>Ga0164242_10006540_pt1 | contig 12812 bp, 10 predicted proteins | sample OricomgcompostMG_FD_108783 | JGI IMG/M metagenome (GOLD analysis project Ga0164242, IMG submission 108783) | Miracle-Growth compost microbial communities from Emeryville, California, USA - Original compost - Miracle growth compost (MG) ... | reverse complement strand
GTCCATCGCCAAGGAGATCGAGCTGGAGGACCCGTACGAGAAGATCGGCGCCGAGCTGGTCAAGGAAGTCGCCAAGAAGACCGACGACGTCGCCGGTGACGGCACGACGACGGCCACGGTGCTCGCCCAGGCGTTGGTCCGCGAGGGCCTGCGCAACGTCGCGGCCGGCGCCAACCCGCTGGGTCTCAAGCGCGGCATCGAGAAGGCCGTCGAGAAGGTCACCGAGACCCTGCTCAAGTCGGCCAAGGAGGTCGAGACCAAGGACCAGATCGCTGCCACCGCGGCCATCTCCGCGGGCGACCAGTCGATCGGCGACCTGATCGCCGAGGCGATGGACAAGGTCGGCAACGAGGGCGTCATCACCGTCGAGGAGTCCAACACCTTCGGCCTGCAGCTCGAGCTCACCGAGGGTATGCGGTTCGACAAGGGTTACATCTCGGGCTACTTCGTCACCGACGCCGAGCGTCAGGAAGCCGTCCTCGAGGACCCGTTCATCCTGCTGGTCAGCTCCAAGGTCTCGACCGTCAAGGACCTGCTGCCGCTGCTGGAGAAGGTCATCCAGGCCGGCAAGCCGCTGCTGATCATCGCCGAGGACGTCGAGGGCGAGGCCCTGTCCACCCTGGTCGTCAACAAGATCCGCGGCACCTTCAAGTCGGTGGCCGTCAAGGCGCCCGGCTTCGGCGACCGCCGCAAGGCGATGCTGCAGGACATGGCCATCCTCACCGGCGGCCAGGTCATCAGCGAAGAGGTCGGCCTGTCGCTGGAGAGCGCCGACATCTCGCTGCTCGGTAAGGCCCGCAAGGTCGTCGTCACCAAGGACGAGACCACCATCGTCGAGGGCGCCGGTGACTCCGACGCCATCGCCGGCCGGGTGGCCCAGATCCGCACCGAGATCGAGAACAGCGACTCCGACTACGACCGCGAGAAGCTGCAGGAGCGGCTGGCCAAGCTGGCCGGCGGCGTGGCGGTCATCAAGGCCGGCGCCGCGACCGAGGTCGAGCTCAAGGAGCGCAAGCACCGCATCGAGGACGCGGTCCGCAACGCCAAGGCGGCCGTGGAAGAGGGCATCGTCGCCGGCGGTGGCGTGGCCCTGCTGCACGCGATCCCGGCGCTCGACGAGCTGAAGCTCGAGGGCGACGAGGCGACCGGCGCCAACATCGTCCGGGTGGCCCTCGAGGCTCCGCTGAAGCAGATCGCCTTCAACGGTGGCCTGGAGCCCGGCGTGGTGGCCGAGAAGGTCCGCAACTCGCCCGCCGGTACCGGCCTCAACGCCGCCACCGGTGAGTACGAGGACCTGCTCAAGGCCGGCGTTGCCGACCCGGTGAAGGTGACCCGCTCGGCGCTGCAGAACGCGGCGTCCATCGCGGGGCTGTTCCTAACCACCGAGGCGGTCGTCGCCGACAAGCCGGAGAAGGCGGCCGCTCCCGCGGGCGACCCGACCGGCGGCATGGGCGGCATGGACTTCTGAGTCCGTTACGGAAAAGCCCGGTCCCTCGAAATCTCGAGTGGGCCGGGCTTTTTCGTGCCCGCGTCGGGCCTGGTTTACCGCGCCGAGCGTGGGGGCTACGTCCGTCCACACCCCGGAATTCGTGCACAGCCCCCACGCTCGGCGCACCCGCCGCGCGTGTGCGACGGCGAATATGCCGGCATGTCCCCGTTTCTGGGCAGTGACGCCCTGCACCGCGGCGCGGTGACCCGCAGTCAACTGCGAACGCGGTATCGCAAGGTGTTCCGCGACGTCTACATCGCGAAGGACGCCGAGCTGACGCCGGCCGGCAAGGCGCGCGCGGCGTGGCTGTCGACCGGTGCGACACTGGCCGGTTTGTCCGCCGCGGCGATCCATGGCACCAAGTGGCTCGATGCGGCCGCGCCCGCCGAAATCGTGCGCGCGGATCGGCACGGTCAGCGCGGCATCCTCGTGCGCAGCTACACGCTGGCCGATGACGAGGCGGACACCGTGTCCGGAATGCGGGTGACGACCGCGGCCCGGACGGCGTTCGACATCGGTTGCGGCCTGCCCGCCGCCAAGGCGCTGCCGATCCTCGACGCGTTACTCAACGCGACGGGTATCAAGCCCGCCGACGTCGTCGCTGTGGCCGACCGGCACCGGGGCGCCCGCGGCATTCGGCGGCTGCGCGCCTCGCTGGAGCTGGCCGACGGCGGTGCGGAGTCTCCGCAGGAGACCAGGTTGCGGGTGCTGCTGGTGCGGGCCGGACTGCCGAAGCCGCAGACGCAGATCGAGCTGCGAGAGCTGCGCGTTCGGGTGGACATGGGGTGGCGGGAGTGGAAGGTCGCCGTCGAGTACGACGGGATCCAGCACTGGGACGATCCCTCTCAGCGGGCCTGGGACATCGAGCGAATCGCGTTGCTCGAGGCGGCCGGCTGGGCCGTGATCAGAGTCAGCGCGGCGATGTTGTCGCGGCCGCAGGTGATCGTCGAGCGCGTCACGGCCAAGCTCGCCGAGCGTGGGGCCTACGGTCGACCGCGAGCGAGTTCCCGTGCGTAAGGCCCACGCTCGGCGCCCGTAGGGTGAGCGTTATCCCGTTGTGGTGCAACGTGATTGCTCATAGCGGCGACGCGGGTCACTCCAAGACGCTTGCCGACACCTGCTGACTCATCCAGACATTTGTGGGGTGTTCAATCGTTCAAGCACCGCCAGCGACCAGCACCATCCGGCCAGCTGACGCGCGATCGCGGCGTTGGGACCCACGGAGCGTTTCTTGCGCTGATCAAAACACGTTCACATGTGAGCGAGGCCCCAGCCCCCATACCGTCTAGGCCGGCAGCGAGAAAACCACGCAGTCGTGCAGACAGCCCTTGGCGGCGTCGGCCGAGTCGGCGTCGCGGTGCAACAGCGCGCGGGTGGGCGCCACCGCCAGCCGAACCGCGTCGCCGGCCTCGCTCACCTGCGCCGTGCCGTCGACGATCAGCGAGTAGCCGCCCGGCTCGGTCGGCGGCCACAGCAGGGTGACGTCGCGGCGCCGGGCCAGGTTCTGCTGGGTGCGGCCACCGATCAACCCGACGTCCAGGATCGACTCACGCAGCACCGGTTCGACCGTCACGGTGTGCGCGCGGTAGTCGTCGTCGACCGTGATCAGGTAGGCATACGGGTAGTCGGCCAGCGCGTCGGCCAGCGCCTGCAGATCGACCTTCTTCTTGCTGCGCATGATGTTCCACGATAGGCGCGCGCGGCGTCACTGCGGCGCGCGCGGCGCGAGAAACCCCGCGATGCGCGAGGTGTAGCCGCGGGCCACGGCGCCCGAGCCGGCCGGGCGGGTGACGGCGGTGCTGGCGTTGGAGAACCCGAGGTTCTGCAACACCTCATTCCACGGCGGCAACTTCGCCACGGCCGCCGATGCGTCGGCGTGGTAGCCGAACATCGCCGCCACGTCCGAGGCCCACATCTGCTCGTAGGCGGCCTCGATGTCGGCGATGGCCGGCGTGTTCTGGCCCAGCCAGTTGGTGGCGGCCAGCGCCTGCACCAACGCCCGGTTGGCGGCCACCACGGCGGGCTGCACGGTGGCCGCCAGGGCCACCTCGAACGCCGTCGCGATGGCCGAGGCCTGGTGCGACACCTCCTCGGCCTGCGCGGCGGCCGCGGACAGCCAGCTCACGTATTGGTTGGCGACGGTCATCATGGCCGCCGACGACGCGCCCTGCCACGACCCGCTGGCCAGATCCGACGTGACCGAAGAAAACGACTGTGCCGACGACGCCAGCTCCTCGGCCAGGCCGTCCCACGCCGCCGCGGCAGCAAGCAGCGGCCCGGGACCAGGACCGGAATAAATTAGTGCCGAGTTGACTTCTGGCGGCAACCACGCAAAATGCGGGTTCGTCACGGACCCAACTTAGCTGGTATATGCCACTTTTGGGGCGTTATCGCAAGGGTGCCGGGCCGGGCCGGCGACCGCGCACCAACTTGCCCGGACGCGCGGCGGTGGGCACCCCGTTCTCGGCGATGATCTCCCCGGACACGATGGTGGCGACGTAGCCGTCGGCGGTCTGGTCCAGGCGCCGCCCGCCCGCCGGCAGGTCGTGACTGATCACCGGCTTGTGCAGCCGCAGCGCGGCGTGGTCGATGACGTTGAGGTCGGCCTTGTAGCCCACCGCGATGCGGCCGCGGTCGCCCAGCCCTGCCACCCGCGCGGGCACCGAGGTGAGCCGGCGCACCGCGTCGGCCACGCTGAACCGCCCCGACTTTCGGTCGCGCGCCCAGTGCGTCAGGAAGTAGGTCGAGTAGCTGGCGTCGCAGATCATCCCGTAGTGCGCGCCGCCGTCGCCCAGACCCAGCACCACATCGTCGCGGTGCAGCAGCTCCCCGACGGTGTCCAGCGAGTTGCCCTGCAGGTTGCTGGTCGCCACCAGCAGCATGGCCCGGCCGTCGTCGTCGAGCAGCCGGTCGTAGGCCTCCTCCATCGGATCCACGCCGCGGGCGCGGGCCCGGGCCGCGATGGACGTCGACGGGTCGGGCTCGTAATCGGGGTTGTCGCCGAGCGGGTAGATCCAGTCCCACATCTGGGCCACGTACAGGATCGGGTGGCCCTCGCCGGGCTTGTCGGCCAGGATGCGGGCCCGCACCTCGGGCTTGCGCATCTGTGCGACCCGCTCGGCCAGCGGCAGGTGCGCGATCTCGCGGTAGCTGGGGTAGAGCACGAATGGGTTTGCGCTCAACTGCAATCCGATGATCAACCCGATCGGGCGCGGCAACAGCTGCGCGGTGATGTCGCCGCCCGCCGCGTTGGCCTTCTCGATCATCGTGATGGCGTCCGGCCACGTCGGGTCACCGGAGTTGGCGACGACGAGGGTGAAGGTGAGCGGCAGGCCGACGTCCTCGGCGACGTCGAACACCGTCTGCAGCACCGGCTGGTAGCCGGCGGCCGGGATGTCGGGAACGAACTGCAGCAGGCCGCCGCCGCCGTCCACCACACCCCGGGCGATCTGCTCGATCTCCTCCCGGGCGGCGTCGTAACTCGGGATGGGAGAACCACTTTCGGTCTTGTGGATGGTCAGCCGCGACGAGGCGAAACCCAGTGCGCCCACCTCGACCGCCTCCTTGGCCAGCGCCCGCATCTTCGCCAGGTCCTCCGCGGTGGCCGGCTCCCGGTCGGCGCCGCGCTGACCCATCACGTACACCCGCAGCGGCGAATGCGGCAGATAGGCGGCCACGTCGATGTCACGCTTGCCGGCCTCGAGGGTGTCCAGGTATTCGGGGAACGTCTCCCACGTCCACGGCAGGCCGTCGGTCATCACGACGCCGGGGATGTCCTCGACACCGGCCATCACGTCGACCAGCACGTCGTGGTCGGACTGGCGGCACGGGGCGAAGCCGACGCCGCAGTTGCCCATCACCACCGTGGTCACCCCGTGCGCCGAGGACGGGGTCAGCCGCTCCGACCAGACGGCCTGGCCGTCGTAGTGGGTGTGCAGGTCCACGAAGCCCGGCGTGACCAGCCGCCCGGTGGCGTCGATCTCGCGGTTCGCGGTGGCCCCGTTCACCGCACCGACCGCCGCGATCACGCCGTCGCGCACCGCCACGTCGCCGACGTACGGCTCACCCCCCAGCCCGTCGACGATGCTGCCATTACGGATGATGAGGTCGTAAGTCATTCAAACAATCTACGACCGTTCCCGCCGGTCGTGCCAGGATCTGTTCCGTGATCGATCACGTGGGAATCAACTGCGCCAACTACGCGGAATCTCAGCGGTTTTACGACGCCGTGCTGGGCACCCTGGGTTTCTCCCGGCAGCTGGATGTGGGGCCAGCCATCGGCTACGGCCGGGCGGGCAAACCGACCTTCTGGATCTCGGACGCGCCCGCGGGCCCCAACCGGGAGGTGCACCTGGCCTTCGAGGCCGCCGACGAGGACGCGGTGCGTGCCTTCCACCGGGCGGCCGTCGAGCTGGGCGCCGAGGTGCTGCACCCGCCGCGGCTGTGGCCCGAATACCACCCCGGCTATTTCGGTGCGTTCGTGCGCGACCCCGACGGCAACAACGTCGAGGCGGTCTGGCACGGCGCGTAGGGTCGGCCTTATGCGAGCTGACAGCGACGCCGTTACCCGAGAGCTGCTGCGCGACGCGTTCACCCGGCTGATCGAACACGTCGACGAACTCACCGACGGGTTGACCGACGAGGTGTCGGGCTACCGCCCGACCCCCGACGCCAACAGCATCGCCTGGCTGATCTGGCACAGCGCCCGGGTGCAGGACATCCAGCTGGCCGACATCGCCGGGGTGGAGCAGGTGTGGACCCGCGACGGCTGGGTGGACCGGTTCGGGCTGGACCTGCCGCGCAACGACACCGGCTACGGGCATACGCCCGAGGACGTCGCCAAGGTGCGGGCGCCCGCCGACCTGCTGTCCGGCTACTACCACGCGGTGCACGAGCTCACCTGCGAATACATCGGCGGGGTGACCGCCGGGGAGCTGAGCCGCGTCGTGGACACCAACTGGGACCCGCCGGTGACGGCCAGCGCGCGGCTGGTGAGCATCATCGACGACTGCGCCCAGCACCTCGGGCAGGCCGCATACGTGCGGGGAATTCAGTAGATTCGCGGCCGTGCGATTCGCGGGCGTCGTGCTGGGGTGGCTGATCGCCACGCTGGCCCTGGCGGTGGCGGTGCCGGCGGGATGGGTGCAGCTGCACGTCGTCGACGCCGACGGCTATGCCGCGCTGGCCCGCCGGGCCGCCGCCGACCCGGCCCTGCAATCCGCCATGGCAGCCGAACTCACCACGCGGGCAATGGCTTTGATCGCCGAGCACGGCGGCGGCCGCTACCCGGTGGACGGTACGCAGGTGCACGACGCCGCTGCCGCGTTCACCGCGGGGCCGGCGTTTCCGCCGTTGTTCGCCCAGGCCAACCGCGCCGCGCACGCCTGGCTGTTCGACGGGTCCGGCGCGGGCGGCGACCAGTGGGCGGTCGATGTGGCCCCGATGCTCGACGACCCCTCGATCCGGCCGCTGCTGCGCCGGCACAACGTCGCGGTCCCGGCGAAACTGACTGTGCCGCTTACCGTTTCGGTGCCTCGGCAGGGCCGGCTCAGCGGGCTGACGCGCTGGGGGCCGTGGCTGAGCCTGGGGTCGGCGGCGCTGTGCGGGGTGGGCGCGCTGCTGACGCTGGCCGCCGCCCGGCGCCGCGGCAAGGCGCTCAGCAGCCTGGGCGTCGCGGCGCTGCTGGTCGGCGCGGCCGGATGGGCCGGCCTGGAGGCGGCCGGCCGCTACGTCAACGACGCGCTCAACCACACCACCGGCAACGTCCGCCGCATCGCCGAGGTGATGGTCGCGCACGCCGAATCCGGTGTGCACCAATGGCTCAACGCCACGCTGCTGGCCGGGGCGGCGCTGGCGGGGCTGGGCGTGCTGGTGGCGGTGCTGGGCGGCCTGGCCGGTGCGGCTAGCCGAAGGTGAACGAGAAGACCTGCAGCCCTGGGCTGACGCGCATGTCCAGCTGGTCGCGGTGCGCGGAGTCGTCGGCGACGATCCGGTGCAGGGTGGGCGCCCCGCCGATCGGCGTCGTGGTGGTCGTTCCGTCCCGGGTCACGGTCAGGGTGCCGGTGCCGCCGACGACGGCGTAGACGTCTTTGGCGGTGTAGTTCAGCCGGACCGCGCAGTCGTCGCCGGCCGCGGTGGCGCCCTGGTCGTCCAGCGTCCAGCGCCCGCGCAGCGCGAACCTGTCCTCGCCCAGGGTGGCCGGATAGCTCAGCGTCGCGGTGCCCGACCGGTAATCGCCGGTGCCGCCGTAGTTTCCGGCCTTGCCCACGCCCAGGTAGGTCTCCGGGGTGAGCCTGGACTGCGGTGTGGTGTCGGCGGTGTTCGCCGGGGCGGGTAGCCGCGCGCCGGGATGGGCGGCGGCGAGCAGTTCGCGGATCAGCCGTTCGGTGCCGTCGTAGTCGCCTTCGCCGAACTTGGTGTGCCGCACCTGCCCGGTCGCGTCGATCAGGTACTCGGCCGGCCAGTACAGGTTCCGGTAGTTGTTCCACGTCGCGTAGTCGTTGTCCAGGGCGATCGGATAGCCGATGTGCAGGTCGGCCGCGCCGCTGGCCACGTTGCCCGGGACCCGTTCGAAGGCGTATTCCGGGGTGTGCACCCCGATGACCAGGAATCCGCTGTCGTGATACCGGTCGTACCAATCGATTACGTGCGGGATGGCGCGCTGGCAGTTGATGCACGAGTAGGCCCAGAAGTCGATCAGGATCACCTTGCCGCGCACCGCCGCCGGGTCGAGCGGTTTGCCGTCCGGGGTGTTGAGCCACCCGGTGATCCCGGTGAGCGCGGGCGCCGGCCCGCACCGCTGCAGCTCCGCCAACCCGTCGGAACAGTCGGACAGCGCCCCGCCGCCGGTGACGTCGCCCGGGCTCAGCTGCAGCGCGCCGCCCTGGGTCGGCGGCGGCCCGGGGGGGGGCTCAGACTGCGCTGAAGGTCGTTGGCGCCCAACCGGTTCTGCATCGCGGTGGTGTAGTCCGGGACGGCGCGCTGCAGCATCGCGGGCAGGTTGAACACCAGCGCGACGGCCAGCACGATCATCGCGATCCCGCCGGCGACCTGTATCGCCCGCTGCCGGCGGCGGAACGCCGCGACCCGCTGGGCGACGCGCCGGCCGGCCAGCGCGAAGGCCAGCAGCGGCAGCGCGTTTCCGGCGGCGAACGTCGCGGTCAACACCAGCGCGCCGGGGCCGATCGAGGAGGTGCCGCCGGCCACCACGATCGCGGCAAGCACCGGTCCGGCGCACGGCACGTACAGCGCGCCCAACGTCAGGCCCAGGCCGAAACCGTCTGCGCCGGGCCGACTTTGGCGCTGCGGCAGGTAGGCGAACGGTCGCTCGATCAGTTGCTGCAGCGGCGGGAAGATCAGTCCCAGCCCGATGGCGGTCAGCACCACCAGGGCGGTCCACCGGATCGCATCCTGGGGCAGGTGCAGCGCCGTCAGCAGCGCCGAGCCGATCAGCGTGGCCACGCTGAAGCTGCACACCAGGCCCGCGATCACCAGGTAGGGCCGCGCCGCGGAGCCCACGCCGCGCCGGTCGCCGTCCATGCCGGACAGCAGTATCACCGGCAGCACCGGCAGGATGCACGGCGAGATCCCGGTGATCAGGCCGCCGAGGAACCCGATCAGGGCGATGGTCTGCACCCGTCCAGCTTGACGCGTCGCGGCGGGGCTCAGTGGCCAACGACAAATCACGCCACGTGCGTTATACAAATCACATAATGTGCGTTACGCTCGGCCGGTGGCGCAACTAACATTCCAGCGCGCCCGCACCGAGGAGAAGAAGCGCCAACGTGCGGAGGCCCTCGTGGAGGCGGCCCGTTCGCTGGCGCTGGAGACGGGCGTCGCGTCGGTCACGCTGACCGCCGTCGCCCGCCGCGCCGGGATCCACTACTCGGCGGTGCGCCGCTACTTCACCTCGCACAAGGAGGTCCTGCTGCACCTGTCCGCCGAGGGCTGGGTGCGGTGGTCGAACACGGTGTCGGACAAGCTCGCCCAGCCCGGCGCCGCGACGCCGTCGCGGATCGCCGAGACGCTGGCCGACGCCCTGGCCGACGATCCGCTGTTCTGCGACCTGCTGGCCAACCTGCACCTGCACCTGGAACACGAGGTGGACGCCGAACGCGTGGTCGAGGTCAAGCGGATCAGCACCGCCGCCACGCTGTCCCTCGCCGACTCCATCCAGCGGGCGCTGCCCGAACTCGGGCGCTCGGGGTCGCTGGACATCCTGCTGGCCGCCTACTCGCTGGCGGCCACGCTGTGGCAGGTGGCCAACCCCCCGGAACGGCTCACCGACGCCTACGCAGAGGAGCCGGAAGTCGTTCCGCCGGAATGGAATCTGGACTTCGCCTCCGCGCTGACCCGGCTGTTGACCGCCACGTGCATCGGCCTCATCCCGCAATCGGCATGATCGCAGAAAGGGGGGCGCGCCCATGACGACGACCGAGCCAAGGACCGAGCCGTTGAACAAGCAGGACTCCGCGGGCCGCGAGGGCGGCGAGACCGCCCGGCAGCGCGCCAGGAAGAAGGGGTTTCTGGGCCGTTTCTGGCTGGTGCTGACGATCGCGGCCGTCGTCGCGCTGTCGGGGTTCGTCGTCTACCGGTTGCACGGCATCTTCGGTGTGCACCCCGGGTCGTTCGGCGGCGGCACCTCGGGGGAGGTGCTCGACGAGTTCAACGCCAAGACCATCACGCTTCAGGTCTGGGGCCCGCCGGGCAGCACGGCAACCATCAACTATCTCGACGAAAACTCCCATCCGCAGCAGGCACTCAACGTGCCCTTGCCCTGGAGCAAAGTATTGAGTTCAACGAAACCCGGCATCCCGGCAAACCTGGTGGCGCAAGGAGACGGCAGCTGGATCGCCTGCCAGTTCGTGGTGAACAAGCACGACGGCAGCGGTGACGTCATCAAGACCCCGAATCGCTCGGATCCCAACCAGACCGTGAACGCGTTCGTCTACTGCCTGGACAAGTCCGCATGAGCGAGCCGGTCGAGGCTGCGCCGCGCGTCGATCAGCCGCTGATCCCGCCGTTCCTGCCGCGGATGATCCATCGGCTGGCCCTGCCGATCGTCCTGGTGTGGTTGGGCATCGTGTTCATCACCAACACGGTGGCCCCGCAGCTGGAGGTGGTCGCCAAAACCCACTCGGTGTCGATGAGCCCGACCGACGCGGCCTCCTTCCAGTCGATGATGAAGGTCGGAGCGACGTTCAAGGAGTTCAACTCCGACAACTCGGCCATGATCCTGCTGGAGGGCGACAAGCCCCTCGGGGCCGAGGCGCACCGCTATTACGACGAGATCGTCAGGCGCGTCGAGCAGGACAAGAAACACGTGCAGCACGTCCAGGATTTCTGGAGCGATCCGCTGACGGCGGCGGGTTCCCAGAGCCACGACCAGAAGGCCGCCTACGTCCAGGTGTACCTCGCCGGCAACATGGGCGGCGGCCTGGCGAACGAGTCTGCCCTGGCGGTGCGCAAGATCGTGGACTCGGTGCCCGCGCCGCCGGGAATCAAGGCGTATGTCACCGGCGCGGGTCCGCTGTTCGCCGACCAGTCCCACGCGGGTGAGAAGGGCGTCGCGGTCGTCACCCTCATCACCTTCGTGGTGATCATCGTGATGCTGCTAGTCGTCTACCGGTCGATCATCACCGTCGCGGTCATGCTGGGCATGGTGTTCATCGAGCTGGCGGCGGCCCGCGGTGTCGTCGCGACGCTCGGCAACTACGGCGTGATGGGGCTGTCGACCTTCGCCAACAACATGCTGGTGCTGATGGCGATCGCCGCCGGGACGGACTACGCGATCTTCGTGGTCGGGCGCTATCACGAGGCGCGTGGGCTGGGCGAAACCCGCGAGCAGGCGTTCTACACCATGTTCCACAGCACCGCGCATGTGGTGCTCGGATCCGGCCTGACCATCGCCGGCGCGATGTATTGCCTGAGCTTCTGCCGACTGCCGTACTTCCAGTCGCTGGGGGTGCCGTGTGCGGTCGGCATGCTGGTCGCGGTGTTGGCGGCGTTGACGCTGGCTCCGGCGATGCTGACGGTCGCCTCGTTCTTCAAGCTGATGGATCCGAAGCGCACGCTGCAGACCCGGGGCTGGCGCCGGATGGGCACCGCGGTCGTCCGCTGGCCCGCGCCGGTTCTGGCGGTGACGATCGCGGTCGCACTGGTCGGTCTGCTCGCCCTGCCCGGTTACAAGACGGACTACGACAACCGCCACTTCCTGCCGGCGGACACCCCGGCCAATGTCGGTTATGCCGCCGCGGACCGGCATTTCGACCAGGCTCGGCTCAATCCCGAGCTGTTGATGATCGAGACCGATCACGACCTGCGCAACCCGGCCGACTTCATCGTCCTGGACAAAGTCGCCAAGGCGGTCTTCCACATCCCCGGGATCGGCCGGGTGCAGACCATCACCCGGCCGTTGGGCACGCCGCTCGACCACAGCACGCTGGGTTTTCAGATGGGTGCGCAGGCCGCGGGGCGGCTGCAGACCCAGCACTACCAGGAGGAGCAGGCGAACAATCTACTCAAGCAGGCAGACGAGCTGCGCAAGACGATGGCGACGCTGCATGAGCAGATGCAGGTCACCCAGGACCTGAGCAACACCACCCACGAAACCACCAGGCTCACCAAGGAAACCGTGCAGATCACCGAGAGGTTGCGCGACGACATCGCCAACTTCGACGACTTCCTCCGGCCGATCCGCAGCTACTTCTATTGGGAGAAGCACTGTTACGACATCCCGGTCTGCTGGGCGCTGCGGTCGGTCTTCAACGCGCTCGACGGCATCGACCAAGTGGCCGAGAACATCGTGAACCTCAGCGCGAACCTGGACAAGCTGGACAGGATTCAGCCGAAGCTGGTGGCGCTGATCCCGCCGCAGATCGAGAGTCAGCAGCGCAACCTCGACACCATCATGTCGAACTACGCGATCACCCAGGGCCTCAACGACCAGGCCAAAGCGCAGGCCGACAACGCCACCGCCCAGGGCGATGCCTTCGACAAGGCGAAGAACGACGACACGTTCTACCTTCCGCCGGAGGCGTTCAAGAGCCCGGACTTCGCGCGAGGCCTGAAAAATTTCATCTCGCCCGACGGGCGCGCGGTCCGGCTGATCATCTCCCACGAAGGCGACCCGGCCAGTCCCGAGGGCATCAGGCACATCGAACCGATCAAGCAGGCCGTGCACGAGGCGATCAAGGGCACCCCCTGGGAGGGCGCCAAGGTCTACCTCGGCGGCACCGCCGCGACGTACAAGGACATGCACGACGGCTCCAACATCGACCTGTTGATCGCCGGAATCGCCGCGGCCACACTGATTTTCATCATC
>Ga0164242_10006539_pt1 | contig 12813 bp, 10 predicted proteins | sample OricomgcompostMG_FD_108783 | JGI IMG/M metagenome (GOLD analysis project Ga0164242, IMG submission 108783) | Miracle-Growth compost microbial communities from Emeryville, California, USA - Original compost - Miracle growth compost (MG) ... | reverse complement strand
GAAGCGAAGAAATGATTCTTATGAAAAAGTGTGAAAACGTCTATATCGAATCCAGATCTTTAGCAGAATCCTTGTCAAGGAACCAATGAAGTTCCCCTTCTATTGGAACAATGGATTGTGCCGGCAATTTTTCAGGCATACGCTCTCCTTCCAAGACCTTTTGCAAAACCTGCGCTTTTTTTTCACCGGTTACCATAAAGGCAACTTGCCTTGATCTATTTACGATTAAAGGCATTAATGTGATCCTGTACATTTCCTGTTGTTCATTGAAAACAGCATTTACCCAATGAACATGTTCCTCAATAATCGGGGAGCCGGGAAATAAAGAAAGGGTGTGGCCGTCATCGCCCATGCCCAGCAAAACCAGGTCAAAACTGTAGTTTGTGCTATGGAAGAAATTGTGTAATAATTTTTCATATTCCTCTGCTGCAAAGTTAGGCTGAATATCAGTGCGCATGATATGGATCTGCGATGGAGGAATGTCAACTTTATCAAGCAAAACATCAAAGGCCATTTTCGCATTATTTCGAGGATCATTAAAAGGAACAACTCTTTCATCACCCCAGAAAATATTGATCCTTTTCCATTCTATTTTATCTTTAAACTCTTCTGACGCCAGTTTTTCATAAAGTTGTTTTGGTGTTTCACCACCAGAAAGTACGAATGTAAAAAACTCCTGTTCTTTCAAAGTTTCAGAAATTAAATCCGTAATCCATACTGCAAGTTGATGGGTCAGAATTTCTTTATTATCGAATATATGAAGTTTCATTTTCCCTTACTTTTTGCTTTTTTCTTTTGATTTTGCATGCGCTTTTGCAGGCATGGAGATCCAGTTATGTCCATCTCTTGCTATCAGTGCTTCTGCATCCTCCGGCCCCCATGAATCGGGTGAATAATTTGGAAAATCCAATGGCTTGCGTGCTCCCCAAACTTCCAGGATCGGCATCACAACTTTCCATGCGGCTTCCACCTGGTCTGCCCTCATAAAAAGTGTGGCATCACCATCCATAACATCATACAAAAGCGTTTCATAAGCTTCTGGTTCTTCACCATTATAAGCATCATCATAATTAAAAACCATATCAACCGGATTCAAAATCATTGCCTGCCCCGGGCGCTTTGCCTGGAACCTCAAACATATATCCATTTCCGGCGAAATACCTATTGACAACCGGTTTGGACGCCATGTTTCAGTTGCTTCTTTTGGAAAAGCAAAGTCCGGAGCAGGTTTAAACTGGATGGTTAATTCAGTAGATTTTTCGTGAAGCCGTTTACCCGTTCTTACATAAAAGGGAACACCTTCCCAACGCCAGTTATCAATATAAAATTTTACCGCAGCAAAAGTTTCTACATTTGAATTGGCCTCGACACCTTTTTCTTCCCTATATCCAGGTACTTTTTCTCCCTGCATCCATCCGGGACCATATTGTCCTCTTGCAGCATAATCCTGCACTTCATCTTTTGGAATTCTGCGAATGGCATTTAATACGTCCACTTTTTTATTCCTGATTTCATTTGAATCAAAAGAAACCGGCGCTTCCATTGCAATCATGCAAAGCAATTGAAGGATGTGATTTTGAATCATGTCGCGCAATGCACCAGAAGTTTCATAATATCCTCCGCGGCCTTCAAGGCCAACTGTTTCAGCGGCTGTTATTTGCACATGATCAATATAATGCCTGTTCCATAATGGTTCAAATAATGCATTAGCAAATCGCAACGCAAGAATATTCTGAACGGTTTCTTTTCCCAGGTAATGATCAATTCTATAAATCTGTTCCTCATCAAAATATTCACTCAGCATTTTATTCATTGCAACGGCACTTTCCAGGTCGTGGCCAAATGGTTTTTCAACTACTATTCTTGAACATTTTGTATCCTTACAAAGATCCATTTCGCCAATATGCTTTACAATGGTAGGAACCAGTTGGGGTGCAACCGCCATATAAAAAACCACTGTAGGATGAATGCCAGCTTCGGCCTCTTTTTCTTTGGCAATTTTATTCAGTTTTGCATAAGCTTTATCGTCATTGATATCCATCTGCAAATAGCTGATGTGTTTGGAAAACTCTTCCCATTTTCCATCAGAATCTTTTATGCGTGAAAAATTATCAATTCCTTCTTTTAAGTGATCTTTATAATCCGCGTCAGAGTAGGGAGAACGTGCAATTCCAACGATACTGAAATGATCCGGCATAGCATTATCAAGAAAAAGATTGAACAGCGCCGGATTTAATTTCCTGTAATTAAGGTCTCCACTGCCGCCGAAAATGAAGAGTACTGTAGGTGGTAATTTTTTATAATCTAACATCTAGATGAATTGTTTTTTAATGATTCTTATTGCCTTCTGCCCTTGGGATTCCGCTAAACCTCCCACTCGGTATGAAAAATTCCTTCTTTATCAATTCTTTCATATGTATGGGCGCCAAAGAAATCGCGTTGGGCCTGGATCAAATTTGTGGGTAAAAAATTTCTGCGATAAGCATTGTAATAATTGAGTGAAGCCATTAAACCAACAGAAGGATAATTATTACCTGCGGCTAATGAAACGATCTTTTGCAATGCCGATTCTTTTTCCTGCAATAATTCTGCAATCTCAGGATCCAAAAGCAGGTTTTTCAATGCCGGGTTTTGATAGGCAATTTTAAATTTCCCTAATAATGCAGAACGAATTATGCAGCCACCACGCCAAACATTCACTACCTCGGAAAGCGGAATATCCATTTTTAATTCTGTTGAAGCCGTCGTAAGCATCGCTAACCCCTGGGCGTAGCTGATAATGGTTGCAAAATACAACGCATCATGCAGCAGCTTTTCAAACTCTACTTTCTCCATTTCTATTTTTTTAAATGAAGTGCGATAAAGTTCACTTGCTGCTTTTCTTTCATCAACTAACGAAGAAAGATTGCGCATAGTAACGGCTGCGTCTATTGTAGGTATAGGCATTGGCAGATCCAGTCCTTCCTGCGATGTCCATTTTCCGGTTCCTTTTGCTCCTGCCCGATCGAGTATTTTGTCTAATAAAAAAAACTTCAATTTTTCTTCTTCTAATTTTTTATTAAAAATAATAGCAGTTATTTCCAATAAAAATGATTCCATTTCCCCACTGTTCCACTGTTTAAAAACTTCGTGAAGTTCATCATTTGAAAATCCTAATCCATGATGCATTAAATCGTAGCATTCACTGATCAATTGCATTATCGCATACTCTATACCGTTATGCACCATTTTTACATAATGACCTGCTGCATTATGGCCTAAATATCCTACACACGGTTCTCCATTTACTTTTGCTGCAACAGCTTTCAGGATCGGCGCGATTTCCTTATAAGCTTCCCGGTCACCACCAGGCATAATGCTTGGACCAAGTCTTGCACCTTCTTCCCCTCCGGAAATTCCGATTCCCATAAAATGGAAGCCCCCATCTTTTAGTTCATTTATTCTTCTTAATGTATCAGTATAATGAGAATTTCCACCATCAATGATAATATCTCCTTGCTGTAATAAAGGCTTCAAATCATTGATTACACTGTCAACCGGATTTCCTGCAGGTACAAGCATCATTAATTTTCTGGGTGTTTTTAACTGTGCTATCATCTCTTCCAAAGTGTTCACACCTTTTACGGTAGTGCCCTTGGAAGCCGAAGCTTCAAAAGCTTTAGTCTTCTCTGGATTTTTATCATACCCAATTACCGAAAATCCATGATCTGCCATGTTTAGCAAGAGATTGCTTCCCATTACCCCAAGGCCTATCATCCCAAAATCATACTTATTCTCATCCATAAAAAAAATATTTAGTGTGTAAAATTAACGAAAATGGATTTGCAGGATGAATAAATCAAAAGCATTTATCTGAAAAGGTCAAACTATATAAATGCATCAGTTGCATTTCTTTTATAAATTAATACCAATTAAAAATGCTATTTCTAACTTTTAAATCTTCTCAGCTTTTTCGAGGAACTGGCGCAAAACATATTGAAGAATTCCACCGTTACGGTAATATTCTATTTCAATTCTTGAATCGACCCTCGCAATAACATTGAAATTAATTTCTGTACCATCTTCTCTTTTAGCGTTCACCTGTACCTCTTTCAGCGGTTTAATGTCCTCATCAATTCCGGTGATTGAATAAATTTCTTTCCCGTTTAATCCTAAACCTTCTGCTGTATCTCCTTCTTTAAATTGAAGTGGAAGCACGCCCATTCCGACAAGGTTACTCCTGTGAATGCGTTCATAACTTTCTGCTATCACTGCTTTTATTCCAAGTAAAATAGTCCCCTTCGCTGCCCAGTCTCTTGACGAACCGCTTCCATATTCTTTACCGGCTAAAACGATCAATGGCGTATTACTTTCTTTATATTTCACCGCAGCATCAAAAACTGGCATCTCCTCATCCGTAGGTAAATATCTTGTATAGCCACCTTCCCTGTCTGCCAAAGAGTTTTTAATTCTTACATTGGCAAAAGTGCCCCGAACCATTACTTCATCATTTCCCCTTCTGGACCCATAAGAATTAAAATCTTTACGTTCAACCCCCTGGCTCAGTAAATATTGCCCGGCAGGTGATTTTTCATTAAAAGATCCGGCAGGTGAAATGTGATCGGTTGTAACACTATCACCCAACATCAGCAAAACCCTCGCTCCCTGGATATTCTCCATTGGCATTGGTTTATCAGAAATATTATAAAAGAAAGGAACTTCTTTTACATAAGTGGAACTTTTATCCCAGACATATAATTTTTCCTCCGGTACATTCAGTTTTTTCCAGATTTCATTTCCTTCAAAGATTTCTCCATAACTTTTTGCAAAATCGTCCGGCGAAAGTACCTGGCTCATGATCTCATTAATCTCATCGTTTGAAGGCCAGATGTCCTTTAAATAAACAGGCTGCTGATTAGGATCATAACTGATCGGATCATTAATAAGATCAATATCCACGCGTCCTGCAATTGCATAGGCAACAACCAACATAGGTGACATCAAAAAATTCATTCGCACCTGCGGATGAATGCGGGCTTCAAAATTTCTATTACCGGAAAGAACAGAAGCCACTACCAATTCATGCTCTTCAACAGCCATGGAAATATAAGGAGGCAAAGGACCGGAATTGCCAATGCAAGAAGTGCAGCCGTAACCAACCAGGTGAAATTCCAGCGCTTCTAAATCATCTAGGAGGTCAGCTTTCTGCAAATAATCAGTAACCACTTTGGAGCCTGGAGCCAAAGAACTCTTCACCCATGGCTTTTTGTCAAGTCCATGTTCACGAGCTTTTCTTGCTACTAACCCCGCGCCAATCATCACGTAAGGATTGGAAGTATTGGTACACGAAGTAATTGCAGCAATAGCCACTGAACCATCCCGCACTTCAAACTTTTCCTGCCCAAGGGTGATCCAAATATTTTTTAATCCATTGACCTCTTCAGCCGTTTCTTCTACCTTAGTATCCGGAGGCATTGGTATAGGATCATCCACCGGCTGGCTACCTCCTTCGGCAAACCATCTCGAAATTTGTTCAATCGGTTTTATATAATGCCGTCCATAATTTTTTTCCATTAATTCATAAAACCTGCTCTTTAAGTTCTTCAGTAAGATCTTATCCTGGGGACGTTTTGGCCCAGCGACACTGGGCTCAATAGAAGCAAGGTCTAATTCGAGAATATCTGTATAAGTAATGTGTTCGTCGCCGGTGCGCCACAGAAGATTTGTTTTACAATAATCTTCAACGAGTTTCACCTGCTCTTCAGAACGATTGCTTTTGCGCATATACTCGAGTGTCTTATCATCAATGGGGAAGTAAGTGATTGTGCAGCCAAATTCGGGGGACATATTGCCAATTGTAGCGCGATCGGGAACAGAAAGCCCATCTAATCCGTCTCCAAAAACTTCTACAAATTTTCCTACTACCCCACGTTTTCTTAAAAGTTCTGCGATATTTAAAACAAGGTCTGTTGCGGTAGAACCCAATGGCAGTGCCCCTGTCAGCCTAAGGCCAATTACCTGTGGCATAATAAAATAAAGTGGCTGCCCAAGGATTGCTGCTTCTGCTTCTATTCCTCCCACTCCCCATGCTACTACACCAATTCCATTTACCATTGGCGTGTGACTGTCCGTTCCAACTAAAGTATCAGGAAAGATTTCTCCATTTCTTTCGATCACGCCTTTTGATAAAAATTCAAGGTTTACCTGGTGACAAATACCCATTCCCGGAGGAACAACACTGAAATTATTAAAAGATTTCTGCGCCCATTTTAAAAAAGAATACCGCTCATGATTTCGCTTGTATTCTTCATCCATATTTTTCTTGTACGCGTATTCAGTTCCAAAATAATCCACCTGCACTGAGTGATCAATCACAAGGTCAACAGGAATCAGCGGATTTATTTCATCGGGGTTTTTTCCTTTCCTGGCAACTTCCGCACGAAGGGAAGCAATATCTACAACAGCCGGAACTCCGGTAAAATCCTGCATTAAAACCCTTGCAGGCTTAAAAGGAATATCTTTATCAGATCCTGCCGGTTTCCAGCTAAGAAGTGTTTCTATATTATCAGTTGTAATGGCAAAATCATCAAAATTGCGTAACGCATTTTCAAGTAAAATCCTGATTGAAAAGGGAAGCTTGCTAATGTTATGCCCTTGCTTTTCCAACTCAGGCAAACTGTAATAAGTAAAGGTTCCGTTTTTGGTATTTAAAAGCTTTTTAATTTTATAAATGTCTTTTGCCATGGTGTATTCTTTTATAATTCGTCAAAAAATATAATTTTAAAAAGCAGTGTTTTAATAAACAGCGATTAAAATTGTTCAACTACAATTTTTTCTTCTTTAACCCCGAGATTCAAAAGATCTTTATGAATCGCTTCAACCATCGGATCAGGGCCACAGATGTAAAAATATTTATTAAAATCCTTCACCTTTTTTGAAAGATAATTTTCGTCTATCCTCTCATTATCATATTCATCGGTCTTACCTTCAGTTAGGGTATTAATAAAATTATTACCTAGCATCTGCTCAAATTCGTCTTTAAGAATAATATCATTGATCGTTCTGTTGGAAAAAATTAATTCATTATTACCAATCATTCCTTTTTCCCTTAGATCGCGAAGAATGGCAATGAATGGAGTAACACCTGCACCACCCGCAATAAACGTACCTTCTCCTTTGTAATGGATCGTTCCATAAACATCGTGGATGATCAGTTCATCTCCGGCTTTCAGTTTTCCCAATTCATTGGTAACTCCTTCATGATCGGTGTAAATTTTAATTGTGAACTCCAGTGAGTTCCAGTCATTTAAGCATGTAAAAGTAAAGGGCCTCCTTTCATTTTTCCATGAAGGCTGGTTAATCACAATGTCGGTTGCCTGTCCTGGCTTGAATGTGTAATTTTCAGGTTTGCTTAGAGTAAAACGTTTTACGTTATGAGTAACGTTTTGAACTTCAAGAATTTTTACTACATGTTCTTCGTCCGGGTAATTTTCCATGATTCAACATTTAAAAAGTTTGTCAGTCGTTATCAACATCAGAAGCAATGTATCCAACATCCTGCTGCAACAAAGGTTGCATTCTTTAGAGTAAAAAACTTCAATGAAAGTTACAAAGATAAACGCGATCAAAATTACCATAAAAATTGCGCCAAAGTAAAAATGAATTTATTATACATAATTAATTTGTTGAGTGGAACAAAAAGGAGTTTTTAAAAAATTGATAAAGCATCTAATCATGACAGCTCAAAAAATTAAACTGCGTTTTTTTCAATTACTTTTGGCGCTTACTATTATTTACATTCTGCGGTTGTATGAAAATTATCGATTGGTATATTATTAAAAAATTTTTTACCACTTTTTTCTTTTGCCTCATCGCCCTTACAATTCTGGTTGTAATTGTAGATCTGAGCGAAAAAACAGATGATTTTGCCAAAACAGGCCTTACCGCAAAACAAATTATTACTCAGTATTATTTTGGATTCGTGCCACGCATTGACGCGATGCTCTTCCCGCTTTTTATTTTTATTGCAGTTATTTTTTTTACTTCCAAAATGGCCAACCGTTCGGAGATCATTGCTATTCTTAGTACCGGCATCAGCTTTGGAAGATTTTTGCGTCCTTATATTGTCGGTGGCTTTTTGTTCACGGCTTTTTTATGGTGGTGCAATCAATATGTACTGCCGCCTGCCAATGAAAAATGGGCCAATTTTAATGCGAAATATATTGATTATAATTATGGTGGTTATGTAAATACTTCTACTATCAGCAACAAATATTTCAAGCTGGATTCATTTTCATATGCGGGCATCAGGTACTATGATACGACCAACCGTTCCGGAAGTAATTTCTTTATCCAGAGATTTAATAAAACGAACCTGGTATATAACCTCAGAGCGCTTACCATTACCTGGGATACTGCGACCAGGAAATGGCGGTTGAATAATGTGGTCATCCGGAAAATAAATGGCTTGCGCCAGAAGATAACTGATACTTCTGTTCTTCAAATGAATTTTAATTTTAAACCCCGTGACTTGCAGCGAGATGAATACATGAAAGATAAAATGACCACTCCGGAACTGGATGAATTCATTAAGCTGGAAAAGATTCGTGGTTCAGGAGATGTAAATGCGCTGCTGTTAGAGAAAAATAACCGTAATGCAAATCCGGTCTCTGTTTTTATCCTTACCATCATCGGCGGCTGTATTGCTTCCCGGAAGATCCGCGGAGGCAGTGGCTTTCATCTCGCCATCGGTGTTTTGATCTGTGTAGTATACATTCTTGTTGGAAGATTCGCTTCTGTCTTTGCTTTAAAAGGAAATTTTAATCCCATCATTGCAGCCTGGTTACCTAATTTAGCCTTTGCTGTTCTCGCATGGTATTTATACCGTAAATCAGCTAAATAATTTCTTAATTCACAAACCGCTTACAATATTTCTTTTGTTAGAAATCAGCTCTATTGCTAACTTTAACGCTCCTGAATTTTATTTAAAAGATCAAACAGAAGAACAACATTTTATTTTATGGGAATAATTAAAGACAGATTTAAAGCTAAGGCAGACGTGGTTTCTGCAGAAGTAAAAGACATTGTAAAAAACTATGGAGATAGAATTATCGGTGAAGTAAAATTATCCCAGATCTACCAGGGAATGCGCGGCATTACAGGATTGGTAACAGAAACCTCCCTCCTCGATTCGCAGGATGGGATTCGCTTTCGTGGTTATTCCATTCCTGAGTTAAAAGAAAAACTTCCTAGGGCTGAAGGAGGTACGGAACCTCTTCCTGAAGGCTTGTTTTATTTAATGCTCGTAGGCGATCTGCCTACTGATGAAGATGCACAGCAAATGAGTAGTATCTGGCAACGAAGAAGTCATGTGCCCAATTATGTTTTTGACACGATTGAATCATTACCTGAATCCGCTCACCCGATGACCCAATTTGTTGTGGGAATTATGGCCCTCCAGACAGAAAGCCAGTTTTCAAAAAAATATGCGGAAGGAATGAGCAAAAAAGATTACTGGGCCGCCGTTTTTGACGACTCGATGGATCTCATTGCACGCCTTCCAAGAATTGCAGCCTATGTATACCGGAGAAAATATAAAAATGGAAAACATATCCAACCAAATGGGCTGCTGGATTGGGCTGGCAATTTTGCACATATGCTCGGGTATGAAGACGAAAGCTTTCATGAATTGATGCGGCTCTACATGACCATCCATTCAGATCATGAAGGAGGAAATGTTTCTGCCCATACTACTCACCTTGTTGGCTCTGCTTTAAGCGATCCTTACCTTGCTTTTGCCGCAGGAATGAATGGATTAGCGGGCCCTTTGCATGGCCTTGCCAACCAGGAAGTGATTAAATGGATCTTTGAAATGGAAAAAGAAATTGGCAACGATCTTCCGTCAAAAGAACAAATAGAAAATTATGTAAGAAAGACCTTGTCAGAAGGAAAAGTGGTTCCCGGTTATGGTCACGCCGTTTTAAGAAAAACTGATCCACGTTTTGAAGCGCAAATGGAATTTGGCAAAAAACATATGCCTGATGATAAGCTGGTTCAGACGGTTTGGAATATTTACGAAACCGTTCCTCCTATTTTACAATCTATCGCCAAAATAAAAAATCCATGGCCAAATGTAGATGCGCATAGCGGGGCTTTATTGGTACATTATGGAATGGTAGAGTATGAATTTTATACAGTTCTTTTTGGCGTTGCAAGGTCGCTTGGAGTTCTTGCAAGCTTATGCTGGGACCGTGCATTGGGCTATCCGTTGGAAAGGCCAAAGTCAGTTTCAAATCGTTTGGTAAAACTCTGGCTGGAAGGAAAAGAAGAAATCTGGGGTGATTAATTTTAATAAAGTTGATAATAAAAAAGCCGGTCGTTTGACCGGTTTTTTTGTGGAGGATACCGGGATCGAACCGGTCACCTCAAACATGCCATGCTTGCGCTCTACCAGATGAGCTAATCCCCCTGTTGGTGCGCAAATATACTCAGCAAAAAAGAACATTTGAAAATAATTTTTCTTTAAAAAACCAGCTTAAACAAAGATTTTTTAAGAAAGCTTTCTCAATTAGAATTATTGTTTACAATTCTTCTTCTTTAATATTGATGTTGAAATCAAATGCATAAACAATGTTGAAAAAAATATTTATCGCAATACTGATGCTTGTTTCTTTTCAAGCGTTTTCACAAAAGAAATTTGATCCAAATGCGGAACATGAAAACTTCTTTCGTTTTGGCGCCAAAGCTGGTGTGAACATCAATAAAATTTCAGGTCAATCGTATAAGTCTGGTTTCAATTATAATTATCTTTTGGGGGGCTTTATGCAATTCAACTTTTCAAAAACTTTCGGCTTCCAACCGGAGGTGAATTTTGTACAATCTTCTTCTGAATTTACTGACGACGCCTCTGATGTGTATGATGATATTTTTCGTGTGGGAAGTCAAAGAAAAGCGAAACTTAATTACATCAAAGTTCCGTTGCTATTAAACATTAATGTGGGCCCGAGCAAAAGAGTAAAATTACAACTTGGTCCCCAGGTTGGCGGTTTATTAAGTCAGACAATTGACAGTTTAAAAACCAATCACGATATTTTTAAGAAAGGCGACTGGTCTGCAGTTGGTGGACTTTGGATCCAGCTTCCCTTTGTCAATATTGGAGGAAGATATGAAGTAGGTCTTAGCAATCTCAATGACATTGACAACAGCGAAAAATGGAAAAGCCAGGCGTTCACAATCTTTGCAGGATTTACTTTTTAAAAGGATATCAACTTTCCGCTTCTAAAGGTTAACACAAAAAATATAGCCCGTTTTTATAAACGGGTTTTTTTGTACATTCATTCATCAAATAAAAATTTATGAACCAAATAGCTATTGAGAATTTATTTGTAATAGATATTGAAACAGTATCTGAAAAAGAACATTTCCATTTACTTGACGATCATTGGAAAGAATTGTGGACGGAAAAGATTAGTAAAAATCTTCCACCTGATACAACTGCTGAGGAATATTATCCGATGCGTGCCGCGATTCTGGCGGAGTTTGCAAAAGTTGCCTGCATTAGTTTCGGTTATTTTAAAAAAGAAAATAATGAGTGGCAATTCAGGATTAAATCTTTATGTTCCGAAAATGAAAAAGAGCTTTTAAATCAATTTGTGGCTACATTAAAACAATTGCACAGCAATCATCATCAATGGATTTTTACGGGTCACAATATTAAAGAATTTGATGTACCTTTTTTATGCAGGAGAATGCTCATCAATAATATTTCCATTCCTCCTTTTATTGATTTTCAAAACATGAAACCGTGGGAAACACCGGTGCTCGACACGTTGCATCTCTGGCGTTTTGGCGATTACAAACATTATACTTCTTTAAAATTACTGGCCGCTGTTTTAGGAGTTCCATCTCCAAAAGATGATATTGACGGGAGCGAAGTTGGGAATGTATATTGGAAAGAAAAAAACCTGGAACGCATTTCCGTTTATTGTGAAAAAGATGTAGCTACTGTTGCGAATGTTATACTTCGTTTTAAAGGTCTGCCTTTATTAAAACAAGAGCAACTTGTTTTTGTTGACAGAAAATAATTGGGAAATTAAACCCTCTCTCCTGCACGACAAAGAGAGAGGGTTTTCATCAATTTAAAATGGAAGATCATCTACTGAATCTGAAGAAGAAGTGAAGGTATCCAAAGGCTCAAGAGGTTCATTATCTATACTTTCATTTTTCCCTGGTTGCAAAATTTGTTCAATGCGCCAGGCGTCTAAATTGTTGAAATAAGAAACGCGTCCATCTTTTTCCCATTTGCTTCCGCGGATATTAAAATGAACTTTTATTTCGTCGCCAACATTTACCCGGTCAACAATTCCTGTACGGTCCTGCACACATTGAAACTTGATAAAATTGGTGATCAATTTTCCATTGATATCTTCAGATTTTTCTACTACAAACTCTCTTGTTTTAAAAGATTCTGTTCGCTGCATCGTGTCAAACTTTAATAATAATTTCCCTGTTAGTTCATAACTCATAATAATTCAATTTTTTTTTCAAAGGTAAACCCAATAAACCTAAAGATGATCTTCTCAATCACAATATCAAAAAATGTTTTACACATTGATAATAATTTTTTAAAAAATAATTTTTTCAAAAGAAAAAGGATAAAAATTTATTTTTAAATCTTTAAAAAAAAGAGCTTTTTTCTTTGAAATCAATGCAGGTGCGCCTTTTAAAATCTTATAATTTTTGAAAAAAATTTTTATTTTATTTTTTATGATGTACCCTAAATTTTTACTGCAAAAATTGATAGAATAAAAAATTTTTTTTTCAACAAATTCTTTT
>Ga0164242_10006538_pt1 | contig 12814 bp, 15 predicted proteins | sample OricomgcompostMG_FD_108783 | JGI IMG/M metagenome (GOLD analysis project Ga0164242, IMG submission 108783) | Miracle-Growth compost microbial communities from Emeryville, California, USA - Original compost - Miracle growth compost (MG) ... | reverse complement strand
TGATCGCCGAATTCTCGCGAATAATCCATGGTCCGGCGTACCTTCGAGCACATCCAGAACTCGCTGGACATAGAATCCGTTCCCTTCACGTAATCCTTCCAATACCAAGAAATTTCCGTTACTGGAGTGAACAACCGTAGTGAAGAGGTCTTCTGCTGGGCCTTCAAGACGCCCGCAAATTCCATTACCGAAGCGCTTGAAAACTTTGCGCGCAAACTCGGAAGTCAAATGTTGCCGCCCCGAAGATGTCGCGACTGCTATATGGACCAGCGCCTCAAGGCGATAGGCGTTTGCTTGTAGGTGAGGGGTTGCCAACAGGGCGGCAAATGTGGAGGTCGTTATCAGCTTATCCATCTTGGAAAATTGGTTGACGTCGTTCAGATGGCCAGCTTGAATGTCAGCAACTGTAACCTTGGTCGAGGCGAACATTGCCTCTAGGCCGAAAGGGTAATCTTCGTTCGTCATCGATAAGATGATACGGCAGTTTGGAAAGGCTGCAGCCGGAGTGAAATCGGGACGGATCGACGCCCCGAATGATGCATTTCGGCACCCCACCAGCGCCCTCGCTTTCATGACAGAGTGTGCTAGCTTCCTGATCGTCAAAGGCTTGTCTCAGCGCGTCACAGCAGACCTCTGCCGAACCCCGGCAGAGGTCTCTATCTTGTTGAGAATTTGGGGTTTACGGGAGAGGCAACTATGCCCCAAAATGGAAAAGAGGGCGCTGCCCGCAGCGTCAGGTCGAAACCATCAGCATATTGGGGTTTGCCCTCTTAAGGTCTCGGACTTTCGTCCTGAAGACATAATACCACAGGGTCTATATGATCGCGAACGCCGCATTCAACCAACACGTTCTTGCCCGACTGCTGGATTTCTTCAGCGATCGGACAGCCTGGCAAAGAACCCTTTGGTCGTCAGGAACAGTGTTGGGCTTGAAAGAGCTGTTAGAAGCGAGTGACCAAGTCGCAGCAGGGGTGGTTGGGCAGGCCGCCATGGCTCATTATGCCCACTGTATCGAGATTTCTGCTCTTCGGGACTTCGGCGTGGGAGATGAAAGGCGAAGAAAGCTCCTCGCCTCCTATCTGCGCACGGATGATCGCAACAGAACCCTGGCGGCTGGCGGACTGCAATACAGTACACTCGAACAGCTTATTTCGGAAATCAGCGCCGGATACCTCCGAAGATGGTCCGACGCGATGGTCGCCGCCCCACAGTCTGTGAAACCGGAAAGAGCCGCGCGCTCGATTGCATCCCATCTCGCTGACTGTGGTCTTCATCCCCAATTCCTTCACAAATGGTGGACGTATAAAGCAAAGTACGAAGCGGGTAGCAAGACGCTGGCAGAGCTATTGGAGGAAGCCGATGCACTCGCCTCTCTGCCTCTGAGCCATATGAAGCACTGCTGGTCTTTGAGCAGGCGCCCCCTATTGACTCCACCAAGCCGCAGCCAGCGCAGTGGCTCACTAATAAGCAGGTTTCCGAGTGGTTGAGGCATAACGGATTTATCGTCTCCGGCCTTCGCCAAAAGGGCGGTTTCGTCCTAGCCGGTACTGCGCGGGACAATCACAATGTGGTCGAGACAGCCACTGAAACTGCATCGAGGCTCATTTCGAGAATCAACTTGGGGAGCGCTCACTACAACCGCCTCAGCGTGATGCAGGACGTGTGGATAAAAGGAGAACCGGAATCGTTTGTTCTTCCCCAGCGCCGTCGTCGTGTCGAAGTTCATTCACTTCAGCGCGAGAATCGACTTTACGATCTTCGCGACTTCAACGCTGTTGACGCGGCGATGGAACTGGTTGAACCGCTCGATGCCCAACCGCCGAGCGCCGCCGTCGCTGGCGGTTGGGCTGCAATCGAGGCGCTGTTGACAGGTCCTGGAGACCGCGATCAGCGGATTCTCGCGGGCGACCGAATGGCCGCTCTTGTTGCTTGCTCGTTCCCGCGCGCTGAATTGACCACTCTAAGTTACGAATTGGAGAAGCAAGGCGGAGCCATCGGTGATGAACTGAAGGGATGTGCAGCCAATAAGGATCGCTGCGAAATACTTATGCGTGAGATCGAGCGCGGGACACCGCTCGCTTTCCCCCGTGGTTCCGATATGGCTGCGCTGGACCGACTGACGACGTTGCTCAACAATCCCGGTCGCGTCTTGAAGGAGATCGAGACTCGAATCACCGAGTCATTTCGAAGGCTGTACAGAAACCGCAACATCGTATTGCATGGGGGCAAAACGGATGCGGTGGGTCTACGAGCATGTCTCAGAATCGCCGCTCCTTTGGTTGGAGCCGGACTAGATCGCATTGCACACGCAACCTACACCGAGGGACTGAACCCTATAGAGCTAGCTGCCAGGGCACGAATCCGACTAGACTCGCTGGACTCGGCCGCAGCCGTACGTCCTATCGATCTACTCTCATGAGGCACGGGTGATCGAACGCCAGGAGGACCAAGCTTTCAGCACGCCCATAACTAGAGCTGCCGAGGCTGAAAGGTGGTGAAAAAGCGCTGAGAATTCTCAGCACCCTTCAGCACCTTCGCAGGCTGAAACCTGATTATCACAGCGTCAGAAGCCTCTTACTTTCTTTTATTTAGGCAGGGACGTCGGGACTCGAATCCTCAATCTCAGCCGTGCATAGGCATAGGGGTCGAGTTGGGCAGAGGTCTGCTCTTTCCGCGAAATAATCGAAATCCGAGGGTGCCGAAGGGTGCTCAAGCACCCTCGCTTTGCTCCAATTGATTCCCGCTCAACCACTTCTGGAATCGATTGTTTCCTAGGAGGATGAAGGACAGACAACTTACGTAGGAGAGGCATTTCATATTAACGGTCCGTCCACACTGATTGAAGCGCAAGCTCAATGAGTGCATTGCCCTGTTATCGCTCATTGAAAGTATTCGTGTGCACTGCTCCATAAATCTGGTCGGGCTAGAGAGCATATGGTCCACTAGCAACCAAAGAATTGAACGACAAATCGTTTGACACTCGTCAACTTCTGGAATTGAATGATCACCTGCCAGATGAGCGGCATATACCTGTTGAACTTTGCGAGGTAATTATGGCAAACACAAAATCAATCAAGCTCGTCGTTTCGGAAAAAGAACCCGAAGCGGTGTCTCATGGTCATAAGGTTCATGTGGACCTCGTCGATGAGCACTTGAAAACTGCTCGACCGATCGCGGCCCGTCTCTGCGGCGGTACGAGTACGTGTATTGCAGTGATGGAGACCGAGTAGCTTTCTGCGAATGGTGTACACCCAGTTAAAGACGATTCTCAACTATGCAACGGAGTTCTAGCTGTACCGGAACTCCCGCTTGCTTTTTTCGGCGAGGACAACGGCGAAAATGAAACCCTCTGCATACAACTTCGCGATCCCAACACAAGATGATGGTTGGCTTCTATTCAATGCTCGTACGGGCAATCTCGCCGATCTCAAGGGACCGAATGCATCGAGACTGGCGCGAAATCTCATAGGCGAGGTGGACGGTGAAGAGATTGCACTCGGGGCAAGCTCGATTCAATCTTTGATTGAGAATGAGTTTGTGCTCGAAGATGACTTTGATGAGTTGGCAGCCATCCGGGCGGTATACTGGCGTGCTCGTAATTCCGCGCCGGTGGTTGTGACACTGACGACAACGCTGGACTGCAATCTCGGCTGCTTTTATTGCTATGAAGAGCGGAGTCACGACGAACTCCAGACACATGACCTCTCCGCGATTTTGGCCAAGATTCAAGGTTTACTCGATGGCTCATCGCGGAAAAGTTTGCATGTTGATTGGTACGGCGGAGAGCCGACGCTTAATCTTCCATTCCTAGAAGCTGCGTCGGCTGCGATTCAGGCGCTTTGCCTGAAGTTGGGAGTGAAGTTTTCGGCTTCCATTATCTCAAACGGCACGTCCTGGCCAGACGACGCTGAAGGTTTCATTCGAAGACACCGGATCCGGCAAGTTCAGATTACGTTCGACGGTATGCGCGATCACCATAATCGCCGCAGAAGATTCACTTGGACAAAAGACTTGCACCGGTCGAGTTTCGATGAAGCGACTACGCTCGTCTCGAAGCTAATCCATGTTTGCCGGGTAGACATCCGTTACAACGTCGACGATTTGAACTGGGAAGACCTCCTCCGGTTTGTTGAGTTCGCGCAAGGACAAGGATGGTTTGACGCGGAGCATCAGGCAACGTTTCAGCCGGCGCGCGTCGCGGCTTACACGGAAAAAAGCCGTTTTGTAGAAAAGATCGGGTTGTCTGATGAGCTCTTCGATAAATTGAAGCGAGAAGCAGCCCATCTGCTGCCATCGGAGGCATTGGAAGAACCCGAATCGCTGAGCGGATATGCCACGCCCAAAACTTCAGTGTGTGCCGCCCTTTCGAATCATTCAGTCGTTTTCGGGGCGGATCGGAAACTCTATCGCTGCGGGCTTCAGGTTTCGGAATCTCAACGCGCGTTGGGATCGCTCCAATCGGGACCGTTTCATATTCTCAACCACGAAACTGACCTTGCCGATGAAAGATGGTGGACTGAGTTTGACCCGACGGTCGTATCGAGCTGTTCTCGATGCTCCTTTCTGCCCGTTTGCCTGGGCGGTTGCCCGAAGAAGCAGCTTGAGCAAGATCAGGCAGCGCTCGATGCGCAAAGTGTTTACTGGCGTCGGAACCTGGCACGACTGATCTGTAAAACAGCAGAAATCCCCGAAGTAACGTGGCAGTTTTCCGAGCGCGATCAGTTCCGATGTTAGTTGGAACGGCACCGATGCCTGCGGCGCTTCGGTTAAAGCCTGCAGAATTTTGGTGGAGCTGCGCGGATTCCGGTTTAGTCTGGGTTTCATCATCTTCCTGACGAGGCCCTTCGCATGGAGTTTGAAAAGATTGCGCCCTATCTAAAAGACCCACTCGTTCTGATCGGGTTTTTCCTGTTTCTAGGGTTCTTGTTCTGCCGGTACGTTCTGAAGCAAGGGATCATCCCAACCCTGCCCCCGACGTTAGGGTTCCGCATCTTGAAAATCATCCTGCTTTATGGGTTTCTTCTTGGGTTGCTCATCTCGGGTCTCGGTTTCTACATCAAGTTCCGTCAGCTACGCGCTGACGAGCAACAGAAGTCAGCGGCGGCCGCAGAGCGAAAGAGGGTCGACGACGCCGCAATCGCGGACCGATTGCGACAGGAGCAAGCGTTACACCAGCGGGATGTTGATGAACAGAAGGCTCAGGTTTCACGGCTCGATGTCGAATTGAATCGCAACTTGGGAGTGGCCGATCAGCTGCGTAAGAACACGGTCGTAATGCTGGGTGAGTTCAATACGTTAACAAGCGTGGTGCGAACACCCGGCATCAAGATCCTTCCTATTCTATTTCCTGCAAAGAACCTTGATCTGAAGGTCCCGGACAGTAACGTCACGGACTTCGGAGACCAATCGATGGACCAGTTGCGCGACTCCGGTCTGCTTACAAATGAATTGGAGATGCAAAAGATTACCGCGGCAGCGGCCCTAATCGCTCACACTATTCAAGAAACCCGCTCAACGATACAGTCCCTCCAGGACCCCGACCACAAACGCTACGTCTTCACGGACTCGGTTTGGACGGCAGAGCAGACCAATATCGAAAAGGTCGTGATCAGCGACCTTTCTTCGTATCAGAAGAGCTACGGCAGTCTGGCATTGCTTCGCGCAAACTATGATGTTTTGACGCAGCATTTCCTTGAATATCTCGACGAACTGCAGCGTTTCTTCGATCCAACTAAACACTTGATCACACGGGACGGGCTTCGCCAGATTTTAGCGAAAGAGCGATACACCTTGAGCCTTCTGGTGACGTACAGCAAAGGGCTGTCGGAGCAAATGGCGACGCTTAAATCATTGAGCATTCAACTGCAGGAAAAGCAAAAAGTGTCCGATTTTTCATGAAGTCCACGAATGCTTCTCAGCCGAGGAAGGCATCGACCTGCCGGTCGTCGAATCGTCAACAATTGGCCAATCTTTCCCGCTCTGAACCTTCGATGAACAACGGCGACATTCAAATTCCATTAGACCTCTACAGTGTAATGTCACAATTCCGCTTTTCCCTCCGGAAGCAGAGGTCTGTAACCAGAAAGCATTATGGCCCATGTCCAGCCGATTGAACTAGCCGTTGCTCAACTTTTACAGGATATTGGAATCCCGAAAGAGGAAGTCTAAGCACGGGAGGTACGATGTCGAGCGAATCAGTTCGAGCGTATGTGGGCAAGAGAATCAGAGAGTTACGAGCGTCTTATGGCGAAACGGGGATTTCGCAAGAAGTTTTAGCCGCAGAACTGAAAGTTGCGACCAACACTGTCTCACGCTGGGAGACTGGCGTGTACGAACCCACCCTTAATGACTTGGAACGCCTGTCTCGCTTCTTCGGCGTTTCCATCACCCAGTTTTTTCCTCAGATCGAAGAGAAAGACAGCAGGAGCCAAAAGGTGGATGCGCTCTTGCGGGCAGCGCAAGCTCTGCACCAAGACGATCTGGAAGAACTTCAGAGATATGCGGAATACAGAAGGGCTAGGAACATCCAGAAAGGCCCTAAGCGAAAGGCGAAGGCCTAATTGAGCCGCTCGGACTACTATCGCCAGATGCGAAACCTCGCCCTCGAAACGAGGGCGAAATACGCATTGACTTCATCACGCGTGCTGAAGAGTGATATGCGTCGGATATACAAAGACCAAGGCATTCACATTGACCTTTGGCCCTACAAGCTCAAGAAGCTTCGTGGTGCGTACTTCAATGATGAGGGCGGCCCATCCGTCATGCTCGCAAAAGGGCTGCCCGATGATCCGATGATTTTCACGATGGGCCACGAACTCAAGCACCATCTCGTCGACAGGGACAGCATCGTATCCAATTCGGCTCCTAGCCTCATTGATGAGACGTTCAGCGCTTTGATCGAAAGCCAGCCACGGCGTCATGTGCCTCTCCGAAGAGAAGTGACCTTCCCGCCGCGAGATGGTGAGTTGTGGCCTCCTCTCATCGATGAGTCGACACCATATGACGACGTCATATACCTACCCCCTCCGAGTCGGCTCGCGAAAGTGATCGCCCGGCTCAAAGGTCAATGACGTAGGCCTACCCTAGATTGATAACAATAAGTCAGCTTGTCTGTAGTAATCGCCTTAGTGAGTGAGCGCGTTGGCGATTCATCACTCGTTGAGAATCACCGGAGTCAAATCGCATTGGGTAAAGAGAAGCCTCTTTCGTCGTTATCTTAAGAATGCTGTCGAATGTAATCGAGAAACGCTCGTACTTTCGGTGAGGAACTCAAGCGAGAAGCATACAGGGCGAATAGCTCCACCGGTTCAGGCTCCCAATCCGGCAGAATCCGCACAAGCCGCCCTTCCGTGACGCTTGGTCGACTGAGTGATTGCGACAGTAGTGCGATGCCAGCATCGGAAAGAGCTAGTTGTAGATTCAATGATGGATCGGTAAGGCAGATATGCGCCTCGACACGCACCGTTTCTGTCAGGGCTCCTCGCCGTAAGGAAAGCTTTGCGAATTCGGCTGGTTCCCCATGGGATCCACAATTTGTGATGATGAAGCGATGACTACTTAAGCCAGCGGGCGTTTCTGGTGCACCATTGGCTGCTACGTATCCCGCGCTGGCATATAAACCAAGTGATATCTTCTTCAGCGGCATAAACCGCATGGCAGAGTCATCCAGCGGTCCCTGCCTGATTGCAATGTCCAACCCTGCTTCGTTAGGCATCGGCGGACCTTGGATCATTTGCAGGCTCAACTTCACCTCTGGATATTCTCTTAGGAAATCTCCGAGAAGCGGAGCGAGTACAAACCGAACGAAAGCTGCGGGAGCACCTACACGCAAGCGCCCCTTTGGTTTGCTATGGATCATGTTGATCGCGAGGTCAGCTTGTTCCGCCTCCTCAAGAACTCGAAGACATTTTTCGAGAAACAACTCTCCGGCCTCAGTGAGTGCGACGCGGCGCGTCGTGCGTTCGACCAGGCGCACTCCCAATCTCGTCTCGAGATTTACCAAAGCGCGGCTTACTGCTGACTTCTGTGTTCCCAACTGGCGAGCCGCCAGGGTGAAGCTTTGCGCTCTTCCAAGTTGCGCAAAGAATTGAAGCTCATTGAGATCAATCACGATTGTTCTCCATATGCAACAGACTATTCCAAATGAGAGCGATTGTTTGCGAATCTTCCATCCTGCCTTCTCGCTCTAAACGGCTATCTGATAGGAGGAACGTGTATGTATCTCGTGACGGGCGCAACAGGAAATGTAGGAAGCAAGATCGCCAAGGAATTAGTCAATCAGGAAGAAAAGGTGCGTCTCTTTCTACGCGACGCTAAAAAGGCCGAACCATGGAACACGCGAGTCGATATTGCAGTGGGCGATTTTATAAAACCCGAAACATTCAGACCTGCCCTCGAGGGAATCAGGGCCATCTTCCTCATGAACCGTGGTCCTGATCAGAAAAGCTTCGAAGAGTTTGTCAGTGTTGCCCGCGATCTTGGCGTCCAAAAGATTGTCTTTCTTTCAACCCTTGCTGCCGGAGATCCCGCCTTAACGATTGGAAAGATGCATAAGGACCAGGAGGACACCATCCGGGCATCCGGTATCGTCGCGAAGATGCTCCGCCCTGGCGGCTTCATGTCGAACACCTTCGGTTGGATTGGATCGATCAAGGCGGAAGGCAAAGTCTACAACGCCATGGGACCGGGAAGATTCGCTCCTGTCGCTCCGGAAGATATCGCTGCGGTTGCGGTCCGCGCGCTGACTGACGATCTGCCAGAAGAGCTCTTCAATATCTCGGGCGACGAGCCGACGACTGTGGGCGAGCAGGTGAGCATCCTTTCCGACGTGATTGGCAAGAAGCTGGAGTGTATTGACCTCTCGGAAGAGGAGAGTGTGCAAGCGATGGTCAAGGGTGGTCTTCCGCAGTTTTTGGCTTCGGCTGTAGTGGAATCCTTTCGCGATATTCGTCAAGGTAAGACCGCACCCACATTCGACACTGTAGAACGAGTGACCGGGCGCAAACCTATGGGGTTCAGGGCGTGGGCGGAGCGGAATGCCTTCCGGTTTGTATAGTGGATCGCACTCCAGACAGACCTGCTTGCATCATCAACTCAGCCTGGATTGAGGGGCGTGGAGGCAAACTTCCGCCCTTCGGAGGAGGGGCAGGGGCGCCTTTCAACGACGGAAAACGTCCGAGCGCCCATATCGCACTATTGACTCGAAGCGTCAGTACGGGAAGCTTTTGGGGGTGTATCTGGCCTCGACTAGCGAGTACAGGGCAATGCACTCATCCAGCCCACTCGATGCGTACATTGACGATTTCGCGCCAATTGAAGATCTTAGCTGATGCTATCGGCGTTTTCGGAAGCTATTTGTCAGATTCTGAAAACCTCGTTTTCGGGCGCCCCACCCCTTCATCGAACCTACGCGGATGGTGTAGTCTTCAGTGCAACATGAGCTACCGCTTTTCTGCGATGCTGCACATTCCCGGCGACGTTCGCGACGCCATTGTGTTTTATGGGCGGTCGTTTGGTGCCACAACAGGTTGGAGCACGCCTCCGGCCGAGGACATGGTGGCACAACTCCTTGTACATGGCGCGGAGTTCTGGGTGCATCCGGCGGGCGAAGCGGTCGGTAATCCGTCACCCGCACAACTCGGCGGGACGGCGGTGCGGCTCATGCTCATTGTAGACGACCCGGATGCTGTGTTCGATCAGGCTGTGGCTGCTGGTGCAATGGTCCGCTCCCCCATGCAGGACCGCGACTACGGATGGCGCGACGGCTCAGTCGTGGACCCGTTTGGACACCGCTGGGAGATCGGTAAGGCACTTTAGTGCACACCGATGAGCGGAAAAGCGGCTTCCGCAGCAGGGCTGTGTTATCTCTCGAGCCTCTTCTCGCAACGGCGTTTATGGACTTATTTCGACTTGTATCGGGAAGAATCGGAGAAGGATTAGCATTGCTGCTTCGAGATGATTAACAGACCCAATATGGCGATCGATAACGTTTACGATGCAATAGATAAGCAGTACCCCAAGGATGATGGCATACCGTCCGCCATCATGAAGGTGCTCGATACCGGAAAAGCTCTCGGCAAAGTTTCTCCGCCTATTTACGGCTTCTTCGCGTTCCTGAATTCCATGTCATCGAAGGCTCGTCAGGAACGGGCTGAAGCTTTTGTGCGTCAGCTTGTGGAAGATATGGGCAAGGTTCAGGACGCGATGGAAAAGATGCGAACGATATTCAAGAAATACAGGCGGCAACACGCCTATCGCTCGAATACGACACCAAGGAATTCGACGACAAAAAGCGCAGTCGCTACCTCTCCATCATCACTTCGTCGATTACGAGCCTGAGCAAAGTCAACGATCTGGTCAGTTTCATTCAAGATGTTGAAAAGTTAGGTGAGCGGGGATTTGATTGGCTTGAAGGTCCTGAACCAGGTTATGAATAAGGTCGGCGATTGGAAAGAGCAGACTCCTCCACCACAAGCAAACCCTCCCAAACTACATCCGAATACGTTCATTCATCGTGCGCATGAACTGTCACTTCAGATGGCGATGGCGCTAACGGGCAATGATGGTGCAAGCAACACCTTGAGCCGCGAGGAGGGATTGCAGATTTGCCTTCGCCTGCAGGGATTCGGGCTAGCGGAGATGATCTCTGTATCTCCTAGAGAAGTCCCGATCAGCAACTACGCCGCGCGATTGACGACACGGGGGATGATGTTGCTAAAGCTGCTGGGCGAAGATGTGCCGAACTGGGAGCAGTATTTTGGGCCAAACGGTCCGCTATAGTTCGATGTGGGGTGATGCTGCGGTAAGCGTGCCCCAAATTGAGCATTTCACTTTTACAAAGGATCGCTTTTCCATCGATTTAGATCAATATCGGGAATGTATGGTCCGCCGCGCGACTGCAAGGGTTAGTTTGGTCGAGAAGACAAGTCTGCGCAAATGTATTCGGCCTTTAGGTGGAGATCAGCTCTCCTGGCCACGATGAGTTGCGCGCGTGTCTGTCCTTCTAAGTCGGTCGGTTGCTCTTTCGAGACCATTCTCGGTACCAGGCTGCGGACACGCCGTTGTGACTGTTCTTTCGTCCTTGCTGTTCCTGTGCAGACTTCGGTGGGAAAACTTAGGCCGTGGTCGTGGTGCGGGAAAGTGGGAGCGCGTTAGCGCTTCCAAGCCGCAGGCGTCTTTTCCGCACCGTTATGCGGCGACGGGTCTGTACTCGTTGCCGCTGGAGAGCACGGCCCATGCGATGCGCGCGAGCTTGTTGGCCATGGCAACGACAACGACGTTTTTAGGCGCTCTGGCATCGAGAGCATCGAGCCAAGCTCCGATCGGTGCTCGGTCACGCTTGATTCGCAGCACCGCAGCTCGTGCACCATGGATCAGGATCTTGCGAAGGTAGACGTTGCCGCGTTTACTGATGCCGAACAGCTTCGCCTTACCTCCGGTCGAATACTGGCGTGGCACGATGCCAAGCCATGCTGCAAACTCTCGACCCTTGCGAAAGGCAGCACCGTTACCGATGGCAGCGACGATGGCAGTCGCAACGACCGGCCCGATCCCAGGAATCTTGCGGATGCGGGTACACCCTGCATCGCTGGCAGAGATGCGCTCCAGTTCGTCGTTCAGCTCTTCGATCTGCTGCTCCACAAGCTTCCACTCACCCCACAGCGTGTCGATCAGGTTGCGCATCAGTGGTGTAAGATCGGCCTCTGCGTTCTCCAGGATGTCTGCCATGGCAGCCTTGAGCTTCGCCGGCTTCTGCGCGAACACCATGCCTCGTTCGAGCAGAAACGCCCGCAGTTGGTTAATCACTGCCGTTCGACGTGAGACCAACCGATCACGAACTCGATGGATGGCCTGAAGGTCCAGCTGGTCGTCTGTCTTGATCGGAACAAGGCGCATGTTCTTGCGCGCGACAGCTTCGGCGATCGCCTCCGCATCAACGAAGTCGTTCTTGTTGGACTTCACGAAGGGCTTCACAAACTGAGCGGCAATCAGCCGGACGTCGTGGCCTTGCTTGCGTAACGCCCGGCCGAGGAAATGGGCACCCGAGCAAGCTTCCAGCCCGATCAGCGATGTCTGCATGTTCGCGGTGTAAGCCAGAAGCTGCCGTTGTGTGAACTTCTTCTTCACAAGCACCTTGCCGGCCGCGCCGAGCGCCACGAGGTGAAAAGTAGTCTTGCCCAGGTCGATGCCAACTGAATGTAGCTGCATAGCGATGATCCTCCTTGTTAGAAGCTGCCACCACCATCCTCCTGGCAAAGCGGAGGAATCAAGCGGCGGACCATCTCATTAGTCGGCAAGCCTGAGTGATCCGGTCGAACGTGCTGAGCTAGCTCGTGCAGCGATGAAGGCATTCATTCAGATGAGCAAAAGGTGGAACCTGAGCAATGGACAAGCGCGTGCCCTACTAGGAGGGATTTCGTCACAGCAGTTTGCTAAGTGGAGCACCAGCAGGAGTCCGGTGCTCAGTCAGGACATACTAACCCGCATCTCCCTCCTCCTGGGTATCTACCAATCGCTTGAGGTTTTCTTCGGCGAGGCGTGGGCACGGAAATGGGTCACTCTCGGGAATCGAGGTTCTGTGTTCTCAGGCCGCAGTCCCTTCTCGGTGATGAGCGGACGTGGTATTCCCGGCATGCTCGAAGTTCGGCGAGCTCTCGACGACTTTCAGAACTAACAAACTGTTGGCCGTTTCCGATGGAACACAGCCTCGTATGCCAGGCAACGGGGTTCATTGACTCGTAGTGCCCGATATACTAAGCAACCATGCTATACATCACCGATATCGGGGAGCAGATAGCGAAGCGGCGAAAGGCTG
>Ga0164242_10006537_pt1 | contig 12815 bp, 12 predicted proteins | sample OricomgcompostMG_FD_108783 | JGI IMG/M metagenome (GOLD analysis project Ga0164242, IMG submission 108783) | Miracle-Growth compost microbial communities from Emeryville, California, USA - Original compost - Miracle growth compost (MG) ... | reverse complement strand
GGCCGTGAACGCCATACCCGGACGCATCTGCTTGCCCTTGCGCAGCATCCCGAGCGAGAAGTCGGCCGGCACGACATGGGCGCCCAGCCGCTCGAAGGGCACGCTGCTGGTGCCGGTCCCCGCGGCGATGTCGAGCACCACGTCCCCGGGGCGGATGGCGAGCGACTCGACGACCACCTTGCGCCACCGGCGGTTCTGACCCATCGCCATCACGTCGTTGGTCAGGTCGTAGCGAGCGGCCACCTGGTCGAACATCGAGGCGACGTCGCGGGGCTGCTTGTCCAGGCGGGCGCGATTCATGCGTGTCATTGTCCCGTATGCCGAAACGAGGACTGCAGCGCCGGTCGGCGTAAGGTGGCCGCTCGTGACCCTGCCGCTCCCGCAATCGCACCCGGCGCTGGTGGTGCGTTCCACGCGCATCCAGGACCCGGGCGACCTCGTGTCGCTGATCCCCGAGGACGCCGAAGCTCCGGTCAGTTGGCTCCGCGACGGCGACGGCTTTGTGGGATGGGGCACTGCTGCAGCCATCCAAACGCACGGCACGGCGCGCTTCGAGGACGCCGAACGGTGGTGGGCAGGCGTCGTCCGTGACGCCGTGGTGCGGTCCGAGGTCGACCTGCCGGGCTCGGGACTGATCGCGGTCGGCTCGTTCGCGTTCGCCGCGGCATCACCCGCGGGCGGTGTGTTGCACGTGCCCGAGACGGTCGTCGGGCGGCACCACGACGTCTGCTGGCTCACCACCGTCGGCACCGCGGCCCAGTTGCCCGTCACGGCGGCTTTCGACGTCCGGCCGGTGGCCGACCCGCCGGTCGTCACCGAGGTCCGCGACGGCGCCCTCAGCGGCAGCCAGTGGACGCAGGCGGTCGAGGCGGCCGTGCAGCGCATCCAGTCCGGCGCGCTCGACAAGGTCGTGATGGCGCGTGACGTCGTGGTGACCTCGAGCACCGACATCGACCCACGGCACGTGCTGCGCAACCTGTCGGACGCCTACCCGAACACCTGGACCTACAGCGTCGACGGGTTGATCGGCGCGACCCCCGAGATGCTGGTGCGGCGGCAGAAGGGACTGGTCACCTCGCGGGTGCTCGCCGGCACGATCCGGCGGACCGGCGACGACGAGCACGACCTGGCACTCGCCGCATCGCTCGCCCGGTCCAGCAAGGACCTCGAGGAGCACGAATACGCCGTGCGCTCGGTCGCCGACGCACTCCTGCCGCACTGCTCGTCGATGAACGTTCCCGAGTCGCCGTTCGTGCTGCACCTGCCCAACGTCATGCACCTCGCGACGGACGTGGCCGGGGTGCTGCACGAGGACGTGTCCTCCTTGACCCTGGCAGCGTCGCTGCATCCGTCGGCCGCGGTGTGCGGCACCCCGACGCTGGCCGCGCGTGACCTGATCGCCGAGCTGGAGCAGATGGACCGGGGCCGGTATGCCGGGCCGGTCGGCTGGCTGAACGGCACGGGCGATGGCGAATGGGGCATCGCGCTGCGATGCGGAGAGCTCGAATCACCCTCTCAGATGCGGCTTTTCGCCGGGTGTGGCATCGTCGCCGGCTCGCAGCCGGCCGCGGAGCTGCGCGAGTCCGAGGCGAAGCTGGTGCCGATGCGTCAGGCGCTCGGCTGCGGAGCCTCGTAGCCCTCGACGATGACGATGTCCGCATCTGCGGCCCGCTGCCGGATCGCCCGGGCGGCAACGTATTCCGAGCTGTTGTAGCAGTCCAACGCCGCTTGGTAGGACGGGAACTCGATCACCACGTTGCGTGGACGTGACGTGCCCTCGACCCCTTGGTACTGCCCACTCCGCACGATCGGACGACCGCCGTGCGCCGAGTAGACGGGGTTGGCGGCCGCGACATACTCCGCATAGGCCTCGCCGTCGTGCACCTGCACGCGACAGATCCAGTATCCCTTGGCGGCCATGACGATCCCTCTCGGTCGACGACGGTTTCGTCAGCCATTCAACAGGATGCGTAGTGCACCGGGCAGCACACGTGCTGTCACCGGTGTCGGCGCGAGGGGCTCGCCGTCGGCATACGCTTCGACGCCGTCGGCCTCGATGCGCACGACCGCGCCACGCGCGACGGTGACCTCGGGGTTCGCCAGGTGGGTCCCGCGGTACAGCTGCGGGAGGGCACGGATGAACTTCAGCCGGTTGCCGGCCCCGACCATCACGACGTCGAGCAGGCCGTCGTGCACGTCGGCATCGGGCGCGACGTGCATGCCCTTGCCGTAGAAACCGGAGTTGGCGGCGATCGCCGTGAAGCCGCGGTATTCGAAGACTTCGCCGTCGACCTCGACACGGTAGTCCCGCGGAGCGAACTGCAGCAGCCCGCGGACCGACGCCAGCTGGTACTGCGCCGCGGACGGTAGCCGGCCGGTGCTGGCATTGACCAGCTCGGACACGCGAGAGTCGACGCCGGCGTAGACACTGCCCACGACGACACGGCCCCCGACCTCGATCGCGTCGACCCGCGTCTCGATCCCACCGACGGCCAACCGCGTTGCGTCGTGGATGTTTTCGGGGATGCGAAGCTGCCGCGCGAAGTCGTTGCCCCGTCCGCTGGGGATGATCGCGGCCGGGAGATCATGCCGGTGCAACGGTCCGGCCATCGTGCTGATCATGCCGTCACCGCCGACGACGACGCAGGTCTCCCCCGCGGCGGCGGTGTCCTCCACGAGGCCTTCGGCGGCTTCGATCCCCGGGGAGAAGGTGATGCGGACCGTGGCCCCTGCATCGCCGAGATCGGCAGCCACCTCACGGGCGACATGGACCGCACGCCCGGCGCCGGACAGCGGGTTGGCGATGACGTGGAAAGACTGCTTGCTATCCATCAAGGCTCCGGAACTGAGGAGATCGGGGCCCCCGCGAGGTATCGGAGGAGTGCAGCGGGGGCGAACTTCGTGGGGTGATCACGGAACAAGAACTCCTGGGTTGAGAATCCCCTCAGGATCCAGCGCCCGCTTCACCGCGCGCAAGGCCGCCACGCCGGGAGCACCGATCTCGTCGGCCAGCCAGGGCTTGTGGTCACGGCCGACCGCGTGGTGATGGGTGATGGTGCCGCCCGCATCGCGGATCGCATCGCCGGCAGCACGTTTGACCGGCGCCCACTGCGCAGCACCGTCGGCGGCCTCCCGCATCGCGACCGTGAAGTAGAGCGAGGCTCCGGCGCGATAGATGTGCGAGATGTGGCACAGGACGAGCGGATCCGTGCCCTGGGCGGACGCGGCTGCGGTGACGGCGGCCTTCACCCCGGCGTAGAGATGCTGCAGATTGCTCCAGACTGTGGCCGTCTCCAGGGTTTCCACCAGCACACCTTCGTCCAGCAGCGCGTCTCGCAGGTATGGCGCGGCGAACCGCCCCTTCGACCAGGCCGCTCCGCCGTCCTCACCCGCGAGGTGCCCACCTGCGAGCCGCAGCGCCTCGGCGACCTCGGCACGCATCCGGGCGACACGGGTCACGCTTCCCTCGTAGCCGCAGACCATCTGCGCGCCACCGGCGTCGGACAGCCCGATCGCCGAGGGGTCACTGAGGTTGATCGAGGTCTCGGTCTCGTCGGACAGACGCAGCACCGTCGGGTTGAGGTCGTCCTGCACCAACGCCCGCATCGCGTCCGCCCCGGCCTCGAACGACGGCCACCGCCACGTCTCGTAGACCCGCCGATCCGGCACCGGCCGCACCGTCACCGTCACATCGGTGATCACGCCGAGGGTGCCCTCCGAACCCAGCACGAGCTGCCGCAGATCGGGGCCCGCCGCACTGGCCGGGGCGGTGCCGACGCTCCACAGGCCGCTCGTCGTCGCCACCGTCAGTGAAACGACCATCGCATCGAATCTGCCGTATCCGGAGGAGGATTGACCGCTGGACCGGGTCGCCGCGAAACCGCCGATGCTGGCGAACTCGAAGGACTGCGGGAAGTGACCCAGGGTGTAGCCGCGCTCGCCCAGCAGCGCCTCCGCCTGCGGTCCGAGGAGTCCGGCCTGCAGCGTCGCCGTGCGGGAGATCTCGTCCAGATCGACCAGTGCGTCCAGCCGGCGCAGGTCGAGGCAGAGCACGCCGCGCAGGTCGTCGCGATCGGCCACGAGACCACCGACGACGGACGTGCCCCCGCCATACGGGATCACGGCGCAGCCGTGCGCGGCACACACCTGCAGGACGCCGACGACCTCCTCGGCGCTGCCCGGCCGGGCCACTGCGTCGGGTGCGTCCGAGAAGTCACCGGAACGGGCAGCCAACAGGTCCGGGGTCGATTTGCCGCGCGTGTGGTGCAGTCTGTCGCCGTCGTCGGTCGTCAGGTGTTCGCCACCGACGACCGCGACCAGCGCATCGGTGACCTGGGGCGGGAGTCCCGGCTCGCGCACCGTGACCGCTGCCCGCGGCACGGAGGGGCGCGGCGAGATCTCGCCGAATGCCAATGCCATCAGCTCCGACGCGCCCGTGGGCAGGGTTGTCTGGTGGGCTGCATCTCCCCATCGTGACCAGTGCATCTGTGCTCCCAGCTCGGATCGGCACGCTGTCGTCGCGCACGCTTGCTGTTACAGTGTGACAGATGACTGAACTTCGTAACACCCCCATCGGTGACGAGCGCCTGCTCACCGCCGCGCGCGAGTGTCTGCTCGCTGTCGGTTGGCGCCGCACCACCATGACCGACGTGGCGCGTCGCGCCGGGGTGTCGCGCATGTCGGTCTACCGTCGGTGGCCGGACATGACTGCCCTCATCGGCGATCTGATGACGCGCGAGTGGGCCACGGTCGGCGCGCACTTGGCCGGTGCACAACCGCAGCCCGATGCCGATGGCATCGCACGAGCGATCGGGGACGTAGCGCTGGAGATCCGCCGCGGCGACCTGTTCCGCAAGATCGTCGAGGTCGATCCGGAGCTGCTCCTCCCCTATCTGCTGGTGCGCCGCGGCCGCACCCAGGACGCGATGCTGGAGTCGATCACCACGGCCATCCGCGCAGGCCAGCAGGCCGGTGGCGTGCGCGACGACGACCCTGACCTGCTCGCCCGCACGGTGCTGCTGCTGGCGACCGGGTTCGTCTTCTCCGCTCCGACGATGACCGACGAGAACATCGACGAGTCAACGCTGTTCAGTCAGCTCGTCACCGCGGTCGGCAACTACCTGCGCCGATGACGAGATCCTCCTCCCTCAACGCCACCCGGCGGGCACGCGAGCTCGCGGACGCCACCGATGGCCGTGTCGTCGACCTGCTGGTGATCGGGCTGGGCGCCACCGGTGCCGGTGTCGCGCTGGATGCGGCGACCCGCGGTCTGGACGTGGTGGCGATCGACGCGCACGATCTGGCGTTCGGCACGTCCCGGTGGAGTTCCAAACTGGCGCACGGCGGGCTGCGCTACCTCGCGACCGGGCAACTCGGCATCGCTCACGAGAGCGCCGTCGAGCGCGGCATCCTGCTGACCCGCACAGCACCGCACCTGACCCGGACCGCGCCGTGGCTGGTGCCGCACTACGGGCGCGGTGGCCACCGCGAGAGCGCACTGACGATGGGCGGATTCATCGGCGGCGACCTGTTGCGGCGCGCCGCCCGGACGCCGGGTTCGGTGCTGCCGCGCCCAAGACGGCTGGGCCCGGTCGAGGCAGTCGCGCTCGCCCCGGGCATCCGCGCGCACGGACTGCACGGGGCGAGCCTGGGCTGGGACGGCCAGCTGGTCGACGACGCACGGCTGGTCACCGCGATCGCCCGCTCCGCGGCGCTGTATGGCGCACGCGTGCTGACCCGGGTGCGCGCTGTCCAAACGAGCGGTGACGGCGCGCGCGTGCGGGACGAGTTGACCGGAGCGGAACACGACCTCAAGGCCCGCGCGGTCATCAACGCGACGGGGGTGTGGGCGGGAGGCCTGGCACCGGACATCCGATTGCGGCCGTCCCGCGGCACCCACCTGGTGGTGCGGTCCAGCAGCGTCGGCTCGATGGACTGTGTGGTGAATTCACCGGTGCCGGGCCATTTCGGGCGCTTCGTCTTCACACTGCCGCAACTGGACGGCACGACCTACATCGGGCTGACCGACGAGCCGGTCGACGGTGACGTGCCGGACGTGCCGCACCCGGAGGACCGCGAGGTCGCCTTCCTGCTCGACACCGTCAATCCCGTGCTGCGCACCGGGCTCACCCGGGACGACGTCATCGGCACGTACGCGGGGCTCCGACCGCTGCTGGAGACCGACGGGGGCGCAGGACGTGTCGGGCCACGGCGCGAGCGGAGGACGCCGCCGCGTGACACGTCCGACCTGTCCCGTCGGCACGCGGTGCTGACCGCACCGGACGGGCTGGTCACGGTGGTGGGCGGAAAGCTCACGACCTACCGACGGATGGCCCAGGACGCGGTCGACGTCGTGTGCCGCGAGCGCGGGCTCCCCGCCGGACCGTGCGTCACCGCGCGCACACCACTGGTCGGCGCCGCGCCGCGCGACGACCTGGACCGGATCGAGGCACCGAGCCGGCTGGTACGCCGCTACGGCACCGAAGCACCGGACGTGCTCTCGCCCGACCCGGTGCGCAATCAGCCGATCAGCGACCAGATCCCCACGACCCCGGCGGAGTTCGACTTCGCATTGCGTCACGAGGGCGCGCTCGGTGCCGACGACCTGCTCGACCGTCGCACCCGGGTCGGTCTGGTGCCCGCCGACCGCGTGATGGCCGAGTCCGCCGCCGAGGACGCCGTCGCGCGCCACCTCGCCGAGTGACGCACTCACCGCCGAGCGACGCATCTGCAGCTGCGCCACTCGGCGTTTGCTGCGTCACTCGGCGAGGAACTGCTCCCAGCCGCCCGGCGGACGCGTGCCGTACGGGACGGTCCGCAGCTTCGCCAGCACCGCCGGGTCCTGCGCCTCGACCCAGTCGACCAGCTGCCGGAACGACACGATCCTGGCGTCCGGATGCCTCGCGATCGTGCGCATGACGTGTTCGACGGCGGTCATGTAGATGCCGCCGTTCCAGCCCTCGAAATGGTTGCCGATGATCAGCGGCGCCCGGTTGGAGTCGTAGGCACGCCGGAATCCGGCCAGGTAGGTGTCCACCGCCTGCTGCTGCCACATCGGCCGCTTGGACGGTGCGCCCTGCGTCGTCCCGCCGGTCTGGTTGTACATGATGTTGTAGTCCATCGAGATCACCTGACCGGTGTGCCCGGCGAACGGGATCGACTGCATCGACAGGTCCCAGAGGTTGCGGTCCTTGCTCGGCCACATCTGGATGCCGGTCTTGCTGCTGTCGTAGCGCCACCCCAGCCGTGACGCGGCCACGCGCAGGTTGTCGGCGCCCTCCAGGCACGGCGTGCGGCCACCGACGAGTTCCTTCTCGTAGTCGAACGGCAGCGGCGGCAGATCGGTGAATCCCGTGGTCGTGCGCCAGTGTTCGACGAAGAACTTCGCCTGCTCGATCTCACTGTGCCAGTCGGCCGGCGACCACTGCTGCACTCCGGTCGGCCCGCAGAAGTGACCGTTGAAGTGCGTCCCGATCTCGTGGCCCTCCAGCCATGCCTTGCCGATGTTCTCGATCGTGGCGTGTATGTCGTGATCGGTCAGGTAGCCGATGTCCGACGCGCCCACGGCGTGCCGCGGTGGACGGTAGAGGTCCTTCTTGTCCCTGGGCAGCAGGAAGAGGCCGGACAGGAAGAGCGTCATCGAGGCGCCGACGTCCTGGGCCACCTGCCGGAAGTGCGACAGCAGGTTGAGCCCGGTGACCTCGCCCGCACCGTCCCAGGAGATGACGACGAACTGCGGCGGCGGCTCACCCGGCCGCAACCGGTGGGGCGTCGGCTGGTGCGGCTGTGGTCCGGTGTCGGAGGTGGAGCCGTCGCCGATCAACCGCGCCGCGGGAGGCGATGACGTCGCGGCGCTGCTGCTCGCGGCGGACATGCGCGCGAACACGGCCGATCGCGGCACCCCACGTGCGTCCTGCGCACCCAGCCCACAGCCTCCCAGAGCCGCAGCGGCTCCGACTGCCGCGCCTGCGGTCAGCACCTCTCGTCGTGACACTGTCATCAGCTGCCCACCCCCTCGGGTCGCCGGTGGGCCCCGCCCCGATGCAGTGCCCACTGCCCTCCACGGTGACAAAGGCGACGGCAGAACCCAAGTCACCACGCGGTGACACAACACACTCGTGATCCGGCCGAATCAGCTCGCCCGCGACGGTAGACTGGGCCTGCAACGGATGAGGGAACGCGCGCGGCTGGTGGTGGGAAGTCGCGCTTGACCTGAGCCCTCGTGCTCGAAAGGCGTTCCGTCTCGTGTCACCTGCTGCGTCATACCGCCACCTCTTCGGATTGACCGGTCGCACCTACATCGTCGTGGCGTTCCTCGCCCGGCTGCCCCTGGCCATGAGCCAGATGGGCGTTCTGCTGCTCATCGCGCACACCACCGGCAGCTTCGGCGCCGGTGGCGCCAGCGCCGGCGCACTCGCGGTGGCCAACGCGGTCGGCGCACCGCTGCTCGGTGCCGCCTCCGACCGCCTGGGCCAGCGCCCCGTCCTGTTGGTCCAGTCCTGGCTGAGCACGCTCGGTCTCGTGACCGTCGTGGTCGCGGCCGAGAGCGGCGCCTCCTGGGCGTGGGCGGCCGCCGCGAGTGCGCTCGGCGGCTTCTTCATCCCACAGGCGGGCCCGCTCGCCCGGGTCCGGTGGCGCCCGATCATCACCTCCCGTGACCGGACGGGCAGCGCGGTCCGGCTGATCGACACCGCGTTCTCCTACGAAGGGTCGGCCGACGAGGCGTCGTTCGTGCTCGGCCCGGCGCTCGTCGGCACCATCGCGGCGATCGTCGACCCGGGTGTCGGGATCTGCACGGCGGCAGCGCTGTTGGCGGTGTTCGGCACCTGGTTCGCCATCCACCCGACCGCGCTCCTGCGGCCCGCGCGCACGCCGGCGACGGCAGCGGGGCGGCTGCTGACCCCGGCGCTCGCGACGTTGCTGGTGGCGCAGTTCATCATCGGGATGATCTTCGGCTCGGTGCAGAACGGCACCACCGTCATCGCCACCGACGCGGGCCACCCGGGGCTGGCCGGGCTGGTGCAGGCCCTGCTCGGGGTCGGCAGCGTGCTGGCCGGGCTGAGTATGGCGGCGCTGCCCGCCCAGATCGGTTACGTCACCCGGTGGCGCGCGACCGCGACCGGCCTCCTCGTGCTGACCACGCCCCTGCTGCTCGTCGGCTCCCTGATCACCCTCTGCCTGGTGCTGATCGTGCTGGGGTGCTGCGTCGCGCCATACATGATCACGACGTTCACCCTCGGTGAGCAGATCACGCCCCCGTCGCGCACGGGAGCCGCGATGACCCTGCTCGCGGCTGCCACCGGGCTCGGGTATGCCGTGGGCGCGGCGGTCGCCGGGCACTTCGCCGACCTGTCCGGCGCCACCGCCGCCTTCGGTGTCACCGTCGTCGCCGGTGCGCTCGCCTGCGCCCTCGCGGTCGGCGCCGGGCCGCTGCTGCGTCGGGTGCACGCCGAGGCGACCGACCCGGCTGCGACGTCGGGTGCGGCCGCGACCACCGCCACCGCCGCCTGACGACCAGCGATCGAGCGGCATACCCCGGCGTTGACCGGCATACCGCATCCGCGCGAATCGGTATGCCGGTCAAGACAGAAGTGTGCCGCTCGATGAGAAGCGCCGGACTCGGCGTCTAGGGTCGTCCCATGGCCCAGAAGCACTCTCCCGCCCTGAACCTCGCCTCCGCCGCGGTCGCCGGCGCCGTCACGCTGATCCGGCCGACGCGTTTTCCCCGCTGGGCGCGCCGCGGCCTCAGCCTCACCAACACCGCCGGCACTGCCGGTGCCGTGTTCTTCGCGGTGCGTGGCGACGACCAACTCCCCGACGACCACCCGCTGCACCGGGCGCTCACGATCAGCGACCTGACGGCCGCTGCGACCGGCGGGCTGATGCTGGTCACCTCCGGACTCGGGGTGAAGGCGGACGCCAAGATCGAGCAGTTCCTGGTGCGGCACGGCGTGCGCCACCCGCGCGTGGTGATGGCACTCGGCGTCGTGACGGTGCTCTTCGTCGTCAAGACCGTGCAGGACAGGGCGAGCAAGCACGCGCCGGCGCCCACCACCGCTGCAGCCAAGCCCCCGGTCAGCGGCAAGCCGGCCAATCCTGTGCTGCCGGCCTCCGACGGTGCGGCCCTCCCGGAGCCGGCGCAGCCCGAGGCTCAGGAGGAGCCCGGGCAGTGAGTGCCATCACCCTGGCCGACGTGCAGGACGCCGCACTCCGGCTGGACGGCGTCGCCCACCGCACGCCGGTCGTCACCTCGGCGCGGCTCAACGACGAGCTGGGCATCGAGTTGCACCTGAAGTGCGAGAACCTCCAGCGCATGGGGGCTTTCAAGTTTCGCGGCGCCTACAACACGCTGAGCCGCCTCGACGAGGCTGCTCGGACCGCCGGGGTCGTCGCCTTCTCCTCGGGCAATCACGCGCAGGCGGTCGCCCTGGCGGCGCGACTGCTCGGCATACCCGCGACCATCGTGATGCCGACCGACGCGCCGCAGATCAAACTCACCGCCACCCGAGGGTATGGCGCCGACGTCGTCACCTACGACCGGTTGACCGAGGACCGTGAGGCGATCGCACGGGAGCTGGCGCAGCGCGACGGGCGCACCGTCATACCGCCGTTCAACAACGCCCGGATCGCGGCCGGACAGGGCACCGCCGCACTCGAACTGCTGGAGGAGGCACCCGAGCTCGACGTGGTGATCGCTCCGCTCGGCGGTGGCGGCCTGCTCAGCGGCACGGCGGTCGCGACCCACGGGATCCGGCCCCAGGCAAGGATTCTCGGCGCCGAACCGGCAGCCGGGGACGACGGCAAGCAGTCGTTCGACGCCGGCAGGATCGTGACGATCCCGGTGCCCGACACGATCGCCGACGGTGCACAGACGACCGCGCTCGGCACCTTGACCTTCCCGATCATCCGCGAGCTGGTCGAGGACATCGTGCGCGTGAGCGACGACGACCTCGTGGCCGGCATGCGAGCACTGGCACACACCTGCAAACTGGTCGTGGAGCCGACAGGCGCACTGGCCTTCGCAGCGGCGAGATCACTGGCCCCGTCGATGCCGGGCGCGAAGGTCGGCGTCATCCTCTCCGGGGGCAACGTCGACCTGGACCGCTACGCGGCGCTCATCGCACGTGGTGCCACGCCAGCACGGTGACCGCCGCCAGGAAGATGAGCGAACCGACGAACGCGAACGGCCGGCCGGCGCCCGCAATCGCCTCCGCGACCGGCGGCCGGGCCCCGAGCTCGACCAATCGGTCCTGAGGCGAGCGCCGCAGCCGTCCGATCCGCACTCGCACGGGCGCAAGTTGCGTGGCGAATGGCACGTAGAGCGTGATCACCAGCACTGCAAAGGGGATTCGCACCCAGAACAGCCGGTGAGCCTGCTCCGCCCAGACGGCGACCGCGAGCACGACCAGCGCGACGGCAGCCGCAGCCAGCTGGCTCGACATGGTCACCGCACGCGCGCGACCGACGGCCTGCCGCGAGCGCTGGATCAGCCACGTCAGCTGCGCGCGCTGCATGCGGCGACGCACCCACCAGGCCCACGCGACGCCGAGCAGCAGCAGGGGCACCTCGATCCAGATCCGCACGCCTGGAGCGTACGGGACACGCATCCGGCAAGCTGGGTCGTATGCCGGACAACGAGGCCATCGAACCGATCGACGCACTGCGCCGGATCGCCTTCCTGCTGGAGCGGTCCCGCGCCGGCACCTACCGGGTCAAGGCGTTCCGCCAGGCCGCCGACACGGTCGTCGGCACACCCCGCGACGAGCTCGAGAAGCGCGCCGAGGACGGGACGCTGGCCGACCTGCCCGGGATCGGGAAGTCGACCGAGGCGGTCATCCGCGAGTCACTGTCGGGCGAGCGCCCGGCATACCTGACCAGCCTGGAGGCCAAGTCGCCCGAGCGGCTCGTCGAGGGCGGCGAACGCTACCGTGACGCGTTGCGCGGCGACTGTCACAGCCATTCGGACTGGAGCGACGGCGGCTCACCGATCCCCGAAATGGTGGCAACCGCAATGGAACTCGGCCACGAATACCTGGTGCTGACCGACCACTCCCCGAGCCTGCGCGTCGCGAACGGACTCAGCGCCGAGCGGCTCAGCAAGCAACTCAAGCTGATCGACCGGATCAACGAGCGCACCGGTGACTTCAGGCTGCTCAAAGGGATCGAGGTCGACATCCTCGACGACGGCAGTCTCGACCAGCGCGCCGATCTGCTCGACCAGCTGGACGTGCGCGTGGCGTCCGTGCACTCGAAGCTGAAGATGGCACAGGCACCGATGACCCGGCGGATGATCGCGGCAGTCCGTGATCCGCACACCAACATCCTCGGTCACTGCACCGGCCGGATGGTCGACGGAGAACGCCGCGGCAAGGCTTTGCGGCGGGAGCAATCGGCGTTCGACGCCGAGGCGGTCTTCGCCGAATGCGCCGCGCACGATGTCGCCGTCGAGATCAACTCGCGCCCGGAGCGGGTGGATCCCCCGGACGAGCTGATCGGGCTCGCGCTCGACGCGGGGTGCCTGTTCTCCATCGACAGCGACGCTCACGCTCCCGGTCAATTGGACTTCGTGGAGTACGGCTGCGAGCGCGCCCAGCGCCTCGGCGTACCGCTGGATCGGATCGTCGACACCTGGCCCCCAGACCGCTTGCTCGATTGGGCCGCCGGCCGGTGACCGACTCGTTTTGGTGGATCGGCCAACCCTCCTTTATAGTCTTCTAGTCCTCGACACCAGCCGAGGTGGCTAACGCTTGAGGACTGGTCGTCGAAGATGAAGTCCCCATCGTCTAGCGGCCTAGGACCCCGCCCTTTCACGGCGG
>Ga0164242_10006536_pt1 | contig 12815 bp, 12 predicted proteins | sample OricomgcompostMG_FD_108783 | JGI IMG/M metagenome (GOLD analysis project Ga0164242, IMG submission 108783) | Miracle-Growth compost microbial communities from Emeryville, California, USA - Original compost - Miracle growth compost (MG) ... | reverse complement strand
TGGCACGATGGACTAACCATTTAATGGTTAGTCCATCGTGCCATACTCACTATCGGTACGTGATGTACGCCACAAGGCGTCGTGCCTGCGGATTCGACCGTCGAAGCCGCTGGTTATGAAGGGAACAGGGAATGAGGACGAGGCGCACCCTCCGACGCGGGATCGTCCCGCTGGCCGCCGTGGGCCTGGCCGTGAGTCTGGCAGCCTGTGGCTCGAGCTCGAATGGCGGGACCAGCACTTCTGGGGCCGACTACAACAAGATGTCGCCCAGCGACCTTGCGAGCGCGGCCAAGAGCGAAGGCAAGGTCACGTGGTACACGACGTTCAGCTCCGATGACGTCGACCCGATGATCAAGGCATTCAACAAGGTCTACCCGGATATCAAGGTGGACGCTCTGCGGCTCAGCGCCGACCAGATCCCGCCGAAGATCATCACCGAGCAGAAGGGCCACCAGTACACCGCTGACGTGGTCAGCGGCGACTCCCCGCAGGTGGCTCAGCTGATCCAGGCCAAGACGCTCCAGCCGTACACGCCGCCGGATCAGACCGCACTGCCGAAGGGTCTCTCGCTTCCGACGGGCTACGAGGGCGTGGTGTACGTCAACACGACCCCGATCGCCTGGAACCCGACGATCGTGAAGCAGAAGGGGCTCCCGGTGCCGACCGGCATCGAGACCTTCACCGAGCCGGCGTGGAAGGGCCAGTTCTCGATCGACCCGTCGGCGATCAACTGGTACGACTCGCTGATCAAGTCGATGGGCCACGACAAGGCGCTCGCGCTGGTCAAGAAGCTCGGCGACAACGACCCGGTCTTCGTGGAGAGCCACACCGAGGCGCTCACCGACGTCCAGTCCGGTGAGCCGGCCGGTGCGGCGACGATCTACGGCTACAAGGCCGCCTCGATGAAGGCGGACACCCCCAAGCAGGTGGAGTTCCTCAACTACACCCCGCTGCCGTCGTCGCTGAACCTGACCGACGTGGTCGCGAACGCGCCCCACCCGGCCGCCGCCCGGCTCTTCGACGACTGGCTGGTCTCCCAGCAGGGTCAGCAGGCCATCGTGGACGAGACCAACCACGCCTCGATCCGCTCGGACGTCAAGAACGACCCCACCGTGTGGGATGAGTCGAAGTGGCCGGTCGCCTGGGGTGACCCGATGCTCGACTCGTCGGCCTACAACTCCGAGCTCGCCGAGTACGACTCGGCGCTGCACGCTCCGCAGTGATGCCATGCCGCGGGGGTCGGTGGCACCGTAGATGCATCGATCCCCGCGGCAATTTCTCGTGACAGGCGCGTCGGTCACCTCTTCGACCGACCGCCTCATCCCGATTCGCTCCGAAGGAAACAACTTTCACCATGGCCACGCTGCTTGAGACTCCGCCTGGCACTGACGCCACCAACCCACCGGTGAGCGCGCGCCTGGGATGGCGCCGCTTCATCAACGGCCGCTACATCACCCTGACCGTCGCCTCGGTCCTGGTCGCCTACCTCGCTCTCGTGCCGGTGTGCACGATGGTCTATGCGAGTCTGCAGTCCAACTTCCTGGGCATCGGCGGCAGCCACTGGACCCTTGGCAACTACAGCCGCACGTTCAGTGAGCCGGGCTTCTGGCCGCTGGTGGCTAACTCGTTCGGCTACGCGGTCTCGACCGCGGTGGTCTGTATCGTGATCGGCTTCGGCCTCGCGTGGTTCGTCACGCGGACCAATGCGCCGTTCAAGGGCTTCGCCCGCGCCGCCGCGCTGGTGCCGATGATCATCCCCGGCGTCCTGAACACGATCGCCTGGAGCCTGCTGCTCTCCCCGGAGCAGGGCCCGGTGAACCAGGTGCTGCGCAAGATCGGCCTGCCCGCCTTCGACGTCTACTCACTGCACGGGATGATCTTCGTGCAGGCGATGCACGTCGTCCCGATCGCCTTCCTGATGGGCACTGCCGCGTTCTCCGCGATGGACTCCTCGCTCGAGGAGGCCGCGATGGCCTCGGGCGCCTCGCCGGTGCGGACGTTCTTCACCATCACCGTGCGCATGGTCCGGCCGGCGATCATGTCGGCCGCGCTGTTGATGTTCATCCAGTCGATATCGACCTTCGACGTTCCGCAGCTGATCGGCGTGCCGGGGCACACCTACGTCTTCGTCAGCAAGATCTACGCCGCCCTGCAGGCGTTCCCGGCGGACTACGGCACGGTTGGAACCATCGGTGTCTTCGTGCTCGTCATCGCCGTCATCGGCCTGCTGCTCTCCCGCCGGGCCAGCCGCGGCGCCGCGGTGCAGACGATCACCGGCAAGGGCTTCAAGGCGACGGTCCAGGACATCGGCAAGTGGCGCTGGGTCGGCTTCGCGCTCTTCGTGATCTTCTTCGTCATCGCCGTCGTGATGCCGCTCGCGATGCTCCTGTGGTCCTCGCTGCTGCCCGGCTACGAGCCGCCCAGCATCCACGCGTTGCACGATCTGTCGTTCAAGAACTACTCCAACGTCTTCCACCGCCCGGTGCTGATGAAGTCGCTGAAGAACAGCATCATCATCTCCTTCAGCGCCGGACTCATCGTGACCGCGCTCAGCGCGGTGGTCGCCTACATCACGGTCAAGACGAAGATCGTCGGCCGTGGCCTGCTCGACACGCTGGCGACCGTGCCGATCGCGGTGCCGAGCATCGTGATGGGCGTCGGCATCCTGTACTTCTACCTGTCCGCGCCGCTTCCGGTGCACCTGTACGGCACGTTCACCATCATGATCATCGCCTTCGTCACCATCACGATGCCGTACGGCATGCGGTACGTCGTGCCGGGCATGGCGGCGATCAAGGACGAGCTCGAGGAGGCCGCCACCAGCAGCGGTGCCTCGTGGCTGCAGGGCTTCGGGCGGGTCTTCATCCCCCTGCTGATGCCCTCGCTGCTCGCCTCGTTCCTCTACTCCATGATCGTCTCCTTCCGCGAGATCTCGGCGGCGATCTTCCTCTACACCTCCGGAACCGAGGTCGTCTCGGTGCAGATCTATGACCTGTTCCGCAACGGCACCTACCCGGTCGTCGCCGCGCTGGGCATCGTGATGGTCCTCTTCCTGGTCATCCTCGTCGCGGTGATGCAGGGCCTGTCCCGCATCTTCGGCATCAAGCAGCGCCGCTGACGCCTCCTTCCACCACCGACTTACGAAACGCACTCAAAGGACTTCAACCGATGATCAAGCTGACTGGTCTGGTCAAGCGCTACCCCGGGCGGACGGTGACTGCCAACGCTGTCGACGGCCTCGACCTCGAGATCCCCGAGGGCCAGCTCGTCTCGCTGCTGGGCCCGAGTGGTTGTGGCAAGACCACCACCCTCCGCATGATCGCTGGCCTGGAGCGGAACAACGGCGGTGTCATCGAGATCGACGGCACGGTGGTCTCCGATCCCGCCCGCCGGATCTTCTACGGGGCGGACCGTCGCCCGATCGGCATCGTCTTCCAGTCCTATGCCATCTGGCCGCACATGACGGTGGAGCAGAACGTCATGTTCCCGCTCACCGTCGGCCGCCAGAAGGTCGGCCGCACCGAGGCTCGTCGCCGGGCGCGTGAGGCGCTTGACATGGTCGGCCTGGCCGACTTCGCGACCCGTCCGGCCCCCGACCTCTCCGGCGGCCAGCAGCAGCGCGTCGCCCTGGCCCGGGCCCTGGTCCGCGAGCCCAAGGTGCTGCTCCTCGACGAGCCGCTCTCGAACCTCGACAAGGGGCTGCGGGATCGGATGCGGGACCAGATCCGAGAGGTCCAGCTCCAGCTCGGCATCACCACCGTCTTCGTCACCCACGACCAGGACGAGGCGCTGGCCATCTCCGACCAGGTCGTGCTGATGAACTACGGCAACATCGTGGAGCACGGCAAGCCGCAGGACATCTACACCTTCCCGCGCAGCGAGTTCACCGCGCGGTTCCTCGGGGTGAGCAACAGCCTCGAGGGGGTGGCGACCGACGTCACCGACGGCCACGCCGTCGTGCGGATCGGCCAGACCGAGCTCAAGTGCGCCCAGGCCGAAGGCGTCAGCGTCGGCGACGAGGTCAGTGTCTTCCTCCGACCGGAGAGCTTCCGGCTCTCGCGCCGTGAGGGCCTGTGGCCCGGTGTCGTCGAGTTCAGCATCTACGGCGGCGACTGCTGGGACTACCACGTGCGCGTCGGTGAAACCCTGCACCGCGTCCGGGTGTACCAGGAGAAGGTCGGCCTGAAGAAGGGCGACGCCGTCTTCCTCACCCCCGACCAGGAGTCGGCGATCGTCGTGCCGCGACAGGGAGGAACGGCCGCCGCAGCCTCCTGATCGAACGCATCGGCCGTCGGCCGGCACCGCCTCACCGCGGTGCCGGCCGACGGCCGTTGTGGGTGCCGGCGCACAGTGGGTCAGCGCAGGCTGCGGGCAATGCCCTGGGCGGCGACCTGGAGTGCGGCCACGAGCCGCGGGCGAGTACGGCGCAGGTCCGCCACCACGATGCCCAAGGCGGCGACCGCCTCCTCGGCCACGACGATGGGCACCGCCACCGAGCAGGCGCCGAGCGTCATCTCCTCGGCAGTGGTGGCGTAGCCCTCCTGGAGCGCCCGGCTCAGCTGGCGCTCGAGACGCGCCGGCTGGGTGAGCGTGTAGGCGGTGAACCGCGGCAGCGGGCTGCCGAGGACCTCCCGGCGCACAGCCTGCGGAGCATGCGCGAGGAGCACCTTCCCGACCCCGGTCGAGTGCAGTGGCAGGCGGGACCCGACGGTGCTGACGATCGGCACGGACGCGTTGCCGCGCACGGTGTCGACGTACAGCACCCGAGTCTTGTCCCGGACGGCCAAGTGGACGGTGGCCCGGGTGGCGCCGTACAGGTCGTGCAGGAAGGGCGCCGCCACCTCCCGCAGGCCGGTCTGCACGGGCGCGAGCAGGCCGAGGTCCCACAGTCGCCGGCCGATCGTGTAGGCGCCCCTGGCGTCGCGCCGGAGCGCTCCCCAGGCGCTGAGCTCGGCAATGAGCCGGTGGGCCGTCGGCCGGGCGAGTCCCGCGCGCTCCGCGATCTCGGTCAGGGTGAGCGAGCGATGCCGGTCGTCGAACGCCGCCAGGATGGCAAGCACCCGCGAGGTGACGGTGGCGCCCTCGGACGTTGTGTTGCCAGCCATGATCATCCTTCTGCTGAACGGAAGCCTCGGCTCGGCAGCCTACCGGCCGGCTTCTACGGTGTGACAGTGAGCACAACACCTGCAAGCCAGGCGGAGATCTCCGCCGAGATCGCTGCCATCGCCGCCCAGGCAGGGCCGGGCGAGACGCGGACGCGGATCGACTACCCGCCGTACCGCTCGAGCGTCCTGCGCCACCCGACCAAGGACCCGCGCCACGCCGATCCGGAGACCATCGAGCGCTGGGCGCCGTGCTTCGGGCACCGCGACGTCCACCCGCTCGAGGCCGACCTGACCATCGGCGCGCACGCCGGCACCAACTCCCAGGTGTCCGGTGAGCCGATCGGCGAGCGGATCACGGTCACCGGCCGGATCGTGGACGGCGAGGGGCGCCCGGTCGCGGGCCAGCTCGTCGAGATCTGGCAGGCCAACGCGGCCGGCCGCTACATCCACAAGAACGAGCAGCACCCGGCCCCCCTCGACCCCAACTTCACCGGCGTCGGCCGCTGCCTGACCGACGAGAACGGCGAGTACCACTTCAGGACCATCAAGCCCGGTCCCTACCCGTGGGGCAACCACCGCAACGCCTGGCGGCCGGCGCACATCCACTTCTCGCTGTTCGGCAGCCAGTTCACCGAGCGGCTGATCACCCAGATGTACTTCCCTGGGGACCCGCTGTTCGCGCTCGACCCGATCTACCAGGCGATCACCGACCAGAAGGCCCGGGATGCGCTGCTGGCGACCTACGACCATGATCTGACAGTGCCGGACTACAGCATGGGCTACCGGTGGGACATCGTCCTGTCCGGCCGCGACCGCACCTGGACGGAGCCTGAGGAGGCAGACCAGTGAGCACCACCCCCCTGAGCACGCCCGGCCAGACCATCGGGCCGTTCTACGGCCAGGCGCTGCCCTACGAGGGCGACAACGAGCTCGTCCCGGCCGGCCGTGCCGACGCCATCCGACTGCACGGCGACGTCCTGGACGGAGCCGGTACGCCGATCCCCGACGCCCTGATCGAGATCTGGCAGGCGGACGCCGCCGGCGAGATCCCGCAGGTCGGCGGGTCGATCCGCCGCGACGGCTGGACGTTCACCGGCTTCGGCCGCTGCTCGACCGACGCCACCGGTCACTACTCCTTCTCCACCGTCCTGCCGGGCGCGACCGAGGACGGCAAGGCGCCGTTCTTCGCCGTGACCGTCTTCGCGCGCGGCCTGCTCGACCGGCTCTTCACCCGGATCTACCTCCCGGGCCACGAGGCGAACGCCAGCGACGCCCTGCTGGCCTCGCTGCCCGAGGACGAGCGCGCCACCCTCGTCGCCGAGCGCGATGCGCAGGGGCTGCGGTTCGACATCCGTCTCCAGGGTGAGCGCGAGACGGTCTTCCTCACCCATGGGTGAGCTCCTCTGGCCCGGCGAGTCGCGCGCCGGGGACGTCTTCACCGATGAGGCGTTCCTGGCCGCGATGGTCCGGGTCGAGCAGGCCTGGCTCGACGCGTTGGCCGGTGCGGGCCTGGCGGCGCCCGGCGTACGGCTGGTCGCGCCGCCGCTGGACGAGGTCGCGGCCGGCGCCGAGTCCGGTGGCAACCCGGTCATCCCGCTGGCCAAGGCGCTGCGCTCGCAGAGCACCGATGCCCACCGCGGGCTGACCTCACAAGACGTCGTCGACACCGCGCTGGTGCTGTGCCTGCGCGATGCGGTCGATCGGGTCCTGGTCGAGGTCGAGCGCCAGGCCCGCGCGCTGGCCCGGCTGACGCGTGCACACCGCGGCTCGGTGATGGCGGGTCGCACCCTGACCCAGTACGCCGTTCCGATCACCTTCGGTCTCAAGGCCGCCACCTGGCTGAGCGCCCTCGACGAGGCCGTCCGCGAGCTGCGCCGAGTGCGAGCGGGACTCCCGGTCCAGATCGGGGGAGCGGCGGGCACGCTGGCCGCGGTCGTCGAGCTGGCCCGCGCCCACGCTGATCCCGTCGGGGCGGCCGCCGCGCTGGTCCGTGCGGTCGCCGTGGACCTCGACCTGCAGGGCGGCTCCCGGTGGCACACCCGTCGCACGCCGTTGACCACCGTCGCCGACGCGCTGGTCACGCTCTCCGACGCGTGGGGTCACCTCGCCGGCGACATCGCGCTGCTGTCCCGACCGGAGATCGCCGAGCTGCGCGAGGGTGCCGGCGGCGGCTCCTCGACCATGCCCGGCAAGGCCAACCCGGTGCTCTCCATCCTGCTGCGGCGCCATGCCCTCGCCGCGCCTCAGCTGGCCAGCACGCTGCACACCGCCGCCGCCACCTATGTCGACGAGCGGCCGGACGGCGGCTGGCACGTCGAGTGGGACACCCTCGCCACCCTTGCCCGACGCAGTGTCGTCGCGGCGTCGCAGGCCGCCGATCTGCTCGAGGGCCTGGTGGTGGACGCCGACCGGATGGCCGCACGGGCGAGCGAGGTCGAGGAGACCCTGCACGCCGAGCAGCGCAGCATCCGCGCCTCGGCGGGCTCGGCGACCGGGCCCGCCGAGGGCGCCTATCTGGGGGCGACCGACCTGTTCATCGACAACATCCTCGAGCGGGCCGCTCGAGTCTGGGGAGACCTCTGATCATGCAGCTCACCCTCGTCCACCTCGCTGGCGCTGAGGGCCAGCCCGTCCTCGTCGTCGGGCCCTCGCTCGGCACCTCGGTCACCGCGCTGTGGGACCAGGCGGCCGCGCTGCTCGGCGACCGGTTCCACGTGGTCGGCTGGGAGCTCCCCGGCCACGGTCACGGCGCCCCGGCCACCGAGTCGTTCACCATCGCCGACCTCGCGGCCGGCGTGGTCGACGCGGTCGACCGGACCCTTGGCACTTCTTCGGGCAACGTCCGCTTCGGGTACGCCGGTGACTCCGTCGGCGGTGCGGTGGGCCTGCAGCTCGCCCTCGACGTACCGGATCGGATGACCGGCGTCGTGGTCTGCTGCACCGGCGCCCGGATCGGCGCCGCCGAGGCCTGGGCGCAGCGGGCCGCGACCGTGCGCGCCTCCGGCACGCCCGCGGTGGTGGAGGCGTCGGCGCAGCGCTGGTTCGGGACCGGCTTCCTCGAGCGGGAGCCGGAGGTCGGCACTGCTCTGCTGTCGTCGCTGCAGCACGCCGACGCGGAGAGCTACGCCCTGGTCACCGACGCGCTCGGCGCCTTCGACGTGCGCGACCGGCTCGGCGAGATCGACGTACCCGTGCTGGCCGTCGGCGGCGCCGAGGACGTGCCCACGCCGGCCGCGATCCTGCGCGAGCACGCCGCCCAGATCCCCGGCGCCCGCTTCGTCGAGTTGGACGGCGTCGCCCACCTAGTCCCGGCGGAGGCGCCGCGGACGGTGGCCAGCCTGGTCGAGGCGCACCTCGGGCACGACCCCAAGCCTGCGGGCATGACGGTACGCCGCCAGGTGCTCGGCGACGCCCACGTGGACCGGGCGCAGGCCGGCATCACCGAGGTCACCGCCGACTTCCAGGACTTCATCTCCCGCTACGCCTGGGGCGAGATCTGGACCCGGCCCGGCCTGGCCCGGCGCGACCGGTCGATCGCGGTGCTGACCGCGCTGGTCGCGGGGCGGCACTTCGAGGAGCTGGAGTTCCACCTCCGCGCGGCACTGCGCAACGGCCTCACCAAGACCGAGATCGTCGAGGTGCTGCTGCAGTCGGCCGTCTACGTCGGCGTACCCGCGGCGAACACCGCGTTCGGCGTGGCGCGGCATGTCCTCGCGGAGGAGTGACGCGGCCCGAGGTCAGCGACCCTCGATGTTGCGCACCAGCCGGTCGCTGGTGTGCTTGATGGCGACGCCGATGAACGGCTTGACAGCGCTCGCGATCACCCTGCCCGCCGGCCCGCCGGGCAGGGTGTAGCTGATCCAGGCGTCGACCCGCGTACGGCCCTCGCCGAGGTCGGTGAACGTCCAGCGCTGGGTGTTCTGGATGCCCTTGACCGACTCGATCTCGATCACCCGGTCCTGCTCCCAGCGGGTGCAGCGGATGCGCGAGGTGAGCGAGACGCCCAGCCGCATGGTGCCGTCGTACGTGGCCCCGACGCCGTGCAGCTGCTCGCCGACCGGCTCGATCGCGTGCAGGCCGTACATCCAGTCCTTGGTGGTGTCGACGTCCTCGACATAGGAGAAGACCTCGGCGACCGGGGCCGAGATCTCGACACTGTGCTCCACGACGCTCGTCACGCCGCGATTGTCGCGCGCGGCCCAGCAGCCAACAAGGGCGACCGCCTTCGTTTTCCGCCCGGGTCGGCACCCAGAAGTGCGCTTGCGGCATAGACGACACACAGGTTTCGGGGAGAGAGTACGTGTCATGTGGGACCGTCCTGCATGACGGTTCCACATGACCCTGCCCCCGCCGAGAGGAGCTGCGCGCTGAACGAGGTCATGCCCATGGTCGAGCGAGACCCGGGCACGGGACATCTGAGACTGCTCGGCGAGCTCGACTTCGTCGCCGTGCCGGCGATGCGCGCCGAGCTGGCGCTGAGGATGGACACCCCGGGGCCGCACACGGTCGATCTCAGCGCTCTGAAGCTGCTGGCGCCCGGTGGCGCGTCACTCCTCGACGAGCTGCTTGAGGACGGCGTCCGGCTGCGGTGTGCGACCGGCTCTCCGGCGTACGAGACCCTGATGGCCCTCGAGCTCCTCGATCGGGTGGAGACCGTTCCCGCGGATTGACCGGGCAGCGGAGTAGTCTCCGGCTGGGTCCATCGAAGGGGCGATGATGCACGCACCGGTCATCACGGAGACCACCACGACCGACGCGGAGAGCGCCGAGGCGCTGCTGGCGTCGGCGTACAGCGAGGGCCGCGTGCGCGTCGCCAGCACGGGCGACGACTTCGTCCTCGGTCAGCGCCGGCAGGACTTCGGTGAGCTGCGCGTCGACGACGTCCGGTACTCCTTCCACAGCGAGTACGACATGAGTCCGCTCGGGTTCCTGCTGATCCTTCGGGTCGTCGACGGCGAGCTCGCGCTCGAGGACGCCGGCGGCACCCGGCGGCTCTTCCGCGGCGGTGACGTCTTCGTGTGCGCGAAGCCGGACGAGGGGTACCGCGCCGCCGTCAGCACGCGCCGGGCCCAGGCCGTCGGCATGGACCTGGGCCTGCTGGGTGAGGTGAGCGAGCAGCCCGTGCGCGACGCCGTGCGCCGCTTCACCCGCGACGCCCTGCCGGCCGAGCGGGCGCGACTGTGGCACGGCACTGTCGACTACGTGACCGGGACCCTGGCCGCCAACCAGGCCGCCGCCACCAGTCCGCTGGTGCTCGGCGCGGCCGGGCGGATGCTCGCCTCCGCCACGATCGCCGCGTTCGGCGGCGGCGCTGAACAGGGCCACGAGGAACGACTCGGCGCCAGCGCCACGACGGTGCGGCGGGCAGTCTCCTTCCTCGAGGCCAACCCGCACCTGGACCTGAGCGTCGCGGAGGTCGCGCAGAGCTGCCATGTCTCGATCCGAGCGCTCCAGCTGGCGTTCCGCCGTCACCTCGACACCACCCCGATGGCCTACCTGCGGCGGGTGCGGCTCGACCGCGTCCGGACCGACCTGACCGATGCGGAAGCATCCGCGGGAACGACCGTCAGCGAGATCGCGGCGCGCTGGGGCTTCGCCGACGCCAGTCGGTTCAGCGCCCGTTACCGCCGGGTGTACGGCGAGACGCCGCGGCAGACGCTGCGCCGGTGAGGCATCGGTGAGGCACCGGTGACGGGCGCTCGGCTTCGGCAGCCGGGCCGGGGCCCCGTAGGCTCGCGCCATGAGTGAGCGCAGCGAGCGAATCATCCAGCACAGCGCGTGTTGTGCCTCATGCGCGCACCGAGCGCTGTGCTGTCGAGCGAGGGGAGTACGGGCATGAGCGACCTGACGGTGATCGTGCTCGCGGCCGGCAACGGCAAGCGGATGAAGTCCAAGCTGCCCAAGGTGCTGCACAGCATCGGCGGTCGCAGCATGGTGGGCCACGTGCTGACCGCGGTGCAGGCACTCGAGCCCGACCGGGTCGTCACCGTGGTGGGCCACGCCCGCGAGCAGGTGATGGCCCACATCGAGCAGACCCACCCCCACGTGGCGATCGCGGTGCAGGAGGAGCAGCTCGGCACCGGCCACGCCGCCCGGATCGGCCTCTCCGCTTCCGGCGCGACCACCGGCGACGTCCTGGTGCTGACCGCCGACACCCCGCTGCTGACCGGAGAGACGCTGCGCTGGTTCGTCGAGCGGCACCGCTCGGGCAACCGGGCGGTGAGCATCCTGACCGCCGAGGTCCCCGACCCGACCGGCTACGGCCGGATCGTGCGGGCCCACGGCGGCGACGTCAACGCGATCGTCGAGGACAAGGACGCCACCGAGGAGCAGCGCGCCATCGCCGAGATCAACTCCGGCATCCTCGCCTTCGACATCGACTTCCTCACTAGCGCCCTGCCTCGGCTGGGCAACGCCAACGCGAGCGGCGAGTACTACCTCACCGACGCGGTGAAGCTCGCCGCCGAGGACGGGGTGCGCACCGGTGGATACCTGCTCGAGGACCGGCTGCAGACCGAGGGGGCGAACGACCGCGTCCAACTGGCGGCACTGGGCCAGGCGCTCAATCGCCGTACCGTCGAGCGCTGGATGCGCGAGGGCGTGACAGTCATCGACCCGGCCACCACCTGGATCCACGTCGACGTCGAGCTCGCCCGCGACGTGACGATCCTGCCCGGCGTACAGCTGCTCGGCGCCACCATCGTGGGGGAGGACGCCCTGATCGGCCCGGACACCACGCTGACCGACTGCGAGGTCGGCGCCGGCGCCCACGTGGCGCGCACGCACGCCTCGCTCTCGGTGATCGGCGACGGCGCAGACGTCGGGCCGTTCGCCCATCTGCGGCCCGGCACGGTCCTGGGCGCTCGCGGCAAGATCGGCGGCTTCGTCGAGACCAAGAACGCCCAGATCGGCGAGGGCGCCAAGGTGCCCCATCTCTCCTACGTCGGCGACGCGACGATCGGCGAGGGCGCCAATATCGGCGCCGGGACGATCTTCGCCAACTACGACGGTGTCAAGAAGCACCACACCAGCATCGGCGCGCACGTGAAGTCCGGGTCGAACGTCACCTTCGTCGCCCCGGTCACCGTCGGGGACGGGGCCGGCACCGGCGCCGGCTCGCTCATCCGCCAGGACGTCCCGGCCGGTGCGATGGCACTCTCCGCGGGCCCGCAGCGGGTGATCGAGGGTTGGGCGCAGGCCAAGCGCGCCGGTACGGCGCAGGCCGCGGCGGCCGAGGCCGCGGTCGCCGAGGGCGTCCTGATCCGCGGCGAGCGAACGCCGGGTGAACATGAGGCGTCTCACAACGGGGGCACCCAGATTGGGGACACGCCTGCAGGTGCGACACAATCCTGACGTAACCCCCTTGGCGGACCCAGCTAGCACGGGAGCGGCGCTCGTGACCACCGACATCAAGCGGACAACCGAGAAGCACCTGATGGTCTTCAGCGGACGAGCCCACCCGGCGCTGGCGGAGGAGGTGGCCGAGCTGCTCGGCACCCCGCTGGTGGGCACCAGCGCCTACGACTTCGCCAACGGCGAGACGTATGTGCGCTACGAGGAGTCGGTGCGCGGCTCGGACGCCTTCGTGATCCAGAGTCACACCACGCCGATCAACGACTGGATCATGGAGCACCTGATCATGGTCGACGCGCTCAAGCGCGCCTCGGCCAAGCGGATCACCGTGGTGATGCCGTTCTGGGGCTACAGCCG
>Ga0164242_10006535_pt1 | contig 12815 bp, 14 predicted proteins | sample OricomgcompostMG_FD_108783 | JGI IMG/M metagenome (GOLD analysis project Ga0164242, IMG submission 108783) | Miracle-Growth compost microbial communities from Emeryville, California, USA - Original compost - Miracle growth compost (MG) ... | reverse complement strand
TACGGCATCACCAATTGGGCCACCAATCCAGACCTCGCCGATCTGGGGCGCAACGGCAAGAACGGCAGCCCGCTGCGGTATGATGTTTACAAATGGGAACTCGATCATGCCGGGGGCACGCTCAACGGGCACACGATCCTCGGCGACCGGACTGTAAGCGGCTCCGGCGGCAACACGCTCTATGCCCGTGGCGCACCCCGTTGCCTGAGCGGCATCACGCCTGGCGCGACCGATATCGACCGGCGCCTGATCTCCGTCGCCGTGGTCAGCAAGGCCGAATGCAACAAGATCAAGGGTAATTCCTACAATCCGCAAGTGCAGCAGTGGGTCGATGCCTTCCTGATCGAACCGATGGCCGATCGTTCCAACACCTACAAGACAGGGGGCGGCACCAGCAGCAAGGAAATCTACGTCGAAATCGTCCGCGCCACTCCGGCCGGCGGCCAGGCCGAAAACCCGGTCCGCCGGGACGTGCCGTACCTGTTGCGGTGATCTGGATGTGGCGTTCTCGATTCCTGAGCGACACACGCGGAGCTGCGGCAGTGGAAATGGCCCTGATGCTGCCGCTCCTCCTGGCATTGCTGTTCGTCGGTTTCGAGGGCGGCTATTTCCTGTGGAACGAGCACAAGGTGGTCAAGGGCGTGCGCGACGGGGCGCGCTACGCCGGCCGGCTCAGCTACACCGACTACGATTGCGACGGCTCGATCGACAGCACGGCCGAAACGGGCATCAAGAACCTTACCCGGACCGGCAAATTGACGGGCGGAACCGCTGCCATTCCGGGCTGGGCCGATACCGGCGTGACCGTGAGTGTCGCGTGCCAGACGCAGGCCGGCATCTACGAGATCAATGCGAACAATGCGCCTGTGGTGACCGTGAGCGCCCTGGTGCCCTATCCTTCTTCGCCGCTGACCGCTCTTGCCGGAGCGTTGGGTTTTAACATCAGTGGTATCCACCTGCGGGCGGAAGCCGAAAGCCCGGTGGTGGGGCTGTGAGCCTGTTGCGCGCCTTTCTGCGTGACCGGCGCGGCGCCAGCGCGGCGGAGTTCGCGCTGGTCTTGCCGCTGTTCCTGTTGTTCCTGCTCGGCACCATCGACGCCGGCCGTTACATCTGGGCCGTCAACGAGGCGGAAAAGGCGACGCAGATCGGCGCCCGCTGGGCGGTCGCGACGCAGATCATTCCGGGAGGCGATGCCAGTAATGGATTGCTCCAATACGATTTTGTTGGCGATGGCGTCGAAACCGGAACGGCGGTCGATAGCACCAATTTTCCCGGGGTTTTTTGCGTGGCTTCGGGCACTACGCCAAGCTGTTCTTGCAAGCCGGGCGCGACATGCCGCTTCAACGTGTTGGCCACCAGCAATGCTTCGAAGAATGCCTGGTCCGCTCTGATCGCGCGAATGCAGGCCATTTACCCCGGGCTCAGCGCCAGCAACGTCCGTGTTGATTACGACAATGCCGGCCTCGGATACGCCGGCGATCCGAACGGTGCCGATGTGGCACCGCTGGTGACCGTCAGCTTGCGGGACCTGCGCTTCCAGCCGATGACCTTGATATTGTTCAACGGCACTCTGCCGATCCCCAGCGCAAGTTATTCGCTGACGCTCGAGGACGGGCAAGGAACGGATTCGAATTGATATGGGCAGACAGGATTCCCCCCTCGAACTCGGAAGGGAAAGCGTCTTGCATTTTCCGGCGCGCCTGAAGATCGTTGCCGCGCCGGGCCAGCTCGAGCAATTGCGCGATGCCGCCGGGACAGAATGGTTCGAAGGCATCGACGTCGCACCGCTCGAGCTCAACCAGGCCCTCACGGAGTCGATGCTTCAGGACGCGGAAATCCTGGTCGTCCATGTCGATCTCGGCGTGCCGGATTCGATGCAGCGGATCGAATGGATTCGCACCCGCCGCCCTGATCTTCCGCTCGTGGTGGCGCTGGCTGACGCCGATATCGGGCTGGTTCGCACCCTGGTCCGTCAGGGTGTGGCCGATGTCGTCACGCTGCCGCTCAATCCGGAGGAATTGCTGCAGGCCTCGCTGGCGATCGGCGAGGTCCGGCGGGATACGCCCAGGCCGAAGGCCGCGCTCGCGCCGCTGGTCGCGGTCGTCCGCTCCCTCGGCGGCAGCGGCGCCACGACGTTGTTGACGCATCTGGCCCGCCAGATCGCGGAAAACGGCAAACCGAACGCGCGCGTCTGCGTCATCGATCTCGACGTGCAGTTCGGGCGGGTTGCGGAAGTGCTCGGGCTCAATCCGCCGCGTAACGTTTCCGACCTGCTCGAAGCTGGCAGCCGCATCGACGCCGCCTTGCTCCGTTCCGTCGCAGTCCAGCATGACAGCGGGGTTTCCGTCATCGCCGCCCCGCGCGAGATCGTCCCGTTGGAAGCGATCGACGGCGAGGAAATTCGCCGCATCGTCGAGGTCGCGCGGCGGGAATACGATTTCGTGCTGCTCGACACGCCCTCCAACTGGAGCAACTGGAGCCTCGCGCTGCTGCTCGGAGCCGACAGCATCTTGATGGTGGTCGAACAATCGCTGGCCAGCCTGCGCCAGGCTCGCCGCCGGCTCGACTTGTTCGAGCATGTGGGCATCAAGCCCGGCGCGACGGCGATCGTGGTCAATCGCCTGGAGAAGCGGCTGTTCGGCTCGATCAGCCTGTCGGACGTGTCCGAAACGCTCGGACGCGAGGTGCTGTGCGGTCTGCGCACCGATCCACAAAACCTGCCGGTCGCCCAGGATCAGGGGCTGCTCGTCGGCCAGGTTCGGCCGAAGAGCGCCTACGCCGCCGATATCGCTGGCCTGGCCGAACAACTCGAAGCGCGTCTCGCGCAAGGGAGGGCGGCATGAAATGGCAGCTTGGAAAAAGGGGCGAGGCAGAAGCGGTCGAAGCCGAGCGAGACTCGGCACACGTGGCGCCGCCAGCCGGCGAAGCGACGCCGACCGATAAATATCTCGATCTCAAGACGACGATGCACCGCAAGCTGCTCGATCGCATCAATCTCAACATCCTCGAGAAGCTCTCCCGGGCGCAGATCGAGGAAGAGATCGGCGATATCGTCCTGGGCCTGCTGGTCGAGGAAAACGCCGCGCTGAACGCCAGGGAGCGCCAGCGGCTGGTATCCGAGGTGCTCGACGAGTTGCTCGGGCTCGGCCCGCTCGAGCCGCTGCTGGCCGACGAGACTGTTACCGACATTCTCGTCAATGGCTGTAAGACCGTGTTCGTCGAGCGCTACGGCCTGCTCGAACGGACGCCGACGCGGTTCCAGGACGAACGGCACCTGCTCCGCATCATCCAGAAAATCGTCAGCGCGGTGGGCCGCCGGGTGGATGAATCTTCGCCGTTCGTCGATGCCCGCCTGGCCGACGGTTCGCGCGTGAACGCTATCGTTGCCCCGCTGGCGATCGACGGATCGCTGCTCTCGATCCGCAAGTTCGCCAAGCGGCCGATCAGCATGGCACGCCTGATCGAACTCGGCAGCATTCCGGCGGAAGTGGCCGAGGTGATGTCGGGCATCGTCGGATCGAGGCGCAACGTGCTGATCTCAGGCGGCACCGGCTCCGGCAAGACGACGCTGCTGAACGCTCTTTCGTCGTACATCAACGCACGCGAGCGCATCGTCACCATAGAGGATTCGGCCGAACTGCAATTGCAGCAGGAACACGTCGCGCGCCTTGAGACCCGCCCGCCGAACATCGAGGGCCGTGGAGAGGTTACCCAGCGCGATCTGGTGAAGAACGCGCTGCGCATGAGGCCCGACCGGATCATCGTCGGCGAAGTACGCGCCGGCGAGGCCTTTGACATGCTGCAGGCGATGAACACCGGGCACGACGGCTCGATGACCACCATCCACGCCAACACACCGAGAGATGCCTTGTCGCGCGTCGAGCAGATGATCGGCATGAGCGGGATCGACATTTCCGCGACATCGGCCCGCGCCCAGATCGCCTCGGCCATCAATGTCGTGATCCAGATCGGCCGCCAGTCGGATGGCCGCAGGCGCCTGCTGAGCCTCTCGGAAATCACCGGCATGGAAGGTCAGACGATCATGATGCAGGAGATCTTTCGCTTCAAGCAGACTGGGCGCAACGAAGCGGGCGATGTCCTGGGCCATTTCGAAGCCACGGGAATCCGGCCGAAGTTCCTTCAGCAGGCAACCGAACACGGCATCGAGATGCCGGCGGACCTGTTCCGCCCGTCGCTTCGGCTTGGGGCCGAATAATGCTGAGCAGCGCCGTCATCCGGCTGTTCATTCTTCTCGCCGTCTTCGCATCGGTGTTCTTGCTGGTTCAGGTTGTTCTACGCGCCTCGATGGAAAACCGCGCGCACCTGAGCGCGGTGAACAAGCGCCTGAAGATGATCGCGCGCGGTTCGCAGCGCGAAGAGATTATCGCTCACCTCCGCAAGAACGATACCTTTTCGGTGGACGGGCAGAAGGGCATTCTGGCCGGCCTCTATCGCGCCTTTCGCGCCAATCTGATGATGGCCGCGGTTCCGTTCACCGCCAGCCAGGTAGCGATCGCCATGGCCACGCTCACCGCCTTTCTGTTCCTCGTGATCGCGACGATCGCCTGGACCTCGGGCTATTCGCTCACGGTAGGGATTACCCAGTTGCTGCTGGCGGTCTCGGCGGCCATCGCCATCGCGGTGCCGCTGTTCATCGTGAACTTCCTCGCCCAGCGGCGGCGCAGGAAGATGCAGGGCCAGTTCCCGGTTGCGCTGGACATCTTCGTGCGGGCGCTACGTTCGGGCCATCCGGTGGCCTCGGCAATCGAATTGCTTACCCAGGAAATGGAAGACCCGATCGGCTCGGAATTCGGGCTCGTATCGGATGAGGTTTCCTATGGCGCGGAACTGACGGACAGCCTCTCGGACATGGCCGAGCGGTGGGATCTCGACGACATTCGGATGTTCGTCGTGTCGCTCGGCGTGCAGAACGAGACGGGCGGCAATCTGGCGGAAATTCTTGAAAATCTCTCCAAGGTGATCCGCGAACGCGCCAGCCTCTATCTCAAGGTTCGGGCGCTCAGTTCGGAAGGCCGTATGACCGGCTGGATGCTGACCGTCCTGCCGGTGATCGCCTTCGTCCTCCTGTTCATGATCAATCCGCCGTTTTACCTCGGCGTGGCGAAGGACCCGATCTTCTACATCGGCTTTCCGCTGATGCTCGTCTGGTACGTCATCGGCGTGATCGCGATCCGTAAGATGGTGAATCTCAAGGTATGATGGATTTCATCGCCACGAACGGCCTCGCCCGTGTGACATTCCTCGCGCTGCTGTTCGCGCTGGTGGTGCTGGCGGCCGTTTTCGTGGCCGGCTTCGCCTCGCGCCGGGCCGCGCTGAAGGCTGACCTGCGCAGCATAGCGGCTCCCGCCCACAGGCAAGGCCGCCCGAGGCTCGAAGAGCGCAAGAGCGGGATCTGGGCGCAGTTCGCCGAGCGGATCGAAAAGGTCGGGCTCAACCTGGCCGATACGAAGGCCGACCGGCTCAGGAGCAAGCTTGTCGCCGCGGGATACGATTCGCCGGCTGCGCCGAAGATCTTCACCCTGATCCGGCTGGCGCTGGTCTTCATTCTCCCGGCCGCCTACGTCCTTCTCGCGAGCGTGGGCAATCGGGAGCTTTCGTTCTTCAAGCTTTATGTATTCGGCTCGATACTGGCTCTTCTGGGCCTTTATCTGCCCAATTTGTTCGTTACCGCCAAAGCCGACCGCCGCCGTGAAACCGTTACCAACGGCTTTCCCGATTGCCTCGATCTGCTCCTCGTTTGTGTGGAAGCGGGATTGGGGCTCGAAGCTGCACTGGACCGCGTCGGACGTGAAATGGCCACGTCCCACCCGCTCGTCGCCCAGCTTATCCTGATGGCGACCATGCAGTTGCGCGCCGGTGCCGCGCGCGAGGCGGCCTTGCGCAAGATGGGTGACATGAGCGGGGTGGACGAGATCCGCAGCTTCTCCACGCTGCTGATCCAGTCCGACAAGCTAGGAACCAGCATGTCCGACACTCTCCGCGTCTACGCGGCGGAGATGCGCGAGAAGCGGCGCATGCGGGCCGAGGAAAAGGCGCATCGGCTGCCGGTGCTGATTTCCATTCCGCTGGTGGTCTGCATGCTGCCGACGATGATCGGCGTGCTCATGCTGCCGGGTGTCGTGAGGACCGTTCGCCAACTTTTGCCGATTCTTTCCGGGGGGTGACCATGAATCGATTTCGGAACTTGATCGGGCTTGCCGCCAGCGCGGCGATGCTTTCCGGGTGCCAGGGCTTCCCGCTTGGGAAATGGGCCTTCGCCAAGCCGCGCAGCGCCTCGCAGGCTGGCGTGGCCGATGTTGCGTCAAGCGAAGCCACCTTGCAGGAAGGGCGCCAGCAGCTCGAACAAGGCCGCATCTCCGAAGCCATTGCCTCGTTCAGGATGGCGATGGTGGCGCCGGATACGCGGGCTGAGGCGACCAACGGACTGGCCGTCGCCTATGCGAAGCTCGGCCGGCCCGATTTGGCGGATCGCTATTTCCGTGAAGCGGCGACGCTTGATCCGGACAACCCGAAGTTCGCGGCGAATCTTTTGCGCTTGCAGCAGCGAACGATCCTGATGGCCGCCGAGGAACGCGCCACCATGCTCGCCGATGCGTCGGTGCCCCCGACGCCGGTGGCAGCCCCGGCGCAGGACGCTTCCCTAGCCCAGAACGACAGTCTCGTGCGCGTTTCGCGGGGAGAGGTCCATCTGGCGTTGTCGACGGAACAGACAGCGGCGCCCAGGATGATTGTCCGCTCGCGGATGGCTGCGGCGGACGCCCCGCCTGTCGCACCGAAGGACCCGTCCAAGTTGGCCGTCAGGGACTCGCCAGCCGCTCCCGCGGCGGAAGCTGCCGCCAAGGAAAAGCCCGCTTCGGCCAGCAAGACGATCGTCTATCCGGTCCGCCTTGAGCTGAGCGGCTCCAGCCGTACCGCGCGGGTGTCAAAGCTCGACAGCAGTCCAGCCTATCCGATCAGAATTGCGCTTGGTGGCTGATGCAACCGTATTTGCTTGGGGCAAGCCTGGCGCTGGCCGCAGCCGGGGCGGTCTGGGACCTGCGCTGGAAGCGGCTGCCGAACATTCTCTGTCTGCTTCTGGCGCTCGTCTCGCTGGCTACCGCCATCCTGACCGAAGACCTGACTGCCGCCGGCGGCAACGCGATCCACGCGGTAATAGCCCTGATCGTCGGAATGGTGCTGTTCCGGCTGGGAATGATCGGCGCGGGGGACGCCAAGTTCTACTCTGCCGCGGCGCTCGGTCTGCCGCTCGGTCGCGCCTTGCCGTTCCTGGGGTGGACCTCGGCGGCCGGCCTGGTGCTGTTACTGGTGATGATAGGGCTGAGAATGGCCGGCAGTAATCTCGGCCAGCGGGACGACAAGGGGCGGGTGCTGGTGCCCTACGGCGTTGCCATCGCGAGCGGCTTCTGGCTGACGCAATTGGTGAAGTGACCGCGTCGACAACGGGCCGAAGCGAAGGGGAGGTGGAATGACCGGGAGCAGCTCCGGCGTGAGGATAGGCAGGCTCGCCTGCGCCGCCGTGCTGGGCGCGTACGGGCTCCTTGCGGGAAACGCACTCTCGGCGAAGGAAGCGGCTGCCGCTACCGCGCTTCCGGAAACTGCCGGCATCGCACCAGCTTCGCACGGCAGCGTCGAGCTTTCCGCTGCTGAGCGACCGGCTCAGGTCGCCGTCGCCGCTCCGGTCGGTCACGTCTCGTTCGGGCGGGATGAAGCCATCATCGGCAAGATGGTTTACTCAGCGCACGATCAGGTCGGCGGAACGGCTTCCCTGGTCTCCTTCTCCTACAAGCCGTTTCCCGTCGCGGCGCCGTCCAGCGGACCGCTTCCGTCGGCCGAGTGGCTGGCCCGCTATCGGATGACCAGCGGCTTCGGTTATCGCCGCGATCCGTTCGGCGGGGGCGGGGAGTTTCACCCGGGCGTCGATCTCGCTGCGTCCGCGGGGTCTCCCGTGCGCGCCACAGCCGACGGGGTTGTCGGGCGAGCGGGATGGAACGGCGGATACGGCCAGATGGTCGCCCTGGAGCAAGGCAACGGCATCGAGACGCGCTACGGCCATATGTCGCAACTGGCCGTCGTTCCCGGGCAACAGGTCCGGCGCGGCGAGGTGATCGGCTATGTCGGTTCGACCGGCCGCTCGACCGGCGCGCATTTGCACTACGAAGTGCGGGTCAACGGGCGCCCGGTTGATCCCCTGCCGTAGTCACGGTGCAAAATTCCTTGCACGAGCGTTTTCCGGCGGCATGACGGCTGTATGAAAACTAGAGTCTGCATTATCGGCGCCGGTCCGGCCGGGTTGCTCCTCGGCCACCTGCTGCGCGCCGAAGGCATCGAATGCGTGGTGCTGGAACGCCGCACGCCCGGATATGTGCTTGGGCGCATCCGCGCCGGCGTGCTGGAACGGATCACCGTCTCGCTGATGGAACGCCTCGGGCTCGACGCGCGGCTGAAGGTGGAAGGCCTGCCGCACGACGGCTTCAACCTGGCCGACGGCGAGCGGCTGATCCGCATCGACATGGCCGCGCTAACCGGCAAGCATGTCGTCGTCTACGGCCAGACCGAACTGACCCGCGATCTGATGGAAGCACGCGAGGAACGCGGGCTTGAGGTGATCTACGAGGCCGATAACGTCGCGCTGCACGGCATCGAGAGCGATGCGCCGTTCGTGACTTTCACGAAAGAAGGCAGCGAGCGGCGCATCGACTGCCGCATGATCGCCGGATGCGACGGCTTTCACGGGCCGAGCCGACAGGCGATACCGGTGGGCGCGGGCAAGCACTACGAGCGCGAATATCCGTTCGGCTGGCTTGGCATCATGGCCGACGTGCCGCCGTGCAACCACGAGCTGATCTACGCCAACCACGAACGCGGTTTCGCGCTCGCCTCGATGCGCTCCGAGACGCGCAGCCGGTACTACGTCGATGTGCCGCTGAGCGAAAGAATCGAAGACTGGCCCGACGAGCGCGTGTGGGATGAGCTGGCGATCCGCCTCGGGCCGGAGGCCGCCGCGCACATGACGCGCGGACCGGCGCTGGAGAAGTCCATCGCGCCGCTGCGTTCCTACGTCTTCGCGCCGATGCGGCACGGCAGCCTGCTGCTGTGTGGCGACGCAGCCCATATCGTGCCGCCGACCGGGGCCAAAGGCCTCAACCTGGCGGCGAGCGACGTGCACTACGCCGCAGAGGCGCTGACCGGCTTCTTCAGGCGTGGCGATGCCGACGCGATCGCGGGTTATTCCGGCAAGGCGCTCGCACGGGTGTGGAAGGCCGAGCGGTTCAGTTGGTCGCTCACCCGGCTGATGCACCGCTTCCCCGAGGACGGGCCGTTCGAGCGGGCGATGCAGGTGGCCGAGCTCGACTACATCGCCGGCAGCCGCGCGGCGCAGACGAGCATTGCCGAGAACTACGTCGGGCTGCCGGTCTAGCCTCTGCACTTGCTCGCACCTCCGTGCCCGGTTACGGCTGCAACCAACTGTCACACACCCGGGGAGTGCGGATGTCGGCCAATATCGAGGAGCTCGAACGCCGCCGCGCCGCCGCGCGCCTGGGCGGGGGCGAGAAACGGGTCGCGGCGCAGCACGCCAAGGGCAAGCTGACGGCGCGCGAGCGGCTCGAGGTGCTGCTCGACGAGGGATCGTTCGAGGAGCTCGACATGTATGTCGAGCACAACGCCACCGACTTTGGCATGGCCGAGCAGCGCATTCCCGGCGACGGCGTCGTCACCGGCAGCGGCACGATCAACGGCCGGCTGGTCTTCGTGTTCAGTCAGGACTTCACGGTCTTCGGCGGCAGCCTGTCTGAAAGGCATGCGCAAAAGGTCTGCAAGATAATGGACATGGCCTTGAAGGTCGGCGCGCCGGTGATCGGGCTGAACGATTCAGGCGGCGCCCGGATTCAGGAGGGAGTCGCCAGCCTCGCGGGTTATGCCGAGGTGTTCCAGCGCAACGTGCTGGCTTCGGGCGTTGTCCCGCAAGTCAGCCTGATCATGGGGCCTTGCGCGGGCGGGGCGGTCTATTCGCCGGCGATGACTGACTTCATCTTCATGGTGAAGGATTCGAGCTACATGTTCGTCACCGGGCCGGAAGTGGTGAAGACCGTCACCAACGAGGTCGTGACGCAGGAGGAACTGGGCGGCGCGGTCACGCACACCACTCGCACCGGCGTCGCCGACCTGGCGTTCGAGAACGACATCGAGGCGCTGCTGGCGACGCGCGACTTCGTCGGCTACCTGCCGGAGAACAACCGCTCCGGCGTGCCCGAGCTCCCCACCAGCGATCCTTGGGACCGGATCGAGGACAGCCTCGACACGCTGATCCCACCCAGCGCCAACCAGCCCTACGACATGCACGAACTGGTGCGGAAGGTGCTCGACGAGGGCGAGTTCTTCGAAATCCAGCCGGCCCACGGCGGCAATATCATTTGCGGCTTCGGCCGGGTCGAGGGGCGCACGGTCGGCGTCGTCGCCAACCAGCCGATGGTCCTCGCCGGTGTGCTCGACATCAACGCCAGCAGGAAGGCCGCGCGCTTCGTGCGTTTTTGCGACGCGTTCGGCATTCCGCTCGTGACGTTTGTCGACGTGCCCGGCTTCCTCCCCGGCACGGCGCAGGAGCTGGGCGGCATCATCAAGCACGGCGCCAAGCTGCTGTTCGCCTATGCCGAGGCGACCGTGCCCAAGATCACCGTGATCACCCGCAAAGCCTATGGCGGCGCCTACGACGTCATGGCCAGCAAGCACTTGCGCGGCGACCTCAACTACGCCTGGCCGACCGCCGAGATCGCCGTGATGGGCGCCAAGGGCGCGGTCGAGATCATCTTCCGCCCGGAAAAGGACGACCCTGCCAAGATCGCCGAGCGCACGAAGGAATACGAAGACCGTTTCGCCAACCCCTTCGTCGCCGCCAGCAAAGGCTTCATCGACGAGGTGATCTATCCGCATTCCACACGGCGGCGTATTGCGCTGGGACTCAGGAAGCTGCGCAACAAGCAGCTCGAGAACCCGTGGAAGAAGCACGATAACCTGCCGCTATGAAACAGCTTTTGCTCATCGGGCTGTTGACGGCAACGACGTTGCTTTGTTGGCGTAATCTTTGGCAGGCTTATCGATACGGGTCAGTATGGATGGATTGGCAACTTCGTGAACGGTCGCGCGAACCAATGCTCTTTTGGCCGATAGTCGCACTTTGTCTGATGTTCGGAGTGTTCGCGCCATTGACGATATTGCATCAACTTGGGTTCATCAGATGAAACTCGGCCGCCTCAACCATGTCGGCGTCGCCACGCTGTCGCTCGACCAGGCGATCGCGTTCTGGCGCGAGACGATGGGCGCGGAGGTGGTCCGCGAGCCGTTCGACGTGCCCGCGCAAGGCGTGCGGGTGTGCTTCGTCGATACGACCGAGGCTTGAATCATCACATGCTTGGCATTATAAGGACATTATAAGGATTTCTCATGATGCAGACCGAACGCGTTACCTATCTGACCGACGCCGAACAGAAAGCCGCGCTGGAGGCCTTCGCCAGGGCGCGCGGCGAATCGGTCGGCAGCGTGCTGCGCGAGGCGGCGGCACGCTACATGGCGCAGCCCACAAACGATGAGGAGGCGGAGCTGGCGGCGCTGGTCGAACAGGTCAACGAAGCGATCCCGCGGATCAACCAATCGCTTGCGTCGATGAGCGCCACGATCCGCGACCTGTGCGAAGAGAACGATGCCTTCTTCAGCGAGAGGGGCTTTGGCTGATGGGGGCGCTGAGCGATGCCCTTCAGGCGCTGAAAAAGGTCATTCTGATCGAGGAAAACGTCTCGCGCCTGCAGAAAGACGTGGTCGATCTGGCGGGCGAGGTTCGTCGCACGCGCGACTATGCCGGGTCGATCGACCAGCGCGTCGCCCGCATCGAAGGCGTCCTCCAGGGCGCCGCCATGGCGCGCGGAGGCCCGCCCGCACTTCCCGAGGAATGAGCGAATGAAGCTCGGCCGCCTCAACCATGTCGGCGTCGCCACGCCGTCGCTCGAGAAGGCGATTGCCTTTTGGCGTGAGACGATGGGCGCGGAGGTGATCCGCGAGCCGTTCGACTTGCCCGCGCAAGGCGTGCGGGTGTGCTTCGTCGATACGCCCAACGGGCAGGTCGAGTTGCTCGAGCCGCTCGGCGAGAACTCGCCGATCGCCGGGTTCCTCGCCAGGAACCCGCTCGGCGGGCAGCATCATGTGTGCTTCGAGGTGCCCGAGATCCACGCGGCCAAGGCGTGGTTCGAGGGGCAGGGCTGCCGCGTGCTCGGCGAGCCGCGGATCGGCGCCCACGGCACCCCGGTGATCTTCGTCCACCCGAAGGACATGGGCGGCGTGCTGACCGAGATCATGGAGACGCCGAAGGGAGCGGGGCATTGACCCTGATCCAACATCGTCACCCCGGCCCCCGAGCCGGGGTCCCGCTTCCTTTCCGGCGCTGGAACGGCAGCGGGACCCCGGATCAAGTCCGGGGTGACGGGCAGGTTTGGGGTGGCCGATCCTTTCTCCCCTCCCGCTTGCGGGAGGGGTTGGGGGTGGGTGAGTCCGCGCGCGACTTTACTGACCCACCCCCCGGCCCCCTCCCGCAAACGGGAGGGGGAGAATGAGCGGCAAACCCACCCACGCCGACTGGCAAGCCCGCGCCTCGGCGGAAACCAAGGGCAGGGACCTCACCTGGCCCACGCCGGAGGGCATCGCGGTCAAGCCGCTCTATACCGCCGAGGACACCGCCCACCTCGACCCCGGCCTCCCGGGTTTCGCGCCGTTCACCCGCGGGCCCTATGCCTCGATGTACGCCGGCC
>Ga0164242_10006534_pt1 | contig 12815 bp, 12 predicted proteins | sample OricomgcompostMG_FD_108783 | JGI IMG/M metagenome (GOLD analysis project Ga0164242, IMG submission 108783) | Miracle-Growth compost microbial communities from Emeryville, California, USA - Original compost - Miracle growth compost (MG) ... | reverse complement strand
CTTTCCCCCGTCGTTTGATACGTACATCCCGTGGAAGGAGTCGCTAATAGTATTTTGTGTAGGAAATCGCCCCTAACTACTACGATCTGGAGCAATTCCAGAAGGGCGAGGTCAAATCAGCGCTCACGCGCGTCCAAGAGAAGATTCGGCGGAGGCAGGCAATCAAGGATGGTCGTTAAACTGCCGTTTTAGTTTCTTGGGGCCCTGTCTGTGTATCTGGCACCCCTAGCATCCTAGGTGTTTTGTCTTTTGCGTTGATTTAGATGCAGTATTTGCTATGTGCAGTGCAGGGCCGAGGCCTTGTCACCGGGAACTAGACGTTAAGAGATAGATATTCGTAAGACATTACAAACTCTCTCAACCCATCCAAATCCGGTGCACATATGCAATCAACATTGTTTTCTTGCACTCGTCTCTCCAAAGTGAACGAATCTGACAACTCCCTTTCAGCCAGCCAGCGCGACGTCGAGGGTCGCAACGACGGCAGGCACAGGTCCCGTCAGTCCTCTTCTCGGCGTCCAATTTCGGGGAACAGCCAGCCCAAGGGTCGAAGGGCGGCCAAGTTTCGTAAAGATCGGCCCAAAAAGTGGCTGCGCAGTTGTTACTGTCTTGCCCCTGGCGACGGATGACTAGAATTGCCTGTTTCTTGCAGGTAGTAGCTATTTCAGGTAGATTCGCTGGCCTATCATTCATCTCCTATGTTCTGGCCAGAAAGCCCTTTTTGAACAGATGCACGTCTCAAGCATCATGCAGAGTGTTTGTTGGGACTTGCGAGAGCGACTCCTAAGAACCTAAGAATCATAGGTGCGCATATCCGGCAGGTACTTTTGGCCACACCACTAGTTAGGTTTCGGGGTGAAGCGACAGGGGGGTTGTTACCCGTAGATGGCGTTATGAAGACCCCCCTCAATATTATTATCGACAATAATAGACCCTGAACTTGTCGAAGATCCACCCGCCCTTCGATAGCATAGCCGGCATCTTTCGTTTGATTGCGTTGTCGAACAAGGGCCGGGCCGTGTTCGAAGTGGTGTTCCTTCGGCTGGGGAACGGGGCGCTGAAAGCTGGGATCCCCCCTGCTCTCTCCCCCTGGAAGCCCATCCTGGACAAATGCCACACGTCGTTTTTGATATGTCCGTGAACGAACTGATTGCCCCGCATAACTTGCTTTTTTTCTTTAAGAATACATCGAAGCTGTCCCCCTTGCCCGTTCGGCAAGCCATCGATTTGAACTCAGCTGGGTCTGCACGAAGAGCACCACTTACAGGTTGAGTGCGGGACCTCGGAGACGCGCAGCAATGGCGTTCGGCCTCCATGAGCAGGACCACGTGGAAAACGCATCGAATTCCGTTCCCGTGATCCTGAGGCCAGGCGCGCTGCATACCTCCCCGACCTATCGGGGCCGTGGAAACGGAGGTGGTGGCGTTAATTTCAGGTCCGGAATAAGCTGACTGTCTCCGTACTCGGGGTGCCGAGGCGAGAGGGCGGGGATTGATACGAGCAGACGCCACTTCCTGCCGCGTCCTGTTTGGGAAAGAGGGGGGTTGGGAAGAAGGCGTATGCGAGACTCGTTCGTTGCTTCACCGTATCCCCCATGTTCACCTACGTAGGTGGGTAGGTTAGGGGTCAGTGCAGTTGAGCGTTGGGCTGCGCGTTAGAGTTGTCACATAAATGCCGGTCGAGCTGGCTGGTGACACAAGTGAAGAGCACCGCATCGCTCATTACCAACTCCATCGCCCACTCGAGCGCAACAAGTGGTCTGATCAACCCAGCGCAGAAGGAAATATGCGCTGTGGCAATATAGTCCCAGCCCTTTGGCAGGCATGTACATGTAGATACATGTCATGCAAGGTGGTCGAGTCCGAGGAAATCGAGAAACAAGAAACCCACATATGGTTGACACGTCGTTGGCCGTGCAACCGAATCAGCGACTTTCTAACTCGCTTTTGGCACTTGGCGTCGCACGAAGATGTCGTCGATCGGAGGGGGATAGGATCGTGTGTAACTGTGTGGTTGGACGGGAGCTGCACACCACCCTCGACGCCGTGTAGTGCACTCGTCTCCCTACCCTCGTCCCCTCGTCTTCCGCAGCCTTGTAGGTTAGGAGGGACAATAGGTCGTCCGGCATACCTAATGCATTGTTTCTGATGTGCCGGAGACCATTGCGTAAGCTGTTTGCTCCAACGGTGATGCATGTCGACCGGGGGATAGATGTGTGGATCGCTGGCCTAGAAGCAAACGGATTGAAACCATTGCTCGCCTAGCCGTTGGCAAAGCTAGATGCGAGCTGGGATGCATGTATCGTCGAGGGCCGATTAGGCCCTGGCCCCCATGATTCAGATGGGCCTAAGAAGTGCGCATATGCACGCATATTGCATTGCGAAGCTCATACCTCGTTGCACGTTGACGTCGGCAGGGCTCCAATGTGAGAGTGGATAGAGGGGCGGTGGGATGGGTGGCACTGTCGTCGTCAAACTTATAGGCTGCACAGGAGCTCGGCTCCAACACCCGGTTGGCCGGAAAAGAAAACTGGGGTGTGACAGCGACATCAACGGCCGCACAGTGCAGCGGGCTCAGTGTCAGTATAACAAGAAAAACATTTACACTAATATATGTGAGCCCCTCGCTCGCAAGACCAGCAGGCAAAGTTCAATCCCCTTCCGGGCAAAAGGAGTTTAAACTGGGAAGGTAAACAGGTGGGGCCAGCACTAGCGGCCGTTATAGTGCCAATGCTTGCTTTACTTTTTCGAAACCTTGCTGTTCCTGCTTTCTGTGCGGATAGATTTTATACTTTCTTTTTCCATCCAGGTAAGTCGACGCGTGCACACCCACAGAACACACACACACACACACACACACACACACACGCACATCCTGGAACCCACACTGGGACAGGGGGTTCAGCCTCAACTCGAATCCCCCCTCCACCTCCTGCCGTGCGCCTTCGACGACACGGATGGCCGATACGGGAAGGATGCCCCACGGGCCGTGTTTAGCTGGCTGCATGGGCGGAGGAAGGGTGTGGGCTCGGTCTTATACGCTATGTAGGGATGGTGTTGCGAAAGCCGGATTCGAGTCCCCACGAGATACCCACGAGGAGTAGAGAGACCCGAGGGTCCAGACCTTTCAGGAGTCAGAAAGGACTCCAGAAGTCAGCCAGGAGTCAGCAGAGGTTGCGATTGTCCTGGAAATTGTTGACTAGCGTCACAGCTTCCAATGCAAGCTCCAACAACCCATTTGCTAGCCACCATCCTTTTTCCTTGCTTCGTTCTTTCACGTGGAGCTGACGTCGGCGGAGAGGAGAGCTGCCGTCGAATGATGTTCTGGCCCCCTTTGGCCTTCTGTCAGATATCATTTTCCCACGTCGACTTCAGCCAATTCTTCCACCCTCTCTTGTCCCTTATTTTTTTGCCATGTTCCCAGAAAATCAAATCCATCGGGGCAACCAAAGACATGTCCCGCCCCCCATGTTATCACCACCACCCATTGCCGCGAACGGATAGTCGGGGGCCGACGAAGACACACCCTTCCATTTTGGAATCTCCCTACACCACCCTAGACCCCATGAAGATGTATGTAAGATGATTACCCACCCCCAGACATGGCCCCGGCCGGACGGCCCCTACTGCTACATATAAACCGTCTAGCCACATGTCGATCTCATTGCTTTTTTCTCCCGCCCGCCTTCTACACCCCGGTTCAAGCCTCCCCGGCCGACTTACATGCGCAGTTGGAGCCTCATCAGGGATACCGCTGTCCTCCGTCTACAAGTTCGGCTTCGTCTCGGCCATTATAGGCACCGCCCATCTTCCAACCGGTCTCCCCAACATCGCTTCACTGCCAGCGGGCAGGAGTAGTAAATATCAAGCATTCTGATACTGACTGCTTTCCCCCCTGACTTCTTCCTGACTTGAACTACAATTACCGGCACTCAAGATGAGTGGGAGCGGTGGATTCTACAAGTACAGATGCAAGTACTTTTACTCCCATAACTGCGCAAACTGGGTCTGGGTGAATAACACGCCCTGTGCGACCTGTCTGGTAAGTCCTTCTCCCTCCGTCCCCTCTGCTTTGCCGGGTTACGTCGCGTTGCGTCGCGTCGCGCCGCGTCGCATCCCCGACATGTCCCGATGTCCCCGAAACTGAGTCGGTCACTAGGCCGATGGACGAGACTCGGACGAGAGCATGTCGCGTGCGCAGGTCTGGGGCCACTCGAGGGAGATATACGTGCCCCAGGTCTTTGACGGGACGCTGCACTACACCCTGATGGAGATCGTGGCTACCGGCGAGCCCGGGAACTACTGGACCCTCCGCATCAAGCCGACGCAACCCCCGATTCCAACCCCCGTCACTTCAGCCATGCCGGCAACCGTTATGCGCACCCACCTGGGATATTAGGCCCAGCTTTGAGGGGTTTATTGGGCCGGAGAACGAAGAAGAGGCAAAAAAAGGGGTGGGGGGATGCGGTGGATACCGAGGGGGGCGGGTTTGCGAAAGGTGCGAACGGGGCAGTTTTGAATCAGCCTTGTTGGCGATGACCAGTTCGACGACACCGGGCGAGGACCGGAACCAGATTGATACACTCCTCGAAGGAAAAAGCCCACGCAGTAGCGGAATCAGCCTTCGGGCGATTATTTCCCTTCCGTGCGCAAGGGGCCCGGTCGGCATTTGGGAGAGACGAGGGGGGCGTGACACGGAACGACGAAGCGAACCCATAGGGCGGCGGCAAGATTGAAAAAAAAAGTGACAAGTGATTCCAAGTTGAAATGGGACAATGCAATGGGCTACCTACCACAGGTGTTGTTGGCGGGGTCTCGTATCCCTGTTAATATGAAATTCCGTTTCGGTCTTTACGCATGCACTTAGTATGTGGTACGCATGGCGGCCGGCGCAACAGTATTGTCATAGGTATTCGGTATTCTACACAAGGCACAGTAGGTCCTTGACTAATAGTTAATACACCATTACCCACCCATTCTGAAGACCCTCCACCGCATGCATGCTGTGTCACCGCCCTCGGCACGGTGCCTTAGAGAACGGAGAACGAGAAGAAGGATGGCTGGCGAGACTCTGTAATTAGCCCAGCGCCAAAGCCGATCGATTCCACGCGTACGAGCGAGGGCGTATTCATCCTCCAGGCAGATATATTTGTGGAGCCTTAGAGCCTGCCTTCTGTGTCAATCAACGTTGCAAGCGTTGTTATGGCTGTCAGCCATTCCGAAAGTACGTGACATGTCACATATTTACTCCGTAGGAGTCTCAATGTCCGTCGGTCTTGCACGCCTGGTTCGTGTAATTGCGAACCAAAACGCAATTGGCATCTCGGCACAGATAACCAAAGAAAAAAGCCTGCACTAAACGGTAAACTCTTGCCGAAAGCGGTACCCGAGGTGAACAGTTGATTCACTAGCTTTGAGGGTCAAGCGCCTTACAAGTGCAAAGAATAGACCGCACGGAATCCCTCCTGGGTCCCCCCCCCGCTGGAAGCTACTGGCAGCTCCTCAGTGTGGTAAGCCCGCATGATGCACAATGAAAAGCTGTCAATATGCAGGAGGCTGCATCTGTCTCCTACCGAGCCCTTCTGCGTCGCCTGGACATTCCCAAACCGAGACCACTTGCCCTGTTCAGGACAGCCTACATGCAAATGGTACGAGTCGAACCAGATTGGTCAACCGTCAATCAACATCCTTTCCCCACGGGATGGTGGAATTTGGCTAGCGCAGCAGTCTCGAACGGCCGAAGCGGCCGCCAAAACCTAACCCTTTTGCCCTTCTGGAAAACGGTTGTGCCGCCAGCGCATCGAGGCCCGTGCAAAGGTGGGGGCCGCGACCCTCCAACGGGTCGATGGGGGTCAGCGATAGGAGAGAAGACCGACACCTCGGAGACCAGGAAAGTGAGATCAGCGGTCTTTAGGAGTGGGACAGGCAGGAAGGCTCCGGGGGGGTCTCATTGGCGGCCCCAGAGCAAGGCTAAGGCTCGCCTATCTTAACTCGGCCACAGTAGCTGCCGCATCTTACACTATGTAGTGGAGCAAATAGGAATCCTTGAGCGGATATATGCTGGTGTCCGGGCCGTAACCGAGGATCGCGACCCTGGATCTGAGACTTTCCTTAACCTCAAAGTGGAGCAAATGCTGTGACGGTGACATCGGTGACAAACATCCAACCTTCGTCTGCGCCATGTTAGCACCTATATCAGACACTGTAGAGGAATGGGTGTGACTTATCCCCAAAAATATGAGGGGTTGTCCTCCCGCCATTTCTGGAGAGAGGACAACCAGGACTACCTCCCATGAAGCCTGTCCTTCTCCAAACGAACCGGATGAGAAACAGCCAATGCCCCTCCTTGAGTCATCAAACTCCAAGTAACCAAGAGACACAACCGACAGCACCGGACGAGCACGAAGCTCTGACACCAACTCGAGATGGGTCCCGACACTGAGCTGTTCACCCGGGAACGAGGCGTTCGAAGAGCTCAAGTCAGGGCATGGTTGCTCAACATACCAGTCCCCTTCAGTCAATCATTTTCGTGACTGAGCCCAACCAAGACCCACCACCCACACAACCCGTAACGAAAGCTCGTTCATCATCGATGCAGCCAACGTTGAAAGCCACCGACCAAAGATGCCAGAATCGCGACCAAGGTAAAAGCTCTTTCCGTGTGACGAGCACTGCCAGCTAAGACTAGTTTTTGTTTTCCTCTCCATCGGGTCCAAAATGGACAGCCAAGGAGGGCATTGCCGCGCGAACAAAAGACGTCCGTAAAAATCGCGCTTTCGTCTCCGCGCCCAACCGTTTCTGGTGGGAGGGGAGGAATAGGGACTTGAGACCGCGAGGTAAAAAGTCGAGTGGGTTGGCGTCCTGCCATACCACCGGGGCAAAACCCGGAGATGGCAAGTTAATGCGCCTGGTCGGATTACATGTTGCATGACACGCCCTGGCTTATCGCCGTGCGCGGTTTGGGAGCGGATGGATGCCATCCCCTGGCGGAGTGGATATCTGGGTATGGCTTGCGAAAGGAAGAGAGAAAGTGAAGGGTCCATAGAGCGTGACAGTGTGGCAAGGATATGAATCAATCCTCGGCATTTCCGCGTGGGACCCTAAGATCCTCGCTCACAGACGTGATTCAAGCGAGGCGAATCTTGGGCGAGACATGAAATGCCGAAGATTGATCGTCTGTGGCCAACACTGCGCTCTCCCTTGACACCTTGAGATCTCAACCAACGAGCGTCAAAGACGGAGGAAAACGAGCAAAGCACCCCGTTTGTATCTTCCGCCAGGGGGCTAGCAGTCCGCACCGCCAAACAATCCATCTTTGACCAGAGTACGACTTCCAGTGGGTACAACCCTGACGAGCGGCCTCAGTCCAGAGGCTCTTACCGTTGAGACTCATAGTAGTAGACCCCTCACGCATCGGATGATGTCTGGATGCCCTTACCTCCCTTCCGTCCTCGTCGCACCCGCTCGACCTGCACCGCATTTCTGCGGCAGCTGGTCTCGCGGGTCGCGGGTCGAACTTAGAGGGAGGATAGAACGACTGTGTGCGCAAGACTTGAATTATGAACCAACAAGAAACGTAGGGTTAAGTTCCGAAACCCGTTCTCTCGACGGGTCTGGCTCTTGTCGCCGGAGCGACAAAAGGGGCCACGATTCTCCGTCCGCATGAGCGTGATACCTGATACAGGTTCGAAGACGGAGTATCGTGGTGTTCCAGTTCGTGTCGAGAGGTCCTGATTGACATTCCTTTCGGAAAACGGGGATCGGAGAACTGTAGGGGAGGCGTCGTGCCATAAAGGGTGCTGCTCTCCGAAAACGAAGAGCGAAAGAGCGTCGAACTTGATCAGGTCTGGCATCCGGGCACGGCGAATGCTCGTGCAGACTCGGCGGGATATCGACAATTGGCTGCATCCCCGATTGGCTTTTCTGGGTTGAGTAGGTTATAGGCAATGGCAAAGGTGTTGGGCGTTGCAAGGGCGGATTGCGTACTGTTCTTTTCAGGAGATGAAGGTGTAATGACGCGGCGAAGCTCAAGCAGCTAGAAATAGCTGGCTGGGACGCGTCAAAACCGCACTAGTCCTAAAACAGGCAAGACGCACAACGCGACTGCACGGGACCTCTGCCGGGATCAGTGACAAGTACAGTACAAATATAAGTTAGTAGGCACTGTACGGAGTGTACTATTATGAAGCTCTTAGTTCCTCGATCGTCACCAGCATCGCAACGGAAATACACAAGGAACCTATGGAAAGTCCTCAATATACACCTAAAAGTCTAAGATAAAGCCGCTGCCCCTTAGCGGAGCGTAAAACCGGCATCGACTCTCCATGGATCGTGACCCGTCATCTCAAAAGAAAGCAAGGCAAGACCTTGTCCAGTCTATAATCGAGCATGGAAACAAAGCCTTCAACCCAGAGTCGGGTCCGGACTCTCGGGCCGAGGGCAAGCAAGCGTTTGACGACTTGATTCAGAGGTAGGTCCAGCAGCAATGCTCCATTTACTTTTATCTGAACCTCTCTCAAGGACAGGTACCCTGGTCCTCATGTCGGCATTGAACCTCCTGATCCGTCCCAATCATGCACCACCATGGCTGCGGTCCAGGTTGATGGAGATTCTGACCACGCTGCCCCTGCGACCCGACGGCGTGCGAGGGACCTTGGAGTTTGTCTTTGCCGTTCATCCATCCAGTACCGCTAGGCCATCGGATGCCACGGCTCCCCAGAAACAAGGGGCGAGCATAACACACGAGGCTCTTGCTACGGCATCTCGTTTGCTATCAATCCCGCCGTCCTCGATTACGCCGGAAGTGTGGTTCTCGGGCGTCTCGCCGCAGCTCTTGAGATTACTAGACGGTGAAGAAGGCCCGGATCTGACGAGAGTGGCAGCCTATGTTATTGGGTTCGGAGTTCTAGGCCGTAAAGACCTAGGGGCACCAGGTAAGTGAGATATCCCTAAAGTGATGTTTAGAGAAACTAAACTTTTCACTCCCAGGCACCCCTGGATGGAAATGGCTTGCGGGACCTATTCTGAGCCAGATATGCCCAACTGCCGGCGCTACCGGGCTCAGCTTGGACGATACTGGCATGGGTTCGAATGAAATCATTGACCTAAGTAAAGACCGTGTCCTTGTTTCGTCCGCCAGCTTATCCAAGGCGATCCAACGGCTGCAATCTCTTATCGCTTCCCACCCCAATCCCGGACTTTGCAAGAGACTACTTCGACCGATGCTGTTGCCTTTGTGGGCACTTTCATCCTGGCCGAACGCCGAGAAGCATGCGAAGGAGAATATCTGTTTGCCAGCAAGGGAACTTCTGGAGGTCTACCTAAGACTAACGGCGTCATCGGACGCGTTTGAGAAGATGATCCAAAACATAACCTACGCCGGCGGTGAAGTCACGACCGATCCAACCTGGATATATAAACCTGCAGCAGATGGCGGGCTGCACATTGTGGCATCGCGTGAAATACCAAGTGGGAGCACACGCGCCAAGCAAGTTTCCTTGGAAGCCGTAGAAATGAAAGTAGACGCGCTACTTGATCTCCTCGACTCAGTTGCATCTGATATCGACATATCTTCGATTTTTCTTGATCTCTTCAAGCGATGGCTAAAAGTTGGCCGGCCTGCCGAGCCGCCCGGGATCTTGATCAAAGAGGAGGTCGGCAATCAAGATCTAGACCCGATGAAACAGCTCATTGAGGTTAGACTGTTGCAGAGGATGATGGAGAGGTTTCCCGACAAGCTTGTGAGCAGATCCGACCACGCCCTTGAACTCGTTAGCCAAGTGCTTAGCAGCTCCGGAGACGCGACTGAGGGCAATGAAAGTACCTCGGTTGCATTAAGTATCCTAAACTTGGTCGTTACAGCCCCGAGTTTTCGAAAAGCAAAGGTAGATCCTGAGGTCCTCGCTCCCCTCGAGTCTGCGCTGGACCGGCTTACGACCGTCGACGATGCCGACGTTTCAGGCACGGCAAGGAACATTGCGCTGCTATTGAGATATCGAGACGAGGCGGAGGTGCTTACGGGCAGCGCCTCAGGCCCTACGGCTCGCCAGATCGAAGACCGCAAAACGTATAACCTTGCGATATCATACATAACACAAGCAGACTCCCCTCCACCCGTGCGTGCGGAAGGTCTTAACCTGATCTCAACGCTGGTAATGGCCCACAGCCCGGTACTCGACATACAATCCATTCTTGTTCTCATGTCTTCTCTGTTGAGCGATAGCGAAGATTATATCAATCTCAGGGTTATCCAGATATTCCAGCAACTTGTAGACCACCACCCGAAGTCGGTTACAAGAGAATTGCTTGACCATTTCGTGGACGCGAAGGAGATGGCCCCTGTTGACACTCGACTTCGATTCGGGGAGGCGCTGGCACAGGTCATCGAGCGCTTAGGCGAGACACTCACTGGTGACGTAGCACAACAAGTTGGAGAGGCTCTACTCGCTACCGCTGGCCGACGTGGATACCGCCCTAAGACGGAAGCGAAACAGGCCAAAGAGGAACAACGTCGAAGGATGAAGCATCGCGAGGCCGAAGAAGCATGGGAAGGGGATATCCCAGACCTCAGCGAAGATATAACCGAGGAAGAGAAGACGAGAAAAGAGATATTGGCCAACATCGTGGAGGGGTGGGAGAGTAAACGGGGTTCGGAGGACATTCGCATTCGGACCTCCGCGTTTTCCGTCCTCGCAATTGCGATAGAGACGAGTATCGCCGGGCTGGGCTCGACGCTGGTGTCTTCCGCCGTCGATCTCTCCGTCAACGTCCTCACCATGGAACCCGATATAGAAAACGGCATACTTCGGCGCGCTGCGGTCTTACTGATACTAAGTTTCGTCAAGGCCCTAGATCAGGCGAAACAGACGGGCCGCCGGTTGGGATTCGGCTTGACAAACCAGAGCCGAGAGGATATCTTGAGGATACTAAACTATGTGGCCGATACGGACAACGATGGACTTGTACGTCAGCACGCTCGAGACGTCGTTGAGAGTTTGGAGAACTGGGAAATGTCGACTTTCATGCCACCAGAGGACTCGACTCAGGGGCCGTCGCTCACGAGATTGGCCGGCTTGTCGGTGAATCCGGATCGCTCAAGCGCTTCTGGTTTTGGGACGGGGCCGAGGATAGAAGAGATAGAATAGGCACTTTGACATTGTAAATTAAGTACCTAGATTCCTACTCGGCTCTAGTATACTTGCCATTCGATCTACCCTCACCCCTTGACTCTTAGGCCTGAAGCCATTACAGTGCGGAAGTGGTCCGTGCGCATTCCCTAAACATCGCGTCTCCCTCTAATTGAAAGTTGGGGAGCGGAACGCGTCAAACTGGGTAACCACGAACCTAACTAGATCGGCGGCGACCTCAACGGAGCGAAACTAAAAAGTTGATATCCCGGCGAGGATGGCTCCTAGAGGGGAGATATTGGACTCTGATGACTCTGATGACGACTTCAGCCCTGTGAAGAACACGGCCAGCTTCCTTCTCCCAGGAGACACTACGCCCACGGTTGATGGAGGCCCCAACACGGCAGATACCCGGGAAACAAAGTTGACGGATCCGTCTTTCTTCCAGAGCGTGTATAATGAGCAACAGAGTGCAGCAGATGGCCGAATGTCCGCACCGGGTACGCTGAACAACAGCATCGATGACGCCGCAAGTCTCGTTACGTCTCCCGCTTCGATGGGCAGGGTACGTCGGCAGGCCAACGAGCGGAATTCTTCCTCGCTTACTTCACTCACCGATCCACGAAATCGGTCCAAGAGAAATGAAAGGAAGGATGTCATTGACCTTACGCAAGTCACCACTCCTGGAAGGGAGAGGTCAAGCGCCCAGCTCAACTTATGGGATGTCCCAAGTAGCCCTGCAGCGCAAACGGCGAGGACCGGTGCGGCCGAGCCATCCTTAGCTAAGAATTCTCGTGGGAAAAGAAAGCGAGGCCAATATTCAAGCCCTCATGAAACCGTCGATAATGGAGGATCTACGCAACTTAAGTCGCCTACGGAACACTCAGTGCTGCCATCGACAGGACCTATTCCGGATGATGCCCCTAAGCTGGCTAAGAAAACGACAAGACGCGAACCCCGAGTCACACTCTCCAGCCTAAGTCAAGAAGTTGACCTTGTCGTGGTTCCAAGAAGCGGCGACGATCCTAGAGAGGGCCCGAGCTGCAACAAACCCGAAGACATCCCCGGCACTATTGTGAAAGACACCCTGGACACTGCTAGCTCAACCTCGCTATTCGTTGTGCAGAGCGTTTTAACCGCTAGTCAGAAGCGACAATACGAATTCGTCAGCCCCTCGTCCGAGGTTGACAAGGACGACGTGGACACAGGTTTACCAAAGAGTCTAGGGAGTGCAGGCCCCGCGCATGCATCAAGCGGACAAACGACAATCGCATATCCTACACCAACCCAGTTCGCTTCCTCTGGACCACGGATTTCGGCCCCTGAAGCTGCCGCGGAACCTCCCTCAACGGGCCGGCGCAGGAAGGGCAGAGTAGAAATCCTTGACCTGGTATGTCCTCTCTTGATTAGTCCAGGAAACCATAGCTAATTCTGCAAAGTCGTCCTCGCCGGACGTCATTTCTCAGCCTTCCGCAACCGCCCCGCGAAAAAGGAAGAGAGGTGTAGAACGGGGCGAAGCACTTCAGAATCTGGAATCGACAGAAGTCGGGGATGAGAGGAGGCCAACTTCACGGAGGGGAACCAAATCCAGGACCTCTATCGGCAATGGTTTATTGGGTGGAAGCCAAGCCCCATCTCTGAGTGTTCAGCCCAACTATGGCGAGGACCCGGCCGCGGAGGCTGGCGCGAT
>Ga0164242_10006533_pt1 | contig 12815 bp, 11 predicted proteins | sample OricomgcompostMG_FD_108783 | JGI IMG/M metagenome (GOLD analysis project Ga0164242, IMG submission 108783) | Miracle-Growth compost microbial communities from Emeryville, California, USA - Original compost - Miracle growth compost (MG) ... | reverse complement strand
GCGATGATGAGCATCACCATCCCGATCGCGAGGATCAGGATGTAGGAGTACTGCTGCACCATGTTGATCACGTTCGTGGGGTCGAGCGTGTAGCCGCCCGTCCAGATCTCGAACACGACGATGATCACGACGAGCGCGATGATCATGCTGTACTGGCTGAGTCCGCGGCCCCCGGTCAGGGTGCGCAGACCTTGGGAGAACTTGCTCATGCTGCTTGTCCGGTCTTTCGGGTGGAGGTCATGCTGACCATGAGGGATTCGGGGTTGGCCTCTCGCGCGGGCATCACGTTCGTGATCTGGCCCTCGAAGATGGTGTAGATGCGGTCGGACATGCCGAGCAGCTCCGGAAGCTCCGAGGAGATCAGCACGATGCCTTTGCCCTGGGCGGCCAGCTGGTTGATGATGCTGTAGATCTCGTACTTGGCGCCCACGTCGATGCCCCGCGTCGGCTCGTCGAGGATGAGCAGGTCGGGATCGGTGAACATCCACTTGGCCAGCACGACCTTCTGCTGGTTGCCGCCGGAGAGCTTGCTCACGCCCTCGTCGACCGAGGTCGCCTTGGTGCGCAGCGCCTGGCGGTATTCCTCGGCGACCTTGTACTCGAGCAGGTCATCGACCACACCACCGTGGGAGATCTTGTCCAGCCGGGCCGAGACCGTTGCACGCTTGATGCTGTCGAGCAGGTTGAGGCCGAGCGTCTTGCGGTCCTCGCTCACGTATCCGAGACCGTGCTCGATGGCGTCGTGCACGTTCGCGAGCCTGATCTTCCGGCCGTCCTTGTAGATCTCGCCGCTCAGGTAGGTGCCGTAACTGCGGCCGAACACGCTCATCGCCAGCTCGGTGCGGCCGGCGCCCATCAGGCCGGCGAAGCCCACGATCTCGCCGCGGCGCACGAAGAAGCTCTCGTTCTTGCACACGAGGCGGTCGGGGTCGACCGGATGCTGCACGGTCCAGTTCCGCACCTCGAAGAAGGTCTCGCCGATGTTCGGGGTGCGCTCCGGGAAGCGGCTCTCCAGCGAGCGACCGACCATGCCGCGGATGATGCGGTCCTCGTCCACGTCGCCGGCCGAGACATCCAGAGTCTCGATCGTCTTGCCGTCGCGGATGATGGTGATCGAGTCGGCGACGCGCTCGATCTCGTTCAGCTTGTGGCTGATCATGATCGACGTCATGCCGGTCTTCTTGAAACCGAGGATGAGATCGAGCAGGTGCTGCGACTCCGTCTCGTTGAGCGCGGCCGTCGGCTCGTCGAGGATGAGCAGCTTGACCTCTTTGTGCAGCGCCTTGGCGATCTCGACGAGCTGCTGCTTGCCGACGCCGAGCGTCTTGATCAGGGTGTCGGGGTCTTCGCGAAGACCGACCAGGTCGAGCAGCTCACGCGCGCGCTTCTGCGACGCCACCCAGTCGATCGCGCCGAACCGCGTGATCTCGTTGCCGAGGAACAGGTTCTCGGTGATGGAGAGCTCGGGAACGAGCGCGAGCTCCTGGTGGATGATCGCGATGCCGGCGGACTCGCTCTGCTTGGTGGTCGAGAAGCGGACCTCGGAGCCTTCGAAGATGATCTGGCCCTCGTACGTGCCGTAGGGGTAGACGCCGGACAACACCTTCATCAGGGTCGACTTGCCCGCGCCGTTCTCCCCGCAGATCGCATGGATCTCGCCATGCGCCACGGTCATCGACACGTCCGAGAGTGCAACCACACCGGGGAAGCGCTTGGTGATGTCGCGCATTTCCAGAATCGGGGCGTTCGCCACGGATGTTCCTCTCGCTGTGCGGGGCGAGGAATCCGCCGGCGTCAATGCAGGAGGCCCTGGCGGGTGCGCTTCGACGCCCTCGTCCCGTGGTGCTGCGGCCCTGAGGGCCGCGCCTTGTCGCCTCGGGTGCGGCAACGAGACGCCACGCTAACACAATTGCATTCATCTGTTGAACACAAGCGCACATCTGAGCAGGCGTTGACGTTCAGACCCGAACACAACGCACACGCGAGACGACCGAAACGCCAGTGGAATAGCCGCAACTAGGGATTCAGCCGCGCCCTCTGCTGGCACGCGATCGTCTGGAAAGTGAATCCACGATGACAGCCAGGAGCAGCACCGCGCCCGTGATCATGTATCGAACCGAGGAGTCGAGGTTGAGCAGGGTGAGCCCGCTCGAGATCGCCGAGATCACCAGCACGCCGAGCACGGCCGACCACGCGCCGCCCCTGCCCCCGAACAGGCTCGTTCCGCCGATGATGGCCGCGGCGATCGCGTTGAGATTCGTGTCGGCTGAGCCGGTGAGCGTCGTCGCCGATCCGAGCCGTGCCGCGGAGAGCACGCCGCCCAGCGCGGCGAGGGCCGAGCAGATCACGAATGCCGTCACGAGCGTTCGCGTGACGGGCAGGCCTGCGCGGCGGGCGGCATCCACGTTCCCGCCGACGGCGAAGACCGAGCGGCCCCACCTCGTGCGACGCAGCAGGTAGGAGATGACGACGACGAGCAGCAGGAAGAGCACCGGCATGACGGCCGTGCCCCTGTCCAGCGACAGGTACCACACCACGATGCCGAGGGCGACGAGCAGCGCGACCGCCTTCACGATCGTCACCGACGGATGCTCGGCAGGCAGTTGTGCGCGCATCCTTCTGCGCCTGCGCGCGAGCCCCGTGCCGAGCACGGCGAGTGCGGCGATGCCGGCGACGACGTACGCGGCCCATGGCGGCAGGAACCACGTGTTCGCGAACTGCACGAGCGGGTCGGTGAACGGGATGTTGATGGATCCGCTCGGCCCGAGCAGCGCCAGCTGCACGCCGAGGAACGCGAGCAGTCCGGCGAGCGTGATCAAGAAGCTCGGCACGCCGAACCGGGTGAGCAGGAAGCCGTAGAACGCGCCGATCGCGGCGCCTGCGACGATCGCGGCCGCGACGCCGACGAGGATGGGCCACTGCAGTCGCATGGCGCAGACGCCGACGATCGCGCTCGCCAGACCGCTCACCGATCCGACGGATAGGTCGATCTGGGCCACGAGCAGTACGACGACGGTGCCCAGCGCGATGACTCCCAGCGGGGCGGCCTGCAGCGTGAGGTTGACGAGGTTGCCAGGGGCGAGGAAGCGCGGATTGAGCGCCTGGAACAGCACGGCGATGACCACCAGGCCGATCACCACGGGCAGCGAGCCCAGCTCGCCGTCGCGCAGCCTCGTCGCGAACCGCGATGCCAGGTCGCGCAGCGTGTAGGCGGCGCCGTCTTCGGGGATCGGCCGACCGCGACCTGGCACCGCGCGCTCTGCTGCGTTCATCGTCCGCCTCCGTCTCGGAAGCGCTCGCGCGGATCGTCTTCCGGCGTGCCCTCCTCGAGGTTCAGGACCCCGGTGATGGAGGCGATGATGTCTTCGTAGCTCAGCTCCGGTGCACGGAACCGCCCGTTCACGCGGCCGAGCCGCAGCACGATCACGCGGTCGGCGACGGCCTGCACGTCCGCCATGTTGTGGCTGATGAGCACGACGCAGTGCCCGCGGTCGCGCAGCAGCTCGATGAGGTTGAGCACCTCTGCGGTCTGCGCCACACCGAGCGCGGCCGTCGGTTCGTCGAGGATGACGACGCTCGGCTCCCCGATCAGCGACCGCGCGATCGCGACGGTCTGGCGCTGGCCGCCGGACAAGGTGGCGACCGGCATCCGCACCGAGGGGATGCGCGCGGACAGCTGCCGCAGCAGCTCCCACGAGCGCTGCTCCATGGTCTCCTCGTCGAGGGGGCCGCGACCCAGCTCCTGACCGAGGAACAGGTTGGCGACGACGTCGAGGTTGTCGCACAGCGCGAGATCCTGGAAGACCGTGGCGATGCCGAGCTCCCTGGATGCCGCAGGCGTCGGGATGGAGACAACGCGGCCCTCGAAGGCCACAGTGCCGGAGTCCGGCGGGTGCACGCCAGCCAGGATCTTCACGAGCGTCGACTTGCCGGCGCCGTTGTCGCCGACGAGCGCGACGACCTCGCCGCTGTAGAGGTCGAGGTCCACGTTGCGCAGGGCGTGGATGTGACCGAACGACTTCGTGATGCCGCGCATGCTCACGACGGGCTCGAGCGCCGCCGCGGTTCCCCCTGCTGCAGCTCCCTGCTCCGCGCTTCGTCCCGTCACGAGATGCCGTGCTCTCTGCAGTATGCCTGGTAGGCGGGCGTGCAGATCTGGACGACCGAGTGGAAGCCGCTGTCGATCACGACCTTCTTCACGTTCTGCACCGTGACGGTCTCGGGAACCAGCGTGACGGTGGGAACGGACTTCCCGGCCGTCTTCGTCGTGCTCGTGCCCTTCGGATGCCCGCCGTGCACGATCGTGAGCGCCGCGTCGGCCGCGATGGTCGCCTGCCGCCTGATCGGCTTGTACACGGTCATGTACTGCGTGCCGGCGAGGATGCGCTGCACGGCCGCCACCTCGGCATCCTGACCCGTCGTGGGCGGAACCGGTGTGACGCCTGCCGCCTGCAGAGCGGCGATGGCGCCCTGCGCGAGGCCGTCGTTGGCGGCATAGACGCCGGCGATGCGGCTGCCGAACTGCGTGATCTGCCCGGCCACCCAGCTCTGCGCCTCGGAGCCCGCCCAGTCCGGCGTGTCGTATTCGGCGAGCACGTCGTATCCCGAACGGTCGATGACGGAGTGGGCGCCGCGCTTGTAGGCACGGGCGTTGTCGTCCGTCGGCGATCCGTTGACCATGAGGATGCCCGACCCGTCCGGCACGTTCAGTTCGTGCAGCCGGTCGACGAGCGCTTGCGCCTGCAGAACGCCGACTCGTTCGTTGTCCGCCGACACGAAGAACGACAGGTCGGGGCTGTCGATGATGCGGTCATAGGCGATGACGGGGACGCCCTTCGCGACCGCCTCGTTCACGATGGATGCCGCTGCCTCGCCGTCCACGGCATCCAGCACGAGCACCGCGACGCCCTGCGCGAGCATGGACTCGGCCTGCTGCTGCTGCCTGGCGGCGTCGGCCGAGGCGTTCTGGTAGGCGACGGTGCAACCGGGGCACTTGTCGTGGATGCGCTGTTCGAACGCCGGCCGGTCGGCGGACTCGTACCGCGTGTTCGTGGAGTCCGGCAGAAGCAGGCCGATGGTCGCGTGCGCGGGGTCGACGGCGACGTGCGTCGTGTCGCCGGGCGCCACCGCGTTCGAGCACCCCATGAGGGCGAGCACGCAAGCGGCGACCGCGAGCAGCGAACTCGCGCGGATCGCCTTCATTCCCCGGCATCCTCCTGAGGCGCCGATTCCTCCGGCTGGATCGAGACGCGATCGACCGCCATGGCGACGGCGCCCATGGCGGCGGCGCCTGCCCCCAGCTGGCTCTGCACGATCTCCGGCGCGAAGGCGCCTCCCGCCAGCACCGAGCGCTCGACCTCGCGCCGCATCGGGCCGAGCAGCAGCTCGCCGGACTGCCCGAGGTCGCCGCCGACCACGATCCGCTCCGGATCCAGCAGGTTGCACAGGTTTCCGGTGGCGACGCCGATCGCCGTTCCGGCGTCGGCGATGGCGCGGATGGCATCCGCATCGCTCGACATGGCCCGCACGATCACGTCCTGCAGCTTGAGGCCGCGGTTGCTGCCCGCCTGCAGACGCTGGATGAGCGCACTCCCGCCCGCGATGGCCTGAACGCAGCCGCGGTTGCCGCACTCGCACACCGGGCCGTCCTCCTGGATGACCGTGTGACCGAGTTCGCCCGCCATCCCGGCGTGACCGGAGTATACCCGGCCGCCCAGCACGAGACCCGCGCCGATGCGGTCGCCGACGTCGATGAAGACCACGTCCTCCTTGCCGCGTGCCGCGCCGAGCCGCAGTTCTCCGAGTGCGGCCGCGTTCGCATCCGTGTCCACGAACACCGGTCGCTTCAGCCGCTGCTGCAGCACGTCGGCCACTTCGACGCCGTCCCAGCCGCGCAGGATGCCGCGACGAGCGATGCGCCCCGTGCGGCGGTCGACGGGTGCGGGGAGTGCGACGCCCACGGCGAGCAGGTCGAGCATGCCGGCCCCGGCGGTCTCGAGCATGTCGGCCAGCAGCAGCATGACGCGGTCGAGCTCGTTGTCGGCTCGGTGGTCCTTGGCGAGCGGCATGTGCGTCTCGGCCACGACCGTGTAGGCGACATCCGAGATGGAGATGCGCAGATGGCGCGTGGAGAAGTGCACGCCGGCCACGAGTCCGAGCGCGTGCGCGAGGGTGACGTGCTGGGCGCGACGGCCGCTGCGCGTGCCGGGCGCGGTATTGAGCACGCCCGCACCGCTCAGCTCTTTGACGATGTTGGAGACGGTGGCGGGCGACAGCCCGGTGAGGCCGGCGAGCTCGATCTGGCTCAGCCCTCCGTACTTCTTGACGGCGTCGACGATGCGGCCGCGATTGGCTTCACGCAATGAAGTCTGCGACCCCGGTGTTCGACGGGCGGCTACCACGGATTCACCCTACGCGATTCGGGCCTCAGCAGGCCCAAAGCGTTATCAGCGTGGACTATGCGTCTGCCGCGCTGCGCGGGGATCGGGGCGGTGCGCTGCGGGCGCCTCGCAGACCCGCGGTCGACCGGATGCCGGAACGCCGAGGCCTCAGTTCGGTAACGTCTCGCCTCCCGGCGCATGCATGCCGGACCGGGCGAAGGCGACCCGGCAGACTAGTGGCATGGCCGACTTCCACGTGTACCGCGATCGTCTCGAGATCCGCCTCACTCGTGCGGAGAAGATGCTCGCGCTGCGTCGCGACGACATCGTGGTGCCGCGTGACAGCATCCGCTCTGTAGCGATCACGGCCGACCCGTGGATCTGGATCCGCGGTGTGCGCGCGCCGGGCAACAGCATCCCGCTGACGCTCGCGGTGGGCACATGGAAGTTCCACGGCGGCAAGGACTTCCTGGTACTCAAGGGCAAGCAGCGCTCGGCCGTGGTGATCGACATCGAGCAGCCCGACCCGGATGCCGCGGACGAGCAGGGTGCAGCGGACGAGCAGGGTGCCGCGGCGACGGCATCCGTCGATGCTTCCTCGACGCCGGGCGAGGTGGCGCACGACCTCGCCGCGGGGGGCTCGGGCGCCGTTCCCGGTGCGCTCGCCGACCCGCCGTCGTCGACGGAGGTCGCCGAGGGCTTCTCGCGGGTCATCGTGTCGACGCAGCACGCGTCGCAGCTCGTCGAGGCGTTGCGCGACATCCACCCCGGATCGGACGGCCCGACCGACGAGGTGATCTCCTAACCATGGCGCAGCTGCGCGCGACCGGATCGGACAGCGCTCGATCCCGTCGCGCGCGCCGTCAGAAGCCGGACGCGGAGGTCACCCGCGTCGACGTCGACTGCTGCATCGTGGGTGGCGGCCCCGCCGGGATGATGCTGGGGATGCTGCTCGCGCGCGCCGGTGCTCAGGTCGCCGTTCTCGAGAAGCACGGCGACTTCCTCCGCGACTTCCGCGGCGACACCATCCACCCGTCGACGCTGCAGGTGCTCGACGAGCTGGGGCTTCGTGACGCCTTCCTCACGCTGCCGCACACCTCGGTCTCCACCCTCGACGCCGTCGTCGACGGCACGCGCATCACGCCGGTCGACTTCGACAGCCTGCACGGCCGCAACGACTTCCTCGTGCTCATGCCGCAGTGGGACTTTCTCGACTTCCTCGCCGAGCACGCCAGGGCGTATCAGGGGTTCCGGCTGTTCATGAACACGGATGCGACGCAGCTGCTCGTCGACGAAGCCCCGGGCGCCGACGGGTCGGGCGGCCGAGGCGCGGCGTCCGCCGGCGCAACCTCCCGCGCGGCGCGCGTGACCGGAGTGCTCGCGAACGGCCCGGACGGACCGGTCGAGGTGTACGCGGCGCTCACCGTGGCCGCCGACGGGCGGGACTCCGTGTTGCGGGCGGCATCCGGCCTGCCGTCCACCGACTTCGGCGCCCCGATCGATGTGGTGTGGTTCCGCCTGCCGTATCCGCCTGAGCGCCCGCCGGACACGCTCGGATACATCGACGAGCACCGGCTGGTGCTCACGATTCCTCGCGAGGGCTACTACCAGATGGGTCTCGTGATTCCCAAGGGCGGGTTCGACGACCTGCACCGGCAGGGGCTCGAGGCGGTTCGGGATGCGATCGTGCAGACGGCGCCGTTCCTGGAACCCGTCGTGGGCGAGCTCACGTCGTTCTCGCAGCTCAAGCTGCTGTCCGTGCAGATCAACCGGCTGGAGACGTGGTGGAAACCGGGACTGCTCTGCATCGGCGACGCCGCGCACGCGATGTCGCCCGCCTTCGGCGTCGGTGTGAACTTCGCCGTGCAGGATGCCGTCGCCACGGCGAACCGGCTCGCCCCGCTGCTGCGCGGGGCCGGCCCGGTGGCCGGTGCGCGGGCATCCGCTCTCGATGCGGCGTGCGCCTGGGTGCAGCGCAGGCGGATGACGCCGGTGCGCGCGATGCAGGCGGTGCAGCTCGCTGCGCACCACGTGATCAACGGTGCAGGAGTCTCGCTGCTGCCTTCGCCACTGCCCGAGCCGAGGCGGATCGTGCTGTCCGCCGTCATCCCGATCGTTCAGCGGCTGGCCGCGCGGATGATCGGCCGGGGCTTTCGGGCAGAGCACGTGTCGCCGAGGGTTCGCGGCGCGACCACGCGCCGCTGACCCGGGCGGATCGGCGGCGGGATCAGCGCCAAGGGATCACTGGGATCTCCAGAGCTGACGGCCGTTCGGCAGACCAATGGATGGTCGCCTTGCCCGCCCTGCTCGGCGTATAGCGAGCCGGGAAGTGCCCGAAGAACGGATTGCCTGGCTCGGGGAAGCGTCCGGCCACGAAGAGCCGGAGAGACTCGCCGGCCCGGAAGAGCGTGGCAGACGAGGTGAGCGGGATGAGCACCTCGACGACCTGGCCCGGGTCGACGGGCTCCAGCTTGCGGAAGGTGTGCTCCGGCTGGTGCGGCGTGCTGAGCTCCTCGTCGAGCTCGCGCATCGCGACGCGCAGCATCCCGGATGCGACGCGATCCCTGCCGTACCCGTACGAGCCTTCGAACGGCACATATCGGGATCCGGACCACTTCTCGACGCCCACGAAGAGGTGTGGATCGTCAGTGCCCGCGCTGGACACCCAGAGCCGAAGTGTCATGGGCCCGGTGATCTCCGTGTCCTCCGCGAAGTCGTGCCGGAAGAGCGCGGCATCGCGCCTCAGGTCGAACGTCACGCTTCCCGTCGGCGCGTAGTCTGCCGCGTCGGCCGCGTGCAGGGCTCCGTGGGTCGTGTGCAGGGCTCCGCCATCACCGAGCCGCAGGGCCGTCCACTGGGTGCGAGCCAGCGGCCACTCATCCTCGCTGCGCACCTCGACGACGTGGTCGGCCGTGTCGCGGATCTCCAGTCGCATCCTCGGCGGCCGGGGAGCATCCGCCGCCTTGAGGTAGCGGTCGAAGAACTCGAGCTGCACGCGGCGGGCGTCCTCTCCGTAGAACGTGGCCCACTTCGGTCCCCGGTGCACGTACGCGAAGCGGTCCTTCGACGCCACACGCTGAAACGCGCGCATGGACCCGACGCTGTGCAGGTTGTCGTCCGAGAAGCTCGCGCACACGAGCATCGGCACCGTGATGTCGGCGAGGTCGGGTGTCAGCGCTTCCCACCACTCGTCGCGGAGCGGATGCTCGCGCCTACCGGCCGCGAGATCCGTCGCCACGCGGGCGACGCGCTTGGTCATGAACAGCCAGATGCGCGCGAACCCGTTCTCCGGAATGCCGCCGGTAGTGAAGATATCGCGGTAAGCGTCGGTGAAGCCCTCCCACGGGCAGATGGCCTTGAGCGCCGGCGGATGCAGCGCCGCGGCCTTGTACTGCGAGATCGCGAGATACGAGACGCCCAGCATCCCGACGTTCCCGCTCGACCAGGGTTGCGACCCCGCCCACTCGATGAGCTGGAAGATGTCGTGCGCCTCCTGGTCGGAGAACAGGTCGCCGACGCCGTCCGAGTGGCCGCCGCCGCGCGTGTCCGCGTTGACCACCGCGTAGCCATGAGCGACCCACCATGCCGGGTCTGGCGCCTCCCAGCTGGTCTGATCCGAGAAGCGCACCGGCTGCGGCTGGTTCATGATCCGGTACTGCGGGCTGAACGACCAGCCCCTTCGCTTCTTGCTCGGGAGCGCGTCTTTGCCGTACGGATGGGCGCACAGGATGACGGGGAAGGGTCCGTCGCCCCTCGGCCGGTACACGTTGACGCGCAGCACCACGCCATCCGCCATGGTGACGGCGACGTCGTGGTGCTTGACGACATCCGCCGGCGTCTCATACACCTCGACGGGCGGCCGGACGAGCGCGCGCACGCGTCGTCGCGCATAGGCGAAGGCCCCTGGCCTCCTCCACGGCTTGTCATGAGTCGTCATGCTCGATGCTTCGGGTCAGGTCGTGATCGGGTCGCTCAGGAAGATCAGCACGATGCCCGCGAGCGGCAGGATGCCCTGGATGAGCGCGGCTCGGATGTACCGCGCACCTGTGGTCACCAGCACCACGGCAGCGAGCACCATGCACGTGAGGGTGAAGAACACGAGGGTCAGACCGATGACGTGCTGCCCGACCCCGTAGAGGATGATGCCCACCAGGGCGCCGATCGCGAGGAAGAGGTTGTAGAAGCCCTGGTTGTACGCCATCGGCTTCACGGTGTCCGCCGAGGCCTGATCCGGCACCGCGAACCGCTTCCAGACGGCCGGACGCGTCCAGAACACGCTCTCCATCGCGAAGATGAGCACGTGCAGAACGGCGGCGAGAGCGACGACCAGTGTCGCGATCACGATCATGCGGCCAGCCTAGGGCGTGCGGGCTCCGCGACCGGGTCCCGACGCCGCCGCTCGCGCAACCGCACCGCCGTCAGCCCGCAGCTGCGCACTGCCGTCCTAAAACAGCAACTGTGGGCAGCCGTGCTCCGCCGAAAACAGCAACTGAGGCGCAATCGTGGCCCCACCGTGCCGCACCGAAAACGGCAACTGAGGCCCAGAACAGCAGAAATCCTGCTGTTCTCGCCGCGAGAGCGCGATCACTGCTGTTTTCGGTACGGCGTGGGGCGCGGGAGAGTGCGGGTGCCGAAAGGTGGGGCGGGGCGACGCGGGGCGGCTCAGTGCCGCACGTCGACGACGGTGCGGCCGCGGATCTGGCCGGCGAGGATGCGGCCTGCGGCGCCCTGCGCATCCTCGAGCCCGATCGTGGAGGTCATGGTGTCGAGCAGGTGCACGTCGAGGTCACGGGCCAGGCGAGACCAGGCATCCTGCCGCAGCGATCGCGGCGCCTCCACCGAGTTGATGCCCGCCAGCGTCACGCCGCGCAGGATGAACGGCATCACGGTCGCCGGAAGCTCAGCGCCGCCCGCCACTCCGCAGGACGCCACCACCCCGCCGTACGTCGTCTGCGCCAGCACGTTGGCGAGCGTCACCCCGCCGACGGCGTCGATGGCTCCGGCCCAGCGTCCCTTCTGCAGCGGGCGACCCGGTTCTGCGAAGTCAGCCCGGTTGAGAATCGCGGATGCGCCGAGTTCCCGCAGGTAGTCGGCCTCGCTGTCACCGCGGCCCGTTGATGCCGTGACCTGATAGCCCAGCTTCGCGAGCACGGCGATCGCGACCGAGCCGACCCCGCCCGCCGCACCGGTGACGAGCACCGGGCCGGAGTAGGGGGTCACGCCACCTCGCTCCAGCGCGAGCACGGCGAGCATGGCAGTGAAGCCCGCCGTGCCGATGGCGGCCGCCTGGTGCACGGTGAAGGCATCCGGCACCACGACGAGCGCCTCGCCGCGCACCGCTGCACGTTCGGCGAAGCCTCCGTTGCGGGTCTCTCCGATGCCGTCGCCGTTCAGCACGACGTGGTCGCCCGGCATGAAGCGCGGATCGGCCGAACTCCGCACTCGCCCGACCAGGTCGATTCCCGGGATGATCGGCGAGGTGCGCAGCACGCCGGGGCGTCCCGCCAGTGCGAGGCCGTCTTTATAGTTGAGCGCCGAGTACTGCACGTCGACCTCGACGTCGGCGGGTTCGAGCGCATCGTCGTCGAGCGTTCGCACCCGCGCCTCGTGCGCGGTGACCGCGCCGTTTTCGGTCTGCTGGGTGACCTGGAGCGCGCGGAACGACATGGGGTCAGCCTAGGTCGGGCGGGGAACCGCGGTCGAGGTCCTCCGGCGCAATCGCGGTCCCGGTCGTGGGCGCCGACGAAGCAGCGACCGCCGGACCCCACACATCGGGAGTCCGGCGGTCGAGTCCGTTCGGCGCGTCGGCGCTAGGCCATCGGCGGGCGTCCGTCGTCCGGCCGGGCGGTGGGCGCCTCGGTCGGAGGAGCGGCGGGCATGGCCGTCGTGGGAGGTGCTGCTGGGGACGTGCCGGCCTGCGGCGCACCGTAGGAGCCGCCGCCCATGCCGGCTCCGCCGGTGTACGCGCCGCCGGAGGCGAAGTACGCGTTCGCGGCCGGCACATACATCAGGATGATCGCGACGATGAGCACGACCACCTGCACGACGGACCAGAACGACGTGGAGTTGAACCCTCCCGAGAACCACGGCACGACCGAGCCGATCACGGAGAGGATGCCCAGCACGGTGAGCACGATGCGGGCCCAGTTGCGACCGTCGCGCATCCGGTTGACGATGATCAGCTCGATGATCGCGATCACGAACACGAAGATCGCGAAGATCAGCACGACGGCTCCGACGGCGGCACCTGCGAGTCCGCCGAGGGCGGTGCCGGCGGTCAGCGCGAGGATGCCGACGAAGAGTCCGAAGATGGATCCGATCAGCGAGATGATCGCGCCGATCAGCCAGATGACGTATGCCGCGGTGACGGCGCCCGGCCGTTTCGCGGGTGCTGCTGTGCTCATGTGACTTCCCCCTTGTCGACGTCGGCCGATC
>Ga0164242_10006532_pt1 | contig 12816 bp, 13 predicted proteins | sample OricomgcompostMG_FD_108783 | JGI IMG/M metagenome (GOLD analysis project Ga0164242, IMG submission 108783) | Miracle-Growth compost microbial communities from Emeryville, California, USA - Original compost - Miracle growth compost (MG) ... | reverse complement strand
TGGCGGGGACTATGGAAACATCGTGTGCCGGGTCGGTATCGCCGACGGCAAAGATGATATCGTCCCAGTCGATGGTCTGGTCGGTGGCGGTGCTGGGATAGCCCAGCCACAGAGTGCCAACAGTAGCTGGTGTGCAGACAACTGAAGAGCTAAAGGCCGGCAGTTGCCGGCCATCGCACGCGACAGTGGCGACGTACGTACTGCCGCCATAATTGACACTGACTTCAATGCTGTGCCAGGCGCCGATGCTGAGTTGGGCATCGACCACAGTGGCGTCCAGGCCGGTCCGGAAATCCATCATGAGCCGCGGACCGTTCATGTATAGCGTGAACTGATCCTTGGGCGATACGGTGAGGCTGTTGCCGATTTCAAAGACATTGGTATAGCTGCCGGCGGTGGGGACCACGATCCGGAACTGCCCACGAAAACGGGCCCAGGCGTGCCCGCTAGGTGCGGCGTTGTACGATAAGGTGGCGTAACTAGTGCCGGCGGCTGGGGCGAGGCGGCAGCCACGGCTGCCACTGTACGCGGCGGTGCTGCTGACGGTGGCGCCCTGTACGGTGGTGAAGGCACCGGTGGTGCCATCTTCAAAATCCACGCTAAGAGTAGGGACGGCTTGAGCGGCGGCCAGGTACAGACTGGCGGGCGCCAGGGTGCTGCCGTCGTAGAGCTGCAGCGGCGGCCGGCCGAACGGGGCAATGACGTCGGTGCTGCTATTGTACTGGCGGTAGCTATCAAACAGGGCGGCCCAGCCGGTGGAAATGCCGCCGAGCGCCAGGCGGTTGGGCGTGCCTATGACGGCAAAGCTGGCAGTGAGCGTCTCATCGGGTGTGCTGCCTTCGGCGTTGGCACCGATGAACAATTGCCAGGTGAGGTGAAGGTTTGCGCCGTCGTAGCTGTAGTGTAGGTCGTTGCGGATCAGCTGGCCGACGCTCCAGCCGACAGTGGAAGTGGCTTGCTGGGTACCGCCGCTGTCCAGGATACGGAAGCTGCCGGTGAGGGGATCGAGATTGAGCTTGGCAACGAGGGTGGCAGTACTGCGGATGCTGCCGACCAGCGAGGAGTTGGCGCTAGTGGCGGTGATTTGCACATAAAACGAATCGCTCCAGGAATTATCGACACTGACCGGCAAGCTGTAGACCAACGAGGACGAAAGGGTGGCCATACCAGCCCCGAGGTTGCCGTGAATGCCGGGGGTGACGTAGGTGACCGCCGCGCCCTCGGCAATGACGCCATTCGAGCCGCTGGGGATGGCCGTACCGGCCGTACCTTCCTCAAACGTGTAGGTACTAACCAAGCTCATGATCTGCTGATTAAGATGTCACCAGCTTGCATGTCGGCAGGGGTCGGCGCGCTGCCGCTGGGGTCAATCCAGGTGACGTAAGCGGCGCCTGGTCGGGCGGCCCAGCCGCTGCCGTACACGACCACCGAGGCTTTGGCGTCGAGGGCGGCGGCTTGGGCAGTGGAGACCGGCTTGGCGCTATCGGCGGTATTGTCGACAGCGCTGAGGCCGACATCACTCTTGCTGACCATCACGTCCCCGGTGTGGGCATTGACCGAAGTAACTGGCGCGGTTTGCAGGGCGCTGTCGGCCTTTGAAAGCGTGGCTTGCAGATCGCTATCGAGTTTGGCGCTGGTGACGCTGCCGTCGGCCAAGTGGCCGCTGGTGACGGAACCTGGTTTGAGGCTGCCATCACCACTGTGAGCTTGCGAGAGATACTCGTTGAGGACGGCACCCCACGTGCCATCGTCGGAACCGGGAACAGGAAGTCGTGCCATATATCACCCCGTGTCTAACGTATGCCCAAATTGTACGGGGCGGGCGGCCACGCCGTCAAATTAGTTATGGCTTTTATGGGCTGGCCAGCGGCTCACAAAACCCCAGGCCTGGGGTAACGGGTTGCTAAGGGGGCGGTTTTAGTCGAGCGCCATTTGCAGCTGGACGAGCTTGAGCTGCTTGGGCTTACCGAAGGTGCGGGTACCAAACATAGCCTACTGCGCCTTTGCGCCACCGTAGACTGAGGCGCCGTAGCCATAGCTGCTGGGCGCGGCGTGGTGTCGGCTGCCGGTCAGGGATTTGCCGGTGAGGAGTTTGATAAAGCTGCCGAAGCCGAAAATGCTGGCCAGGGCCAGGCCGGACATGCCGAGGAATTCCTTGCGGGAAACTTCCTTTTCCATGAGGCTGGAAAGCTGTGCGTTCATGTTTGCGTAACCTCTAATTTTTATGGTTTTGATTTTGATAGGTTATGTAGCGATTGTAAGCGGTAGCGGTATAAGTGTCAAGCTGCCGGCTGCTGGTCGCTGAAGGGGCGACTCATTGGCCGTGCCGGCCGGACGAAATCGCTGGCGTACTGGCGACGCGGCGGCAAGGCTGAGACTACCGGAGTGGCGACAGGCTGGGGTTGCGGCTGGGCCGCAGTCGCCGGCAACGGACTGCTTGGCATAGTTGGGGCAGGTGCGCTGAACAGCGGGGTTAACAAACGGTTGGCGCGCTCGGCCTGGCGGGCCAAGTCCTGCTCGCGCAGCAGCTGTACGCGGCTGGGTCGCAGCCGCTTATTAACGAACCAGACCAGGCCGATACCCAGCTGGTACATCAGTATGATCGGCACCACCACCAGCAGCTGGTCGATGATGTTCGGGGTGGGGTTCATGATGAAAGCAGTGATGAAGGCGCCGACAATTAGGTGTCGCTCGTATTTGAACAACCGTTGCGGCTTGAGTGGTTTGATGCGGTTGATGATGAGCAGGATTAGCGGCAGCTGGAACATCAGCGCCGAACCGAACAGGTAGAGGGCGACGAAGGACATGTAGGACTGTATGGTGATCAGCGGCCGCACCTGCACGCTGGTAAATTGGTGTAGCAGGAAATTGAGGGCACTGGGCAAGCCGATAAAGTAGCCGAAGACCACGCCGGCCAGGGCGACGACGCCGGCTGCCGTGGAGGCCAGCAGCAGGAAGCGGCCGGTGGTGTCACGCATGATGGGGCGTAAGAAGGCTAGTAGCTGGTAAATGATGACCGGCGTGGCGATGACCAGGCCGATATCCAGACAGACACTGAATAAGAAATTCATGCCGCCGAGCGGTGAGGTATAAATGAAGTTTTGACCGTGGCTGGGGCGCAACAAAACTGCTACCAGTTGGCGTTCCAACCCGTAGGCCAGGGCACTCCCGGCAGCAACACAAGCGGCGACATAAAACAGTCGCCGCCGTAACTCTTGAATGTGCTGGATGAGAGGAATTTTTTCCGAGGCAGTGAGACTAGCTTTGGCTGGTCTTTGCGTCGCTGGTCTTTTGGCTGTTTTCCTCATCTCCACTCAAACCCTTGCGTAGTTCACGCGCCGAAGTCCCTAAACTGCGTGATAGTTCTGGCAACCGCTTGGCGCCGAACAGCAGCAGGACGATGGCCAGGATGATGAGCAAATCTGGAGTTGAAAGGTCCAGGAATGCGAACTGTGACAACATCTATGTTTCCCCTCGCTATTAGTGCTATTGACTGCACTCATGATACCATGAGCGTATTGTAGTCAACAATCTAAGCGGACAAAACTGATGCGCAGCTACGGCACTTCATTTCTGGCATCTACCTATGGTTCAGGTACGTACACCAGTGGTACCTACAACGGCAACACCGTCACCGGCAGCACTGGCGCGACCGGCTCGGCGGGTGGCACGCTCAGCAACACCGGTCTGCTGGTGGCGGGAATCGTGACCATCGCGGCCGTACTCATGCTGCTGGCCATGCTGGTACGTATTTGGAAACGGCCACGCCGCCAGTCTAGCAAAACTGCTGATACAACCGACGAAGTCTAACCCTTCGTTTGGCCTGGGCGCGGCTAGCTGACGGTCAAATTACGGAAACTGGCCACGCCTGACGATTTGCCGATGTGGACGTAGCCACCGCGGTAGGCGGTGCTGCTGCTGGTTACCACGTGGTCGCTGCCATCGTTGACAGTAAATGTGATGGAGCTGGGCGTGACAGCGACGGTAGCGTGATACCAGGTGCCGGCGGTGGGGCTGGAGGTCAGGCTGATACCGGTGGTGCCGACTTCGGTGCCTTGGCCGGAGCCGGTGGTGTGTGAGTATAGCTGCACGCGGCCGTCGCCACGGATGATGGCGTGGTAGCCGCTGGTCAGGCCGTTGGTGTGCTGGTAATAGGTGTCATCGGCATTACCGAAACAGATGGTGATGTTTTGGGGTAAGTCGGCAGGCAGGGTCTCCCACTGGAAATCGACGGCGATGGTGTAGCTGCCGGCCTTATTTTTGAGCGGGCAGAGCTGCCCCAGACAAATGAAGTCTTGAGCACCGGAGGAGACATTGAGAGTCATCTGATTGGTGCCTTCCCAGGTTAGGTAACCGTTTGACAGGCTGGGGTTGAGACTCAGCTCACCCGGAGCGATGGCTTTGGTGGCCCAGCTGTCCGCCACGGCGGACGGAGTGTCGTGCATCAGGTAGCCGACTTGGTCGCCCACTACGCCTTCACAGCCGTTGCTGACGAAGTAATCGCGTTCCGTGCGGCGTTGGATGGGCCAGGCCCAGATTTTCATAGTGCTGGGGGCGGCGTTGACGGCTTGGGCGATTTCCGCCGGCGTAATGACCGTGGTCCCTGAGGAATAGCCGTAAATCGCCAGGTAGTCGATGCCTTTGCTGACGCAGGTGCTTAGGTGGGCGACGGTGTTATCGGCATAGCCGCCGAAGTAGCCATACACCTTGTAGCCGGCCGCTTTAGCTTCGGCGATACGGCTGGAGGTGTAGTAGGCCTTGATCATGCAAGAGCTTTGCAGGCCATACTTCTCAATCATGGCCACCATGGCCGGGTAGCAGGCGTCATTCTTGGCTTCGCACATCAAGATCATCTTGCCACCGTAGCGGCGCAGGATGTCTTCAAACAGGGGAATTTGCGGTGCCGAATAGCCGCTGACGGCGCCCGTATACAGTGGGCCGAGCTGCGGCTGATTGCTGACGCGCCCGTAAGCCAGGACAGTGGATGGCATGGTGGCGACGCTACCGCTCAGGTTAGTAGTCCGATCATACGTGGAATCGTGCATGATAATTAGCTGGCCGTCGCCAGTGACATTCACCGAAACTTCGGCAATCTGGCAGCCGACGTTATAGGCGTAATCAAATGATTCCAGGCTGTTTTCGGGCACCACGCTGGCCGAGCCGCGGTGGGCGACGATGTAGCCGGTGCCTTTGTTGGCTTCCCAGCTGGCCACGGTCAGGGGTGCGGTGGTGCTACCGCTGGCCGGTGTTTGCCAGTTGGCGGCACTGCCGCTGGTGGCGGTCAACACTTGGCCGGCGCTGGGCGTGCCGCTGAGGCTGATGCCGTTTAACTTGGCGACGGTGGGGTTGGGTAAGTTGCCGCTGAGATCGCCGCCGGCCGTGGCTGAGATGGTGGCGGCGCTGCCCAACCCGAGATTGGTGCGGGCGGTGCTGGCCGAGGCGACGTCGCTCAGGTTGTTGCTGCCCAGCAGACCGTCGGCCGCCGTGATGGCGGCACCCTTCAAGCTGCCGTCGCTATTGTGAGTGACGTCTAAGAAGTCGTTTAGGATGTTCCCCCAGCTGCCGTCGTCGCCGCCGGGTTGTGGTAAGCGGGCTATGGTGAAAATCTCCTGTTATCAAAACGCTTATGTTGCATTCAGCATATCACGGTAGCTACGAGCCGATAAATAGCCTAGCACTGCTGGTATTTAGGTACCACAGCAGCGCCAGGCTGAGGCCGAAGAGCACCAGCAGTATCCAGAACTTTCGCTGCTCGCTCACGAAGAGACCCCCTGCAGCTTGGCGACTACCACTAGCCGGTTGACGGGGTGCCACAGCGGCGTGCAGGTAAACAGGGTGAGCTGAGCGTCGCTAGTGTTGGCTTCGATGGCGGTGTCGCTGGCCGCCACCTCGCGGCTGCTCGTGACCGTGTAGTGGTACGTCCGGCCATTCCAGATCACACCAATGTCGTCGCCGGGCCGCAGCTTGTTGAGGTAGTAAAAAGCCCCGTGCGGACCGGTGTAGGAAAAACGGTGCGCTAGAAAGACGGTGTTGCCGCCCTTGTCTGGCGTGCTGCTGGCCGGCCAGCGCCAAATGCCAGCCTTCAGCAGGTCAAACCAGTCACGCTCCGGCCCTTCCAGCGTGGGCTGGTCCAGCAGCATGGCGGGGATGACCAAACTGTTCGGTCGGTGTTTCGCGGTCGGACCGGCAGTGTGCGTGCGCGTGATCAGCTGGTTCAGCTGGGCCCGTCGCTGACTGTGGTGGTCCTGCCACCAATAACTAACCTGCGGCCAGAGCGGCGCGGCAATGATGTAGCCGTTGATAAGAATGATGAGTACCAGCAGCCAGTTGTTCAGCCGGCGAAAGGGCAGTCGTGACCAAGCCGCTGGGGCCGGGGCGTGCGGCACGCCAGTCATCAGGCGGCTGGTTTGGCTTGGGTGAAGTAATTGATTTCGTTAATGACGTCCAGCAGGGCTTGGGCACGGGCTTTTTCGTCCTCGATGGACTGAGCGGCGGCGTAGGCGTCTGGCAGCAACGCTTGGTTGTCGGTGCTCTGGATCATCATCATGGTGGTGCGGAAGCGCTCCTCGGGAGTCTGGTCGAGGTGACCGACCAGCGGACTGAGTTGTTCGAGGGCCTGCTGCTTGAGGGCAAGTAGTTCATCACCAGCTGGCGCTGCCGGAGCGGCCGGCGCGGGAGCAGGGGGGACATCAAGCGGTTCGGCAGCGGCCGGAGCACTGACGGATGCGGCTGGTTCGGCAGCGGGCAGCGGTTCGCTGACGCTCGGGGCGGCCGGTTCGACCACGGGAGCGGTAGCGGTGTCGTCGCTGGCCAGCGACGTGCTCGGCTGGTTGAGCACCGAAGGCTCGCTCGGCGGAAACTGACTGCTCGGCGGTGTCGGTGCCACGGGCAGACTGGCGCCAGTGGCCGGATCAACCGCTAGCGGATTTACATTGTCCGGTTGCGTTGCCGCTGGTACGCTCGGTTGTGTGCTGTCATTTTGGTGTCCGAAAAGCATGCCTACCCCCTGATGGCCGTGCGGCCGTCATTCACAATTATCACTTCGCAATTTACAATCTTTATAGTATCAAAATTTTGGTACAAGCAATAGCGGAAACGGAGGATCGATGCTCGACGACTTACAGAAAATTCATGAACGCGACAGTGAAGATGCGCTTGGTATTGCCGCCCAGGAGTGGCAGCAGCTGGCCACTGATTTTGTATACACGCCAGCCTTCACGGCCGGTACCATCACGAATGTGGTCTATGGGGCCATGGGTGGTTCGGCGCTGGCAGCGCTGCTGATTCCTACCTGGCCGAGCCTGCAGCTACCGTTCGAGGTGGTGCGCAACTACGACATCCCGGCTTATGTGGGTCCGGAAACACTGTTCATCGCCTGTAGCTACTCGGGCAACACCGAGGAAACCATCGAGGCGCTGCAGCAGGCGGCAGCTGCTGGGGCGCAAATTGCCGTGATTACTGGTGGCGGCAAGCTGGCGGACATCGCCCGCGACCAGGGTTATCCGCTGTGCATTCTGCCGAAAGTGCAGCAACCACGCTTCGCGGTCTTTTACAATTTCAAAGCCCTCGTGCAGCTGCTGGCGCAGGCTGGTTTGTGCGCTCTGGATGCCGCCGAGTTCGAGGCGGTACAGGATTTTCTGCGGACCGAGGCCGAGCAACTGCTGCCAACGGTGGCTACCAGGCAGAATCTGGCCAAGCAGATCGCCCTGGAATGTATGGGCAAGTCGGTAGTGATGTACGCTGGCCCCAAGCTGGCTCCAACTGCCTACAAGTGGAAAATCGGCTTCAACGAAAGTGCCAAGCAAGTAGCCTGGTGGGACCAGTACCCCGAATTCAACCACAATGAATTCATCGGCTGGAGCAAGCAGCCGGAGCAAAAGCCCTACACGGTGATTGATTTGCGGAGCACGTTGGAACACCCCCGGGTACAAAAACGGTTCGAGGTCACCGAACGCTTACTGTCGGGCATGCGGCCCAGCCCGCTGGTCGTCAACGTGCACGGCGAAACCATGTTGCAGCAGCTGCTGTGGACGGTAATGCTCGGCGACTTCGTCAGCGTGTACACCGGACTGCTTAATAATGTCGACCCGACGCCCGTCGAGCTGGTGGAGAAATTCAAGAAAGTATTGGCGGAGTAGCGATGCAACCGAATAATCCTCCGGTCTTTGACTCGTCCGGCTTTAGCACCGACCCGTACGTCAAACGCGTGGAGAAACCCTGGGGCTACGAGCTGCACTGGGTGCGGGCTGATGCCCCGTACATTGGCAAGTTGCTGCATATTGACGCCGGCAAACGGCTCAGTCTGCAGGTGCACGATGCCAAGCAAGAGAGTTGGTTCGTGATGAATGGCCGGGCGGCGGTCATCTGGGAAAATGCCGCTGGTGAACTGGTGGAAACGGAGCTACAGGCTGGTCAGGGCTACAGCACGGGCCTTGGCCAAAAGCACCGGCTGAAAGGGCTGACGGACACCGACATCATCGAAGTGTCGACACCGGAGGCCGGCACCACCTGGCGACTGGAGGACGATTACGCCCGGCCGCACGAGACGCCTGAGCAGCGCCAGCGGGAACGTGAGGCGAGTAACTAAGCTTGCAGCCAATCCTCAGCTGCTTTTGCCACAATGGGCCGTACGATAAGCGGGAACTCTACCATGAAGATTTTAGTAGTCGAAGACGAAGCCAAGATAGCCACCAGCCTGCAGCGCGGTCTGCAGGCTGAGGGGTATGTGGTGGACATCGCCGAAGATGGCGACGCCGCCGAAACGCTGACCGGCGTCGGTAGTTACGACCTGGTACTGTTGGACTGGATGATACCCGGCAAGTGTGACGGCCCGGCGCTCATTCGGTTGTGGCATGAGCAGAAAAAGTTCATGCCCATCCTGATGCTGACGGCCCGTGGCACCATTGGTGATCGGGTCCAGGGGCTCGATACCGGCGCCGACGACTACTTGCCCAAACCGTTCAGCTTCGACGAGCTGCTGGCCCGCATCCGGGCGCTGCTGCGTCGGCCGGCCACCGGCGAGGGCACTAGCTACACTATCCGTGACGTTACCATCAACAGCATCAGCAAAACGGTGACCAAAGCCGGCAAGTCGGTGCATCTGACCGCCAAGGAATTCCAACTGCTGGAGTACCTGGCTGCCCGGCGCGGTGAAGTCCTCAGCAAGGACCAATTGCTGGACCACGTCTGGGCCGACGACTCCCGCGTCCAGCACAATACCGTCGAGACATTTGTGGCTAACTTACGCAAAAAAATTGACCACCCTGGTGGTGAAAACATCGTTAAGACCGTCCGCGGCTTTGGCTACACGGCGGCGTAAAGGGAGCAGCGCATGCAGCTTAACTTGTCTCGGACCGACCTGTTCCATTCCGCCCGGCTCAAACTTACCGGTTTCTACTTCGCCATCCTGGTGATTTTTTGTCTGCTGTTGACGTTCGGTGTGCGGGCCGTGACTGATCATGAACTGAGCCGCGGCGATGACGCCCAACGCGGTACAGTACACCGGCTGTTTCAGCGCTATGCCGATCTGGGCGATGGCGGCCCGTCGTTCGCGCCGCCGAATGACCACGATTTTGCCACCGCCCAGCAGCGCCAGGCGGATGCCACGCGGCAGCGCCTGAACCGTGATTTTATCCTCATCGACATCGGTCTGCTGGGCCTCGGCGCGGTGCTGAGCTATTGGTACGCCGGCCGCACGCTACGGCCCATCGAACAGGCTCACGAGCAGCAGAAGCGCTTTACGTCTGATTCCAGCCACGAGCTACGCACGCCGCTCGCCAGCATGCGCCTGGAGAACGAAGTATTCCTACGTCAGAAACACTTCAGTGAGCCCGAAGCCCGGCAGTTGATCGCCAGCAATCTTGAGGAAGTGGATCGGCTGGAAAAGCTGGCCAGCAATTTGTTAGCCCTCAGTAGCTACGAGCGGGGCCTGGCGGCGCACGCCCCGACGGTGGTCGGTGAGCTGGTGGCTGAGGCTGTTACCCGGGCCCAGCGCGCCGAGGGCGCTGCCACGGTAGCCTTTACCCAAGAGGTGACGCCAGCCATGGTTGACGTGAATCGGGAGAGCCTCATTGAGCTGCTGACTATCGTGTTGGATAACGCCGTGAAGTACGGACCGAAAAACGGTCCGGTGGAAATCACTGGTCAGCTGCAGGCGGAACGTTACGTGGTGACTGTTCGCGACCACGGGCCGGGAATCCAAGAGGCCGATCTACCGCACATCTTTGAGCGCATGTACCGCGGCGACAAGGCCCGTAGTTCCAAGGTGAGCGGCCACGGCATCGGCCTGAGCCTGGCCCGGCAGATCGCGGTCGCGAACGAAGCGGAGCTGTACGCACGCAACGCTCCAGGCGGCGGGGCTGAATTCATCCTGAGCTTGCAGTAGGGCGGGGCGGTCGCTGCTATACTGAGGCACATGCATAGGCGTCGACTTTTGAGTCCCCGCGAGCGGGTGGTGGCTAGCTTGGTAGGATTGACCGGTGTCAGCGTCGGCCTGTTTGTGGCCGGGGCGCTGGCCAACCATAGCTTGCAGTTTGGCTACATGCTGTGGAATTTGTTCCTGGCTTGGCTGCCGTTTCTGGTGAGCGCCGGGCTGTTGCGGAGTTTGCACCGCCATCTGTGGAGCAGCCGCTGGCCGTTGCTGCTGACATTGCTCTGGCTGCTACTGCTGCCAAACACGTTTTACATGATCAGTGATTTTATCCACCTGCAGGACGTTGCCCGTCATAACCTGCTGTACGACGTGGTGATGTTCACTTCATTCATATTCACGGCGGCGCTGCTGGGCTTTAGCAGCCTATATCTGGTGCAGGCCGAACTGCGCAAGCGCGTTTCGCTGCGGACTTCCAGCTTGCTGATTGGCGGGGTGATTTTCCTGTGCAGCTTCGCGATTTACTTGGGCCGTGATCTGCGCTGGAACAGCTGGGACGTGCTAGTCAATCCGGCTGGCATCCTGTTCGATGTCTCCGACCATCTGATCCATCCCTTTCAGCAGGGTGATATGTTTAGCATGACCGCCAGCTTCTTTGTGCTGCTGAGTAGTTTGTACGTGGTGGGCTGGCAGCTCGGCGAGGCGACGCGCCACGAAACTGTCGACTGAGCGGCCGGCGCTGGCCGCCGCGCCTTCGGCTTGCTATAATGACCCCTGATGAAATCAAATCTTGAACAGGCCATCGCGGCCACTATACAGGCGGTGTTCGCAGTGTCGGCCGACCCCGAGCTTAGCCGTCCCGATGAACAATTTGGTGATTACGCCACCAACGTCGCTCTACGCCTCAGCAAGCAACTCGGCAAAAACCCCCGTGAAATCGCCGAAGCGTTGGCTGACCGTATCCGTGAAACGCTGGGCGAGACGGTGGCCGAAGCCTCGGTGGCCGGTCCCGGCTTTTTGAACTTGAAGCTGCAGGACAGTACTCTGGTGGCCGCTCTGACTGCCGAGCCGTCCCAGCCACTGGCCGGCCAGAAAGTACTGGTTGAGTATTCCGACCCTAACCCGTTTAAGCCGTTGCACGCCGGCCACCTGTACACCACGCTGGTAGGGGACACCATTGCCCGACTGCTGACGCACGCTGGCGCTGAAACGGTGCGCATCAATTACGGTGGTGACGTTGGCTTGCACGTCGGCAAAAGTATGTGGTCCATCATGCAGGCGCTGGGCGGCGAGCTGCCCGAAAAGCTCAATGACATCGCCGAAGCTGATCGGCCGGCCTGGCTGGGAGCCCGCTACGTGGAAGGCAATAATGCCTACGAAGATGACGAGACGGCCCGGGCGGCCATCGTAGCCGTGAACAAGCGGGTGTACGAACTGCACAGCAGCGGCGAGCGCGATTCGGCCTTTGCGCACATTTATTACACCACTCGCCAGTGGAGCTACGACTACTTTGCCGAGCTGTACCGGCAGCTGCAGGTGGTGCCCTTTGATCGCTACATTCCGGAAAGCGAAGTGACGCCGCTGGGCGTGGCGACCATTCAGGAACAGCTGGAGGCCGGTGTCTTTGCTCGCAGCGACGGGGCGGTGGTGTTTGACGGCGAGCGCTACGGCTTGCACACCCGGGTGTTTATCAATTCCGAAGGTCTGCCTACCTACGAAACAAAAGATGTCGGCCTATCCTTGACCAAATGGCGCGATTACCACTTCGACCAGTCGGTCATCATCACCGCTAACGAGCAGGCCCAGTACATGCAAGTGGTCTTGAAGGCCATTGAGCAGTTCGAGCCGGAACCAGCCCAGCGAACTAAACATTTGACGCATGGCATGGTCAAGCTGCAGGGCGGTCAGAAAATGAGTAGCCGCAAGGGCAATGTGGTGACGGCCCTGGAAATTCTGGCGGCCGCCCGGGCGGCTGGCGCGGCTACGGGCACCAACCCGTCGGAGGAAACCATCTTGGCGGCGGTGAAGTACGCCTTTGCTCGGGTGCGTATCGGTGGTGACATCGCCTACGATCCGCAGGAGTCAATCGCCCTGGAAGGTAACAGTGGTCCGTACTTGCAGTACGCGCACGCCCGAGCGCGTAGTATTCTCGCTAAGGTTGCGCAGCCGTCTGCCGGGTTGACCGATTTGACGGCCGCAGAACGTAGCTTGCTACGCAAAATTACCGAGTATCCGGAAGTAGTGGAACGGGCGGTGACGGAACTGTTGCCCCACCATGTCACCACCTACCTGTACGAGCTAGCGCAGAAATTTAATCAATTTTACGAGCACAACCGGGTGATTGGTGATGAGCGCCAAGCGGTCCGGCAGCGATTGGTCGAAGCCTACGCTGACACGCTGCAGGCTGGCCTGGAGCTGCTCGGCATCAGCGCCCCGGACCGGTTGTA
>Ga0164242_10006531_pt1 | contig 12816 bp, 4 predicted proteins | sample OricomgcompostMG_FD_108783 | JGI IMG/M metagenome (GOLD analysis project Ga0164242, IMG submission 108783) | Miracle-Growth compost microbial communities from Emeryville, California, USA - Original compost - Miracle growth compost (MG) ... | reverse complement strand
TATCGAGCAGCAGCTGCACGACAGCCTCGTGCCCACTCTCGGCGGCATACGACAGCGGCGTCCAGCCAGAATTGTCCTTCGAGTCGATCTCGACCTTGCCTGTATCGAGCAGCAACTGCACAACGGCCTCGTGCCCATTCTTGGCGGCATACGACAGCGGCGTCTGGCCAGAATTGTCCTTCAAGTCGATCTCGACCTTGCCTGTATCAAGCAGCAGCTGCACGACGGCCTCGTGCCCACTCTCGGCGGCCCACGACAGCGGCGTCTGGCCATACTTGTCCTTCGAGTCGATCTCGACCTTGCCTGTATCAAGCAGCAGCTGCACGACGGCCTCGTACCCATTCTTGGCGGCATACAACAGCGGCGTCTGGCCATAGCTATCCTTCTCATTTATACTATTCCACTGTTGAAGGAGGCTATATACGGCATTTTGAATACCGAAGTATGCTGCTAAGTGAAATCCAGTCATTCGCATCGGAACGTCTTGGCTGTATGTCGAAGTCCATGACCTCTTAACAGCCATTAACCCTTGGCTAGACGCTGCCACCTTCGAAGTATTTCCCAAAAAGGCAGTAATACCTTTACAGCATCCTGAAGCACGCGCATGATGTCCCCAATTGTGTGCCGCATAGTCGTAGAGCGGGTTTGCTTGAAGCCGGGCTTCAAAAGCAGCGTCGGTTGGGCAGAATCCGCTCTCAAACACGTTGAACGAGAGGTAGGTGACGCTGGACTTTGTGATCTCCGACTCTGCATCTGCAAACAAATCTTTCTGCTTTCGTTGCATATACTCTTGCGTGGTGTAGTGGACGAACTCGACGATCTCGCTCTCGTCTTGAATCGTTACCAACCCAGTACATACTGAAATAATGCGTTCCATCTTCTCAAGGTTATCTCTGTCGAGGTCAGGTTCGCCAATCTCAATGGCAAGGGCTACCTGAAGTTCCACTGTCTTTAAAGGCCTTCTGGCGTGCGTAATCCAGGCAAGAGCCTTCATTGCAAGTTGCCGAAAGTTCGGTTTCTGTTCTTGGATCCTTCGTAATGTGTCGTCGTATGCTTGATCTAATACTTCTCTCTTCCGCTCTTCACTTGATCCGGGCATCTGTTTCCGAAGCTGCCGTAAGGTATTTTTGACCGCTTTTGGCTTCGTTTGATCGTCCAGTGACTGAAGATAAATCTGCGCCAGAAGGAACCTACAAGCATGTCAGTGAAGAGCCGATCAAGAGTAACATCTGACAACGCACATTCCATCTACCGCGTCTGATATCGTCGTCTTGATATCGTATCGCAGCTCTTCATTCCAATCATCGAAAGCCTCTAGTCGTGGCATATTCCCCTCGATATACGCTTCTATATCCTGCTTACTAGCACGGATCTCCAGTGAAACACCTTGGCCAAACCTTGCCGTAACATCCGGGACGAACCTAGACGTTGCAAAGAAGTTTGCTCTGCACTTAGTGTTAAGGTTAAACATTTCTGTCAGAACTCTCGAGCGGCAGCCGTCAGATGCCTGGCATTCATCCAGTGCGTCAATGATGACAAAAACCTTTCCGTACAATGTAGTTACAGACTGAAGGGCTTGCGAGAGTTCATCGATGGAGGGCCGTGTTTGTTTTCGCTTGTGCTTATCGTATAGTGCTTTGACGGTTTCTGGCAGAGACGTCCGGCTTTGAGACAGCTGCTTTAGTAGACTCGCGATGAGGTGTTCCGCACGCTGCTCATGTTTCCGCCGGAAGTTGCAATAAATATATGCTATGCCGACCGTTGGATCTTCGAAAAACCGCGTAGTCAAGTCCTCGACCACGATAGAAGTAAGGATTGTCTTTCCCGATCCCGGAATGCCTGGACAAAACAATGTGCTCTTTGCCGTCTGTAGCCATGTCTGGTACTCCGCTAAGTCTAGAAGCCACTGGCCGGTTCCTGTTTGTCTTCTGCCGATGAAATCATGCTGTTTGGGTGTATAATCGACTTCCGTCAGCCAGTCGAGTATAGTGGCTCGGTTCTCGCCGTCTTTCTGTTGTTCAAGCTCGGCCCGTATTACTGTCACATCATCGCGGATAGCGCGAGTATCACTCTGAATCTCCTTCGACAAGGCCAAGTGATCATTATCCAAAGCGAGTGCAAGGAGCGACTTTTGTCGTTCGATGACCTTTAACCGTTCCTCGACATCCTTTTTCTTGAATGGCCATAAAAGACTCCTGCTCACTCTCTCAACGCGGTTGGCGGATGCGGCTCGGCTGAGTTCATCATGAAGAGCAACGAGCACCTCCTGAAGAAGGTCTAATGGACCCCCTTTCCGACTTATGGATCTAATGGTTTCTGACCAAATCTCTGGTGCTGCTTCGGCGCCTTTGACGGTCGTAATGAGAGCTTCAAGAATTCCCTTAGTTGAGAAGATCTCGAGCCTTAAGCGCATACGTTCGCTCGAGCCATCCTTCACATCTCGAATGTAGTCGATTATTTTCACGCACACCTCAACAAGCGTAAAGATGCTTGCCGTCGCACCGATAGGTTCGGCCATGAAGGCTTATGCAAAAGAATTCATATGTAATGACAAACAAGCAATGTTCGTATCAAGCGCTTTCAGTTTTCGCTATGGCAGGAGCTCTGTTCAGGCCTCGGCAAGGCGTTGAACCCGCTCCGGGACGTGGAAGCATCGTGGTGCGGGGTTTGGGCCAGCTGAGGCCTCCGCAAAGTGGCACAATAGCACAGCCCCGGGTTGGCTCTTAGCAGCTACTAGGACAAGTTCACGTAACGCAGGCTGCAGCTCCAAAAGTTGCAGCAACCTCTCCCTCAATTGCTACACTGAGGACCCTAGCACGTAGATACAGACCACAACGGTGAACACCAGCCACGTATTACTAAAGCATTGATGTGGCTGAACCAAGGCTGATCGGCGTTAAGGAATCGGTATGACGTCATTTTCTTTGCAAAGTACCTTTCAGCTTAGCGTAACTAAGTAAATCAGTCTACAGAACACCCATATAGAAAGATAATTTTATAGCATAATAAAGCGGTATTCAGGAGGTCAGATACCGCTGATTTTGAAGTAAAGGAAGTCATAAGAACTTGGTGGTAGAGCTGTGATGGCAGGAATCTGTTTTGCTATAAAAGAAGGCTCTTGGCAAACCAGGCAGCAAAACGGCGTCGTTAACGAAAAATATCAATCAAGGGACGTTCTAGGAATATAAGATAGCCTAAGCAAAGGATTGACATGGAATTTATTCAGATACGATGTAAATGCGGCGCTGAGATCTCTCTAAAGTCAAAGTACTAGGGATTTGGCTCGCCACGCAGGGTGGCTCGTGACACAGTGACGTACGTTACCTCATGTCCTCGGGGAGACTCGAACCCTGAGCAACCCGTTCTTGACGTTGCTCAAAGTCGACGACATGGGGTTGAGATTTTCTCTTTGCCGCGCTTGCCAGCTCATGTCTCAAGTCGTTCCGAGCAAACCCGTATGGGGGTTCATTGGGTATAATCATCGCCTTGAGCAAGCCCAACTCTTAGCAACCGCGTTCAACCGCTTAAGTTTCAAACCTGTCAGGCACTAAGAGGGTGTTGTCGGAGCGTGAAGGAGTCAACCTAAATGAAGTCATAGGTCAGCCTCTTGTCCCCGTGGCTCTCCACCCCACATGTCCTTCCCCACAATTGGGGGCTCCCTGGAAATCCAGGGATCTCACGCCAGTCCGCCTTCACATGTCAGAGGCTCAGATGCTCGTGACAACATCGAGGATTTGCCGGGTCAGCGCATTCCGCCGGCTTTACCGGACCTTAGTTTTGAGACTTGCAGTTTCGAGAGTTTCCATTGTTTAACCTTCAACCTTGAATCTATATTCGCTGGCATTTTTACGTTTGACCTTCTCAACCTTGTGATAATACCTTCCCTTAACGCCTCTTCAGTGCTACTTAGAACGCCACCAGAGCAATACTTTTGTTCGTGTTCTTTTACACGTGTCTCTTTTTTCTCTCACCATTTGATCCCTTCGAGCCCTCCTTCGATACTGCGACGACTGCAGATTTCCCCTCCGAGTATGGTCCTCGACTAGGGTTTTCGATTGCAGAGCGGTAGATAACACCCAATGACTCGTGATAACACATATCATTAGATCGACTGAACTTAGTTACGAACTCTGCCGAGGACTCGACTACTTTGCCTCCCAACTTGGGCAGTGGTTGTTTCTCGTCCCACCTGCCTCAAGGCCAGAAACAAACACTTTTCTCACTACCATCTACACGGTCAAGGGCCGATACCATGATCGACCATGTTCTGGGAAGACCATCCGTAAAGTCACGCAGGCTCCAGGTCCTTGCCGTGCTAGCCTTCTGGTCTGCTTACTTGCTCAAGTATGTTTGCTCTCCCGGCGGAAGACGGTGAAGACGACCAACTCGAGGGTGCTGTGCTAATCACAAAGTCACAGGGGACCAAAACATGGACCGCCAGTGTTGCGATTCTTCTCACGCATGTTCTCAAAATCCCTGACGTTATGGCAGACCGTGGTTATGACCATCCTCTACCTTTATGCTTCCCGGAACTTTAGTACGCTGGTCGGCCTGGCTAGCCCTGAGCCCCTTGCAAATATGTACGATGCGACCTACTACCGCGCCACCTGGGTCCTTACGGCACTCGACGCCGGCTTCTGGACTGCGATGAAGATCCGGCAGAAGTGGCTCCGCGACTTCTCGAGCATCGTCTTCTCCGTGTTCTACCTTATTTCGGCGGAAAAGGCCGACGAGAAGGTCAGAAAAGTCAGGGGAAACCTCACGGTTGACCACCTGAGGGTCAGCTGGAACAAGGGAAACGCTTCGCCATACCTGAGGTTCTTCCAGGGGCTCATGAGACCGCGATTCACACGCTGGCCGCCGAGGGCAATCCGCATTCCCCGGCCGTCGTCGAGCGACTACAAGGAGTCAGTTTCGGGATGGCTGTACTACGACGGTCCCCTGACGGAGCTGGAGCATCACAATAGAGTGGTGCTGGACCTACCTGGTGGAGGATTCGTTGCAATGGACCCTAGATGCAACGACGATAAACTGATGGCATGGGCAGCCAAGACCGGATTGCCTGTTCTGAGCTTGGACTACAAGAAAGCGCCCGAGTACCCCTATCCGTACGCGCTAAACGAATGCTACGACGTCTACACCACTATTATTAACACTCGAGGACGATGTATTGGCCTGTCAGGGAAGCAAGTCCCAAAGATTGTCGTTACCGGAGACAGCGCGGGCGGGTCTCTGGCAACGTCTATGACCCTGATGATCATCGAGAGCGGCTCTACTCCCGTCCGGCGATTTCAAGGGCGGCCCGACCTCCCGCTGCCCGACGGATTAGTTCTTTTCTATCCAGGGTTGGATATGAACATTGGGAACTGGATGTCGGACGCGCAGATGTCCCTGATTCAGGACCGGAGGATGCGCGGCACCAACAAGCGCATCATCCGCCGCAAGAGCATGCAGTATAATGTTCTCGCCGGCACCCCACATCAGTCAGATGATGAAGATGATACCACCGTCTCCAAGTCGGCACCAAGCACAGATACTAGCCAAGGACAGCTCGATCGAGCATCGGCGAGCGACCCACTGACGCCTAGCTCCGAGTACGCACACTCGGGGCCACCTACCTGGACTAGAGAGCAGCATCCCACTACGGCCGAAACGGGAGACAAGAAGAAGAGTAATACCTCGTACCATGCCGAGCCACTCCGCACGCGACTGGCCATGTCGTCGATGATCTCATACTTCAACGACCGCGTCCTCACGCCCGAGATGATGCGCGCCATGATCATCCTCTACATCGGCCCGCACAACCGCCCAGACTTCAGCCAAGACTACCTCCTCAGCCCCATCCTGGCGCCCGACATCCTCCTCTCTCGTTTCCCAAAGACCTACTTCCTCACGGGCGAGCGCGACCCCCTCGTCGACGACACCGTCGTCTTCGCGGGCCGCCTCCGGCGGGTGCGGGCGGCGTTCCACGCCTCGGGCGGGACGCGCCTCGAGTACCGCGACTCGGACGCCCTGGTCGAGGGGTTCGACGAGAAGGATGTCGCCGAGGTGGCGCTGATCCCGCGCATCAGCCACGGGTTCCTCCAGTTCCCGACCATCTACCCGCCCGCGTGGAAGCTCATCGACCGCTCGGCGCGCTGGATCGAGGACGCGTTCAACGACGCCGAGAGGCGCGACAAGGAGCGGAAGAAGGAGGCGGCGGCGTCATTAGTCAACGGTGTGGGAGCGCGTCCCAGGCATCATGCTCGCCAGGAGTCGAGCGGGGACGAGGACCGGCCCCTAGAGATGGGGATGACTAGGGCGAGGGCAAAGTCGGTTAAGGATGAGAAGGGAAAGCAGCAGGTGGGTGAAGCCGAGGTGAATGGGGTCAACGGCGAGGAAGCCACGGGCCGGACGTCGGTTAGGGGGAGAGGTGGGAAGATGAGATCTAAGCATAAGGGTGATAAGAGCTTGGTCAAGCTGAATAGCTCTGACGATCTCCTTGGGCGGAGGATGCTTGGACTTGCGGGAGGACTGACGGGTCTGGCAGAGGACGAATAGATGCTGCCATTAGATGTTGCCATTTGTAGAGATCTAGGTACCCATCATAGAATACATGAGCCTCCTGGATATGTATATATGCCTGTCCTGTGAAGAAGTTGCCTTTGCCTTCATTCCAAGTGCCGTAGCAGCCACCCCCCCTTTCTTCGACCTTCTAACCTCTTGGCCCCGGCAGTTCACCGTGGCCCGACCAACAGCATGTGAAACCCGTATCCCTAGCACAGCTCCGCGTTCAATGTCACGGCACAGCTCGGCCATGAATCTTTCACCACTACCTATCCTCCGGGGGGCCCCGAACGCCGTGCCCGCCACGAGAGCGTGAACCGGAACGGCGTCCCCCGGGGAAGGCCAAGAAGTGCCAAGCGGTTGGCTGCGCGTCGCCTTTCTCGGGAGCGGCCCTCCCTATGCCTTGGCCCGGTTTAGGCGAGGGGGGCCTACGAGTACCCGGACGAGCAAAGCTAGATAGGTAGATGACTTAACCTGAGTGCCCCTTGCTGGGATAAGACATATATTACTTCGGTGCTTCCCCGCCCGTGGTTTGCCCCTATATTTCCCTGCTGTCGGGTTGAGTGTCCTGGCAGAGGCTGCGAGTAGCCGCGAGGGTAAGGTACCCGTTGTTTAGCAATTAGGGTAGTTTGCTGGGACGAACAGGTTCACGGGTCGAAACCCCCCACGGCACAGTTTTTGCATGGCCCTCGAACCGAGCATCTATTTCCTCGCCGGCTATTATGTCCAACAAAGATACGGAGGCTTTCAAAAGTCCGATTCTCCGCGGGGTCGATATGGGGCACGAGGAGCTGATCTTCAAGACGGATTATGATATCGACTGTCGTTCCTCGGCTTGTGCGCCCCGAGCAGCAGAGCCGCGAGTGGGTAAGAATGCAGGGCCGACTTCAGCCAAAAACCGCTTGCAATGAAAAGTCCCCGGGCGAAAGGCCGAGGCGGCATGTGGCCCATATTCTCGTGGCGGGGGGAACCAACCGAGTCTGTTATCACCCCCCTAATATGTAAGGCTTGGACAACGTTACGTCCAATACAATTACGTACTCACCCCGTGCCACCTTTTTCCTTGATCACACACCCCTTCACCCCCCCTTCTCTCTTTCTCTTCTCCTTATATTCTCCACTTCCCAGCCGGTTGAGTTTTGTCCAACCGAAACAAGACGGAAATTGCAAAGGGGAGAGACAACATAAGCTCGGCCAGTGCCGTGTGGTCGTGCCGCGTGGATGAAGGAACGGGTTGGAAAAGAGAGAGGATGGATATCCGTTCAAAGTAGGCGGGCTTCCGACTTACACACTTAAGGGAAGGACCCGGTTGCCGGTTGCCGGGAGCCGTGAGCCGGTGTTCCGTATCCGCTGCTTACTGTGCGGGCAATCAACCATGTGCAGCTGTGGAAATATTGGACAGCGGGGGGGGGTCGCGCGAGGATTGGGCAGGTGGGATTGTGACCTTGCCCCCCCTTTTTCTCGGTGGATTTTCTGCGCAGGCCGTTCGGCGGCGCATCCCAGCTTGCATGTGTCATTATGCAGGGCGCCAGGTGTGTCTTAATACAACAGTATTAGTTCTTTTTTGGCTGTGTCGGCGTCCGCCGGCAGTAAATAATAAGATTGCCCATTTTTCTTTCTTTCTTCAATGGCACGCACATTGAGCAGCCCCCGGCGCGGAGTCCAGGCTTTCCTAAGCTTGTCGTCGTAGGCCCGCCCCGGCCTCGAGTACCGAAGCCGCGCGGCGATGATCGACGTCTGTGACGCGAACGGTCACAACCGGGCGGGAAGCCTCGAAACGAACAGATCCTGCGGGACGAGGATGGGAATATTCGCTAACGAAGGGGGGATCTTGACCAAGGACCTCCCAAAAATAGCAGTCCGGAGGATTTTTGTTTGATGGTCCGGGGGGATCTTGCGAGTCGCAACGTCCGACGGGACTTGCGGATCATAACCGCAAGGCCGCGACGATAGGTTGGCCGGTGGACGCATATATCTCGCTAGATCATTCTGTCTCTTGTCCTGTTTCTCGCTTCTGATCTAGTCGGGGGGGGACACCGGCGGGGTGCGCAGTGAACGCAGGGTTCTCCGGGGATAGCTTGAGACATGTCCGAGTCGTTTTATGCCGCTACATGCCTCGACAACAAAACCGCGTGGAGATGCGAGTGAAAAGCGGCCACCACCAAACTCCACTGCGCAGACGGAACACAGTATGCGTATGTAAGCCTGCAACTCCAGGCGGGGACTGTACTAAAAACTCGGGCGGAGAAGTTCCGATCGAATGGCGGAGCCGAGATCTCATCTGGACACACATTGCGAATCGGAAGCCTCTCCTGGCCTTACACTAGCCCACTATACCCGTCTCCACCAGCGCTACCACACGCCGCACGAGTCGGCTGGCTGCTTTCTTTGCTTGTGTTCTGTTCCACCACACCTAAGGATCTACAGGAAGGGGCGCGGGGGGGGACCTTTAAAGGGTATGTGCTCCAACAGATAAGTGGAGACTATAGAGTAACGGACTATAGGACTTGGAACCGTGATATCCTTCCCTTCTGGCGACCAGCCTGCCTTTGGTTCTCCGTCTGGTAGGAAGTCTTTGGCGGTCTTCTGGCGAGCCCACAGGCACGGGAATTGTTCGGGCGGAACTCGACCGGCGAAGGTGGGGTGGAGAAAAGGAGGAGACGGAGGAGGAGGAGGAGGAGGAACTCGGACTCTCTCGTCATATTGATTTGCTGTTGGGCGGGTTGGGCCTAGTGGGAGGGATCTCGGCAAAGTTGTCCCCATTTTCGGCAGATCCATGGCAATAGTGCCCAATCTCGAAGGAGGGGAGAGACCAAGAACAGCTTTCTTTTCCTCCCTCTTCTCTCTCACGGTCTCACCCCCGCCGTCCGAGGACCTGGGCAATCTGACACGAGCTGAAAGCGGGGGTGTGTAGAGAGACCGTATTGCGACGAACGAGTGTTCGCGGCTGCCTTTCCGGGCGGGTGTTTTCGTTCGACTATCTTTCCTTATTTTGATCCTCCAAGCTCCATGCCACCGCTAGGGTGGGTGGGCTGGGCAGCGCCGAGGCGCAGCTACGTCGGTGTGCGTGAATGCCCTAGGGTGAGGAGCCGGTCACATTAGGTCGGGTGCAGAGTGAGATCAATGCGTGCTTCGGCTCGACTCTAGGTATCCATATTCCGTAGTAGTATCAGCTTGGCACGCGTTTTGGAGAAGAGATCGGTGAAGAGGTATTCGTGGTTGCTATTTACGAGGCTTGTTATTTGTTGTCGAGATCTCGGTGTCGTCACGGTTTTACATACAAACATACATCATACCTGTATGCCTGCTTTAGGTGGTTTGCTTACACTCGTGTTGCTTACCGTTATTGTGCGTACTACACTGTGCTGATGTTCTACTGTGCTACATTGTGCAGGGTGTTTGGGTGTGCCTGGCGCTACTGTACAGCTGCTTGGTGTCATGTTTCAAACCTCCCAGCAAACATGTGGGATGACGGCAGGCGGCGCGGAAGGTGGGGAGGGAGCATCGTTCCGGCATTTTGACATTCATGTCATTCGGTGAGTTTTATGATATCTCCGAAAGAAGGTGGGAGTGCGCGTGCCGTGGGCCGTCGTGGCACATAACTAACCTACATTACGACTCTGTATCCATGCTAACCCGTGGAGCTATTTTAATCTAGATTTCGGGAATCGGACGACCCAACTGGCTCCGCTCCGTGAGCGAGTTTACTGCCCGCCTTGTTTATTGTTATTAGAGTTGCAGCTGGTAATATCGTGGCCCTCCTTAGCGGCACCGGCATTGATCGAGAAGCCCAGAAGAAGGCCGCGTTGGAGTTTGATCCGGGATATGGGGAGGAGGAAGTTGATGAATTACCTGTCATCGACTCGCTTACACCCGTGTTATTCTCGGGCTCCCCGTTTCTGCCCTCGATCGACTCTTAACCGTCTCGTTTACCTTTTTGGGATTTATTACTTTCGCGCGGCCATTGAGCTTTGACTTTTCCCTGTCGACGTCGTCGTTGTCGTTGTTGTTGTCGTCGTCGGGCACATGTCCCTGCTGTTACTTCAGGCAAGCGTTTTACGCCAATCCTCGGGATACTACCGAGCCTGGGGGATGTAGTACTGGTGCGTAGTAAGCCGACTGGAGCCATTATAACAGCACCATGGTAGGTCTTTCAGCGAAAAACCGCTTGGTACCTAACTTCAGCGTACAATGGAGAGGCAGGCGGTACCGGTACCTCGATTCACAAGGAAAACAGAAGGTACTTCGGCTATGTATCGGTACACTGCGAAAGTACCAAGCGTCCCATGTTTGTGGGGTTGGCTGCGTTACTATTAGGTACCTACCTATTGGATGAAGGGGTTTATCATCGGGACTTTCCGTCGAGCGGACAGGGGCTCTCGGCCAGCCTGCCCGTAAGCTGGACCCAGACGCAGAACAACGGGCGCAGAACAGGCGCAAAAACATGCACAGCAAACCCGATAATATCCCAAAGACGCTGCCGTGCCGTTCCGTCCAACTGACAGACTGACAGGCAGACGGCCAATTCCGCTATTGTCATCCATCCTATCCCTCTATACCTGCCCTACTATTACAGCGCATACCTTACCTCATCAGCCAGTGGGCTCGCTTGCGGTTAATAGGATAGACTCTATGTGACACACCTCTGGCCCCCCTGACAGGTAGGTTAGGAGTACAAGGCTTGCCTTGTGCCATAAATCATACCTAACCTTGGGGTAGGTGGACACCCTATCGGACCTTATTGGACCCTATCGGACCCTATCGGATCATTTAGAAACCAGAAGCTCGATTGTTCAGGTCCTGCCACGTTCGGCACACATCCGTTTATGATCTACGCGCGCCGCGGGGCCAGAGCCGAGATGATTTAATGGGGAGCCCCTCCTTCAGACACACACACGCGTTCCCATGGTTCATAAAAAACGATCAGGCTCTTGGCTGGCTCCACCAACGGTTGCGTCCACCACAACGTTACGGCGAAATAATTATTCCTGGCCAATATTCAGTTATCAAGCAAGTTATGACGGTGCGGAGGTGTCCGAGATAGATGATGCAGCCAGAACAGAAAGATATTACTCTTACCCAGATGGGAGAGGCAAGAAATCTCCCATACTTCTGGATTCGGCCTATCAATTAAACACCACTCTTTGAAGGGGGTGTGTGTTGGGCGTGGGGAACCAATGAGGGGGGGAGGTGGAAACCGTTCCTGGCCATTATCAGACTTCGTGTTCCATGACTCGTTCCCGGATATAGGTGCAGGGCATATGAGCCATGTTTCTCCCCATCAACACACCAAAGGCGCCGTCCCAAAGGTCCGGAGCAGCGCGCAGTACAGGACAGGCGTAGCTCGAACTCCGTTTGCTTTTCGCGCTGCATGGAGCGCTTGTGCGAGTGGATGCGTGTGTCTGCGTCGGTCTCCCTCATCCGAGCGATCCTCCCGATAGGCCCACTAGCCAAAAAAGCAAACAGGGTACCGGGGTCCGTGCGCACGAATCACACTGCGTTTCCTCGAGCCCCACCCCTTGTCCTTTGCCCGACGATCTGGGTCAAGCGGGCATCTCCCTGGCTTGGGTGAGAGAGAGGGGCGTGACGCGTGTGTGGAGGTGCTGCGGCGGGCAGCCCTCCTTTTTTCTTTTCTCCGTCTCCCTCTGTACGGAATACTATGAGTGACTTTCTCGCCCAAATGTCGGCCCCGGCCCGCCTTCGGTTGTACCTCTGGATTCGGGCTGGCTGATGGGAAAGCCTCGACGCTAATCGCACGCCCCTTGAAGCGTGCTAATCTGCCTTGCACTGGCTGGCCGTTTGATGCATTTTGCAGATCTGAATTTTAGGACCGGCCGGGAAGGAGAAGGGGGGGGGGATATTTCATCAGTGGCTCCTGTGAGCCCGCCAGGGCCTGGCCTGGGTCCGCGGCCACCGGTTCGCAGGAGAGGGTGTGACATTTCCCAGTTCGAAGGATGATCCCCATGTTGGATAGCGAGATTACTGTACTGGGGACAGCCGACAGCTGAGGTTGCGCACGTCCCGGCCCCTGTTGTCATGCTTGTATGTTGCGCGATGCCCAATGTCACACCGACAAGGTGAATAATTACCACACTGGAGCGGGAGTCAAGGGGGCCACGCACGACAGATACGTCAAGTCAGTTTTGAAAAGCGAAAATTGAAAAGTATTCCGCAAAAAGGGTTTTGGAGGGGTCTGGATAGGTGCAGCAACAAGCCTGAGACTCGCTTCCTTCGGCCGGCTAAGCCCAATCAGGAAACCGAGTGCCGTTA
>Ga0164242_10006530_pt1 | contig 12817 bp, 14 predicted proteins | sample OricomgcompostMG_FD_108783 | JGI IMG/M metagenome (GOLD analysis project Ga0164242, IMG submission 108783) | Miracle-Growth compost microbial communities from Emeryville, California, USA - Original compost - Miracle growth compost (MG) ... | reverse complement strand
TTTTGGTTTGATTGATACTTCTTACGCTCTGCATATTCTGCCAGAGGGTAAATTAGTATTTTGTAAACAGTTTTATAGTTGGAATCTGTTTTCAAATATAATGATAAATTGGTGGAGTATCAAGGCGAAATTTGAAAGAGGTTTGGTGAGGCGAGGGTTCGTATCTCATGAATCAGAATCCACATTAATATCCTTCAGGCTTACATGACCGACACTGAGAGCTGACGCAGGTTTATCTTTTCATATTCCCTAAATTGCTGTTTAACTCCTTTAGCAGTCCATACTTGGATTCCATTTACAAAATCATCAACGGTCGTTAACCCTTTTTGCTCAAAATAGTTCCTGAGTTTTGATGTGATGTAAGGTTTGATGAAATACTTTTTGGTAGCGAGATTTATTAAATGCTCAGTAGCATTCTGGACAGGTGCGAGAGAATAGTACAGAAATTCATTTTGCTGAATAACATCAGGCTCTATTATTCCTTCAAAGATGGAAGATCGTTTCTTTTTTGCTCCAAAGAAATCCTCTGTGCTTATCCATATTGGAATCACAGGGTTAATTATCTTAAAATACACTTTGTTTATAACAAGATTTGCCATAGTAAATTTTTATCTTTCAAATAATCTCAGGTATTCTTCAAATACAAATATCCTATTGCGTTTGTACCCAGTTTGTTCTTTAAGTATTCCAAGATTGTGAAAATCTTTAATCAGTGTATTGGCAGTCTGCTTCGTTACGTCAAGGTTAGTCATTACATCCGAGACGGTCACAACTGGTTTGCTGTACAGATAGGTAAGTAATGCTTTTGCATTGGGTAATCTTTTGCCTAATGATACTATGGTATCTTTTTCAAGTTTATCTCTTAGTGCAATGATTTTGGTAAATGTGTCTATTGCATTTCTTGCCGTTTCAATAATGCCGACCAAAAAGAATTTTAGCCATTGTTCCATCTTGCTATTAATAGAAACAGCCATTAAATTATCATAGTAGTGCTGCCTGTTTTTTTCAATAAAGTCAGACAGATATAATGTTGGTTTATTCAACACTTTTTGTGTTATCAAATACAGTGTAATCAGTAACCGGCCAATTCTGCCATTGCCATCAAGAAACGGATGGATTGCCTCGAATTGGTAGTGTGCAATGCCAATCCTGATTAGATGAGGAACCTGAATTTCTTCGTTGTTCAGAAATTTTTCCAAGTCACTGATACAATCCGGCACAAGCGAATGGTGGGGCGGCACAAATACAGCGTCAATAAGGGTAGCTCCACCAATCCAATTTTGACTTGTACGAAATTCACCAGGCAATTTATTTTTGCCTCTTACTCCCTTTAACAATATTTTATGGGATTCCTTGATTAGCCGGGAAGACAAGGGCAGTTTTTCAAGGTTCTTAATAGAATGATTCATGGCGTCGATATAATTCTGTACTTCTTGCCAATCATCCTTTAATTCAGGGCTGATATCTTTTGCTTCCAATACAGCCTCATCCATCCGGGTACGTGTTCCCTCAATACGGCTGGATTGAGTTGCTTCTTTCACAATGTGCATCCTAATAAAAACATCCACATCCGGCACAAAAGTCGAGAACGCATTAAGCTCTCCCAGCCTTAAATTTGCTTCTTCCAAAAGCGTATTGATCTCCGGGTTATTTATGCCCCATTCCTTGTTAATAGGATTAGGGGTAAAACTCTTGTATCCGTACTGTTTTGTAAAAGCACCTGATTTATATTCTTTAATATTCATACTTTGATTCAAATTTACTAAAAAAACACATAGTCAACGAAATTCGTTTTGCGTTGACCATAAAAACCCATAGTCAACGATGATTTTTAAGGAACACACAATACACTAATGAAGAAAATGGAAATAAACTGTATCGGTATGATAAGATGCCACAGCCTGTTGTCCGCAACCAGACAGCAGGTATGTACGGTGGAAATCCGGTTGGGGACAAGTGGCTGTACCGCTTCCCGCACAACGGCTTTCCGCCTACGGGGGAAGGAATGCGGTACGCCGCCCTGGGAGATAACCGATACTATCCAGTGCCATGCTTTTTTCTGTATGGTAAAGAAACTGTATTTGCCTGTATGTTCGTTATAATTAAGATTATGTGCCATGATTGAAAAATTTTAAAAGTTGATAATTGAAAAGTGATGATTAAAAAGGCAAGTCGTCTTCGTCTTTTACGTTGTTGTTCCCCTTGCCTTTATTAGCAGATGGCGCCAAGTTATCTTCGTGACCACCCGTTATGGTTTCGTTTTTTTTGCCTCTTCCATACAACTTGATTTGTGAAGTATGGAAATTGAGTGTGGCGTGTGCCTTTCCATCGTTACCTATCCAAGCCCTTGCGCTTACTCTGCCCATAAGTTCAACCAATGCACCTTTGGTGAGTATCTTAGCTACGTTTGTTGAAATCCAGTCGTTGAAATACTCGGTGCGTTCTACCCGTTCGCCTTGCTTGTTACGGTAGCTGTCATTCACTGCTACGGAAAAATTAACCACTTGTTTGTCGCTCGGCAGGGTGCTGATTTGTGCATCCCTCGTTAGTCTTCCAATGATGTTCATGTCGTTTGATTTTAATTGTTAAACCATTTTGTTTACTTCTTTTTTTTACGCCGCCTGCCCGAAAGAGCATTTTTCCAAAAGAAAAAACGAAAAAAAAGAAAGCAGATAAAAAGTGCGGGAAAAGCGGAAAACCAAAAGGAAACGGAATAAGTCCCGAAGGGTGGATTTGCGAGGAACGAGCAAAGCCATTATGCCGTAGTCTTTTGGTTTTCCAGTTGGCTTTACCCGCAATAAATTAGCTGCCTTTTTATCCGTTTCAATTGGAAAATGCCAAAGCCGGCTGGTTGTCATTTTAGCTCATTGAGCCTTATAGTAACTTTTACAGTGAAGCATGAGGGAGATGGAAGGCGGCGAAGAAATGAGCCGGTCGCGATACAATCGGGACGGAAGCATAGCGCACCCTGGAATGACCCGACCCGAAGGGGCATGCCACAGGCATAAAAGAGCCGAAGAAAATAGCTCCGGCTTCAATTTATAATAGATAAAAACTTAGCTACGTTATAGTGTTTCACTGCTTCATATTACTTCGGTGTAATTTTCTAAAAGAATATAACTGTTAATTCTGGAAGCTCCGGTATTCATTAGGCGAATGGCCCACCCTCTTCTTAAACAATCGTGAAAAATGTTGAGGGTATTTAAAGCCTAACTCGTAGGCAATTTCACTGACTGACTTGCTTTGGTCAAATATTTTTTCTTTCGCCACATCAATCACTTTTGATTGAATGTATTCCTGCGCCGTTCTTCCTGAAAAGAAATAAGCTCCGATTCATCAGAGCTTATTTTGCGGACCGGACGGGACTCGAACCCGTCCCCACAGTATTGTGGGGATGACAGGGAGATTCTAACCATTCACCCATTGCTTTTGAATAAATTTTTGGAAGAATAAATTAATGCTTTTATTCGCGCTCTATCAGCTTTTTTCAAGTTCTTTTCACGAATAAGGGCTTCCTTTTTAGTTGAACATTCCTCTAAATAAACTAATTTCCAAGGAGTTTTATGAGATGTGAACTCACTTTCACCATCGTTATGCTGAATTAATCTTTCATAAGGATTTTCAGAATAACCTTTATAAAAGGAACCATCCTGCAAGCTTTCAATTATGTAAACGAAATAGGCCATAAAAGAAATAAGCTCCGATTTATCAGAGCTTATTTTGCGGACCGGACGGGACTCGAACCCGCGACCTCCGCCGTGACAGGGCGGCATTCTAACCAACTGAACTACCGATCCAATCCCTTTAATTTGGGAGCGCGAAGATAATAAAATTTCATCTGCACCAAACATCTTCAGCGTTTTTTTTCTGAAATTTTTAAATCAAATTACTTTATCTTTTCACACACTTCAAAAAGAAATCATGGAAAGAATTATTGCAATTGGCGATATTCATGGTTGTTGCAAAACTTTTGAAAGATTACTCTTCGATTCTCTCAAAATTCAAAAGTCCGACCAGGTCTATTGCATCGGTGATTACATTGATCGCGGAAAGGACAGCAAAGGAGTAATTGACCTCATATTGCAACTGCGGGAGGCTACCTATAATATTTTTACTTTACGTGGAAATCATGAACAGATGCTGCTTGATTGTTTGATTGATGAAGCAGCTTTAGGCATTTGGATCAGAAATGGCGGAGCAGAAACAATTCGCAGTTTTGGCATTGGTTCTATAGAAAATTTATCTAAAAAATACTGGTCCTTTTTCAAGGATACGAAACTCTTTTTTGATACAGAAAAATACATTTTTGTTCATGCTGGTCTAAACTTTTACCGTCCTGATATTTTTGAAGATAAAGAAGCAATGCTTTGGATAAGAGATTTTTCTGCACAACAGCCTTCGTTGGGCAATAAAATTTTGATTCATGGGCATACGCCGAAATCATTAAAATTTATTCTGAAACAAAAGGGCAATTGCATCAATATTGACGGCGGCTGTGTTTACAATCATTTGTCATCTCTGGGAAAATTGGTAGCGCTCGATTTAACCAATCAGCGCTTTATTTGGGAAGAAAATTGTGACTAAAATTTCCAATAACTTTACATTCAATGATAAAGAAATTTTTAAACCTCCTATTGATTTTTGCTATGATGTCCAGCACAGATGCACAAAGAAAGAATGACCCTGCAAAATCAGCGATAATTGCTGATGGCGCAAAGTTGCAATTAATTTCCAGTCAGTTTAAATTTACGGAAGGCCCGGCGACGGATAAAGAAGGGAATATTTTTTTTACTGATCAGCCAAACAACAAGATCTGGGAATATGACATCAATGGAAAGCTTTCTCTTTTTTTAGATGATGCCGGCCGTTCCAACGGAATGTATTTCGATAACAACGGCAATCTGATCAGCTGCGCGGATGAGCATAATCAATTGTGGTCAATTAGTCCCGACAAACAAATCACCATACTGGTAAAAGAGTTTCAAGGTCTTCATCTCAATGGACCAAATGATGTTTTTGTAACTCCTGATGGCAAAATTTATTTCACTGATCCTTATTACCAGCGCGATTACTGGACAAGAAAAGCGCCCGAAATAAAGGGACAAAAAGTGTACTATCTTGATAAAAATAACCACCTTTCTGTGGTGATTGATACACTTCAAAAACCAAACGGCATCATCGGAACGCCTGATGGAAAATATTTGTACGTGGCAGATATTGAAGGCAATAAAACTTATAAGTATTCCATTTCCGAAGATGGAACGTTGAAAGATCCAAAGCTGTTTGTAGCACAAGGGTCAGACGGGATGACGATTGATGAAAAAGGGAATATTTATATAACCGGGAAAGGTGTTACAGTTTATGATCCGGAAGGAAACCAGGTTGAACATATTGACATAAATGCGGACTGGACGGGGAATATTACTTTCGGTGGCAAAGAAAAAAACTTGTTATTTATTACGGCTTCACAAAATATTTATACTTTACAAATGAAAGTAAAAGGAGTAAGGTAAACTTTTGCTATTTTAAACATGATGCAAGGTGTTAAATTCAGTTAATAATTCAATCACCTCTTCATCTGACGTTTGACTAAAATCCTGGTAAAATCTTCCAACACCATAAAATGGAGTAGGAGTGTATAAACAAATAAATTCATCCACTTCCTTACTAATTCTATCTGCTGCCAGTTGAGATGCCACAGGAACTGCTACAATCAGTTTCTTTGGATTTTGACCTCGTAACATTTTTAATGTAGCAAGAATCGTTCTTCCGGTTGCGACTCCATCATCCACTACGATTACAATTTTTCCTTCTAAAGGTAATGGCTCCTTTTCCCCCATAAATTTTTTGTATCTCTCCCTCAACTGCTGTTGAATAGCAGCAGTTTCTTTTTGAATATAATCAGGAAAAACTCCTTCACGTTCTTCCACATTCGCATCTTCCAAACCTACCGCACCAATTGCAAATTCCGGATTGTAGGGGTGGCCCAGCTTTTTGGTCATTAATAGGTCCAATTGAAAATTAAGGTCAACTGCGATGTGGTAAGCTATAGGAACTCCACCTCTTGGAACAGCAAGTACAACACCATCCTGGTCTTTATATTTCTCCAGCTTTTTCCCAAGTTGAATCGCTGCATCCAACCGGTTAAGAAAGAGCATGATGGTAATTTAATGAGTTCTTTGTTCCGCAAATGAATGACTGCATAAGTGAACTTCAAACCAATCTGCCGCAAGATTAGCCACCTGGTCTAAAGTTCCGGGCTCTTCAAATAAATGCGTTGCACCTTGAATAATTTCAATTCTTTTTTCCCCTTTAAACTGCGTGTAAGCCTGTTCATTCAGATTAATTACCTGGGTATCATTTGAACCAACAATCAATAAGGTTGGTGCCGAAATCTGTTGAAGGTTTTTGGCAAGATCAGGGCGTCCGCCTCTGCATACCACTGCTTTGATCGTTCCTCCAAGAAAAGCAGAAGCGTCTAATGCGGCAGCGGCTCCCGTACTCGCTCCAAAAAATCCAATTGGCAAGTGATCAAACGCAATTTGTTCCAATGCTTTTTCAGTTACCCTTATCAGTCTGTCTGTAAGAAAGTCAATATTAAAGCGCGTTTCCGCGGCTTCGTCTTCGCCGGGTGTTAAAAGGTCAACAAGTAAAGTTGTAATATTTCGCTGATTCAAGGCATCAGCTACAAAACTATTTCTTGGACTTAAACGGCTGCTTCCACTTCCATGTGCAAAAATTACAAGAGCTTCAGGTTCCGGCGGCTGATTAAGATTTGCGGGAAGAGATACATCCGTTAATTCAAGATTTATTTTTAGTTTATTCATCAGTGCTGATTTTAAAAATTAAAGAATAAATATGCACTTTTTGCATATCAAGTGCTGCAATTTTTATGCCCGACCAATTTATAGTCACGTTATCTTTGCCGCCCAAAAGGGTACCTGTTGATAAATAGCGATTGATGAATCAGAAAAAGTTTAACAATGTAAAAACGAAGTAAATAAAAGGAGAAACTATTTTCCAATTTTGACGAATTTGACCTACGAACAATCCATACATTATCTCTACAATAAGCTTCCAATGTTTAGCAGGAGTGGTGCTAAAGCTTATAAGGCGGATCTCAAAAATACCCTTGCCTTATGTAATTTCTTAGGCAATCCTCAAAATAAAATAAAAACGATTCACATTGCAGGCACGAACGGAAAGGGTTCTGTTAGTCACATGCTTGCCGCCATCATGCAGGAAAATAATTACAAAACCGGTTTATATACTTCACCTCATTTGAAAGATTTTCGTGAAAGAATAAAAATCAATGGAAGTATGATTTCACAGTCCTTTGTAATTGATTTTGTAGAAAAGACAAAAGCTATTGCTGAAGAAATACATCCATCTTTTTTTGAATTAACATTTGCAATGTCCCTTGATTATTTTGCTTCGCAAAAGGTGGATGTGGCAATCATTGAAACCGGGTTGGGAGGACGTTTAGACAGCACTAACGTTATTACACCTTTACTTTCTGTTATTACCAATATCAGTTTTGATCACATGGATATTTTAGGCGATACGCTTGCAAAAATAGCTTACGAAAAAGCAGGTATCATCAAAGAAAAGGTTCCTGTTGTTATTGGAGAAATGAATTCTGAGACAAAAAATGTGTTTTTAAATAAAGCCAAAGAAACCGGCTCGGCAATATTTTTTGCAGGTAATGAATTTGAAATTCTTTCATCAGAATATGATGTAAAATGGTTGCAGTTAGAAATTCAAAATAAAGAAACCAAAGAAAAAAACAATTACATACTCGATTTAAATGGGCTTTACCAGGAAAAAAATATTCTTACTGTTCTTGCATCAATAGAATTATTAAAAAAATCTTTTCAGTTAAAAGAAGAAAAAATAAAATTGGCTTTATCTAATGTAAAAAAGCTGACCGGCCTTTTTGGAAGATGGGAAATTATTCATGAAAAGCCAACAATAGCATTGGATGTAGCTCATAATGAAGACGGAATAAAAGAACTTTTGAAGCAGGTAAATCAAAGTAAATTTAGAAAGCTTCATATTATTTTTGGAATGGTAAAAGACAAAGACATTCAAAAAGTGTTATCGCAATTTCCGAAAGACGCAACTTACTATTTTACAAAAGCCCACAATCCACGTGCTTTACCAGGAGAGGAATTAAAGAAAAAAGCGAAAGAATATGAATTGAATGGTGATTCCTATCCAGATGTAAATAAAGCGCTGAAATCTGCAGGAGCCAATGCTTTAGAAGATGATTTGATTGTTGTTTGTGGAAGTGTATTTGTAATTGCTGAAGTAGAGGTTTAAACTTTAAGAATTTCACCGATAATCATATTTGACAAATTTCATCCTCGCTTTTGTTTCAAAGTTTGTCCATCAATTGAGCAAAGGTAGATGAGGTAGAAGTTGGTAATGTTTCCATGGTGTTGTAATTTTTCCGTTAACCCTGTTTTTCGTAAGACAAGGTCAATATCTTTACAGCTCTCCCAATTCCCTCAATGCATAAAAAACACAACTATTATGGGTGGCCTGTAAAATTTTGTTGTCAAGAAATAATCGTTTTAATTCCGGCAATGAAATTTTTTCTATAGTCAACTCTTCATTTTTATCTAATTTCTGAACGCTTGTTTCCACACCCCCTTGTGCTAAAAAAAGTTGAGTGAAATTATTCAATACTCCCGGGTTAGCAGCAATTTTTCCTACATGAATAATGGAAGAGAATTCGTAGCCCGTTTCTTCTTTCAGCTCTCTTTTGATCGCATCTTCAGCTGTTTCGTTTTCATCTACAAAACCACCCGGAATTTCAATTAGCGTTTCTTCGATCGGGTGCCTGTATTGCTTTACCATCAGCACTTCACCTTCTTCAGTTATGGCTACTGCACATGCGGTTTCAGGTAATTCAACAACAAAGTATTCATCAATAATTTTTCCATCGGGTGTTTCACATTTGTCTTTTCGCGCAGTAAAATATTTGTGCGAGCTGATATATTCTGATGTTAATATTTTCCATTTCATATCTTAAATCTTAAATCTTCTCTTTTTAAAGCTAACTCCATTCCATTCTTTCTCTGAGTTTCAATATATGTGCTGTATGATGTTTCCCGTGCCATGCATACGATTTTAAAAGCTCCCACAATGAAATTTCTATTTCCCTTTCAGGATGATAAACCTGGCGCTGCCATTGATTTTCATCCATGTTTTCCATGAGTTGGCACCAACGTGCGTGCAGTGAAAAAAGAAGGGTAATCGATATATTGATGGGCAATTTTGCATCTGGCAAATTTGCCCACGCTTCCTGGTCATAGGGTTTGATAACAGGATTATGTTCTGTCAGCCCCAGTTTGAAACGAACGTAAGCATTAATATGACTGTCGGCAACATGGTGAACCAATTGTTGAATGGTCCAACCACCAGGACGGTAAGGTGTTTCTAATTGGGCCGCATCCAAATTTTGAATGGCGAATTCGAGATTATTCGGTAGCATTTTAATTTCATCAATCAATGATCTTTTTAATTGTTCATTGAAAGGAATTTTAAAAGCTTCCTGCTGATTTTCTTTTCCTATCGGGTACCGAAAATCTTCCTCTGATGCCATAAAGAAACGGTTTATTTATTCACGATTTTTAAAAGGTCTAATTCAAAGATCAGCGCAGATCCACCCGGAATTGCACCTGCTCCACGATCTCCATAGCCCAGATCTGATGGAATATACAATTTCCATTTGCTGCCAACGGGCATCATTTCCAATGCTTCTGTCCAGCCACGAATCACCCGTGAAACCGGGATGATAAGCGGTTCGCCTCTTTTATAGGAGTTGTCAAATTCAGTTCCATCGATTAAAGTACCAATGTAGTTTGCCTGAACAGTATCTTTTGCAGTCGGAACGGGGCCGGTGCCTTTCGTAATAATTTCATATTGCAATCCGTCCGGCAAAGTAACCACACCAGGACGTTTTTTATTTTCTTCTAAAAATTTGATGCCGGATTCTTTTACAGCGCTTATTTTTTTAGTCATAAACTGCTGTAATTTTTGTTGTATGTTCATATTGCATTCGTCTTCTGAAATGATTAATGGTTTACTGTTCAAAACATCCTGAAATGCTTTTGCTACATAGTCAGTATTTATTTTTTCCACGCCCATGGTTTTGTAATATTCGGCCACCTGCACACCGATTGAATAGCTGAGACTGTCTGTTGTGGTCATTGCTACTGCCTTAGCGGCTGTTTTTGTTTTCGCGACCGGTTTTTTTGCCTGTCCAAAACAAACGGAAAAAGGTAAAAGAAAAAAGAGAATAAGAGCTTTCATTTTATTTGATTAGGGTTTATGCAAATTTTTAGCGGACAAATATAGCTTAATCTTCCCTGAAATCTTTACCGGTTAAGTTAATAAAAACATCTTCGAGGTTAGCTGATTTTGTTTCTTTTGGCCTTTCAAAACCGGAAGCAACAAGGTCGTCAATTAATTTATCAGGTGATTGCAAAGCGATGATCTTTCCTTCGTCCATGATAGCAACCCGATCGCACAAATATTCTGCTTCATCCATGTAATGTGTGGTGATGATAACGGTAGTTCCTTCTTTCCTGATGCGTTGAATTAAATCCCACAAATTTCTACGCGCTTGTGGATCAAGGCCTGTAGTAGGCTCATCCAGGAAAATAATTTTTGGTTTATTGATCAAAGTAGTGGCAATGGAAAATCTTTGTTTCTGTCCGCCACTCATTTCTTTATATTTATTTTTTGCTTTATCTTTCAGGTTCACCATTTCGAGCAGTTTGTCAGAATCTGTTTTCGTATTATACAAACCACAAAACAGATCGATCAGTTCCAACAAATTTAACCCCGGATAAAAACCTGAAGTTTGCAGTTGTACGCCAATAATTTTTTTTATTTGCGCAGCATCGTGATCCAGGTCTAAACCATCTACAATGATTTTTCCTGAGGTCTTATCCCGAAGCGTTTCTATTATTTCCAAAGTGGTAGATTTTCCTGCCCCGTTTGGCCCAAGCAATCCAAATATTTCTCCTTCATAAACGTCAAATGAAATGCCTTTTACAGCCTCAAATTTGCCATAATTTTTTTTAAGATCTTTTACTGATATGATTGTTTTCATTTTAATATTTTAACTACGAACTACGAACTACGAACTACAAACTACAAACTACAAACTACAAACTACAAACTACGAACTACGAACTACAAACTACAAACTACAAACTACAAACTACGAACTACGAACTACACGAATTCAATCTTCAACCTTCAACTTTCAATCTTCAACCTTCAACAAATATTCTTCAAGTTCTTCCATCATCTTCAGGCTTCCGATAAAAAACGGCGTTCGTTCGTGCAATTCTGTTGGAACTTTTTCAAGGATTCTTTGTGTGCCGTCTGTTGCCTTTCCGCCTGCCATTTCTATCATATAAGCCAGCGGGTTACATTCGTATAACAAACGCAATTTGCCTTTTGGTTTTTCATTTGTGCCCGGGTACAAAAAGATGCCACCGCGAATTAAATTACGATGAACATCGCTCACCATACTGCCGATATATCTTTGCGTGTATGGCCCACCGTTAGTTTTGTTTTTTCTCTGGCAGCATTCTATGTATTTTTTTATTTCTTCTGAAAAGCTATAATAATTCCCATGATTTACAGAATACATCTTTCCGTTTTCAGGGCATTTAATATCAGGATGGCTTAAGCAAAATTCACCGATAGATTGATCTAAGGTAAATCCATTTACACCACGTTTTGTTGCATAAACCAAAATGGTAGAAGAACCATAAATAATGTAACCTGCGGCAACCTGCCGGTTACCGGCTTGCAGAAAATCGTTTTTGGTGACCGGAGTTCCAATTGCTGTAACTCTCCTGTAAACACTGAAAATCGTTCCGATAGATACATTCACGTCGATATTGCTGCTTCCATCCAGCGGATCATACATGCAGATGTATTTTGAATTCCTGCTGATGTCATTATCAAAGATCACAAAATCATCCAATTCTTCACTGGCAATACCGGCGCAACTGATGCCGTGTCGCAAAACCCTTGTAAACTGATCATTGGCAAATTCGTCAAGCATTTTCACTTCTTCGCCTTGAATATTTACATTTCCTGTTTCACCCAAAATATCAACAAGGCCAGCTTTATTTACTTCTACATTTACCCGTTTTGCAGCTAGACCAATATCTCTTAAAAGCCCCGCCAGTTCGCCGGTTGCTTTTGGAAATGCACGCATTTCCCGGATCGTGAATTCATCAAGAGTCAGAACTTTCCTGTTTACCATAAAAGAATTTTCGTTAGAGATTATTGCAAACAAAAATAAGCGTTTCACCGGATGATCGTTAAGGACGGTAGTGTTGCAATAATAAAGTGGGAGGAGATCCGGTTGGAAATAGTATATATACGTGTACGCGGGTGAGTAGTTTAACGGATGGTTTAAATGGTTTTTTACGGTCCGGACCGTAAATCCATTAGGTCGAAAAAAGAGCAATCCTGCTCTTGTCGGCCGTGGCTACCCGCTCTATCTTTGCTCCAGAAGTTGATTGATGTTCAACAAACATTAATCAGAAATCCAAATCCATTGAAAAATAAATATTCCTCTAATCCGGGAAAAACCAATAATCCGATATCAGTCAACTTCTAATTTTTTTTTAAAAACTAATTCGTCCAATACCTGTAGAAAAAATAATTATCCCAATGAAAACTAAGCCCTGAAAAGGGCAACTAAATTTCTTCCTGCTAATCTGAAACCCCCAGGAAAAAATTACTAAGAGCTCCGGCAGAATTGCCGGAGCTTTTTTGT
>Ga0164242_10006529_pt1 | contig 12817 bp, 14 predicted proteins | sample OricomgcompostMG_FD_108783 | JGI IMG/M metagenome (GOLD analysis project Ga0164242, IMG submission 108783) | Miracle-Growth compost microbial communities from Emeryville, California, USA - Original compost - Miracle growth compost (MG) ... | reverse complement strand
GCGACGGCTGCGGCGATGGTGCACAGCGCCTTCACCGCTCCGCACGCGACCGAGTTCGTCGAACTCGACTTCACCCCGACGTTGAAGGTGATCGAGGAGCTGCGGCGGCAACGGGAGTTCGCCGAGGTGCGGCTGTCGATCCTCCCCTGGCTCGGGCGGGCCATGTGCGTCGCCGCGAAGGCCACACCGGACGTCAACGCCCGGTGGGACGAAGCGGCCGGCGAGATCGTGTGGCGCGACTACGTCAATCTCGGCATCGCCGCCGCGACCGACCGCGGCCTGCTCGTCCCGAACGTCAAGGACGCCGACACGATGAAGCTCGTCGAGCTGGCCCGCGCGATCGACACCGCCGTCGGCGGCGCCCGCTCGGGGAAGGCCTCGCCGCAGGACCTCGGCGGCGGGACGCTGACGATCACGAACGTGGGCGTGTTCGGCGTCGACACCGGCACCCCGATCCTGCCGACCGGCGAGTCGGCGATCGTCTGTCTCGGCGCCGTCAACGAGCGTCCCTGGATCGTCGGCAAGAAGGTGAAACGCCGACGGATCGGCACGCTGTCGCTGTCGTTCGACCACCGGTTGGTGGACGGGGCCCAGGCCTCGCGTTTCCTCGCCGACGTCGCTCGGTTCATCGAGCATCCCGAGCAGGCGCTCGCGCACATCTGAGTCCGCACCAGCCCACCGAGGTCGCGTCCGGCGTGTTTATGCTGGCGAACAGGCGCGGCTGGCGCCGCAACGATCAAGAGGGGCGTCCGTGGACGACATCGTCGAGCAGCTCGGGCGCCTCGGCATCCCGCGGTACGAATCCAAGGCCTACATCGCCCTGGTGCGCGCGGGCCGGCCGCTGAACGGTTACGAGGTCGCCAAGCTCTCCGGCGTCCCCCGCAGCACCGTGTACGAGACGCTGTCGAAGCTCGTCAACCGCGCCTTCGCCTCGGAGATCACCGAGAAGGACCTGCCGGTGTCCTACCTCGCCATGCCGCCGTCGGTCCTGCTCGGCCGCCTGCGCGACGAGACCGACGACGCCATCGAGAACCTGCACCCGATGTTCGCCGAGCTGGCGGCGCCGCCGGCCGTCCACTTCACGCAGACGCTGCGCACCCGCGCCGAGGTACTGGACCGGTGCCTGGACCTCACCGCGAGCGCGACGAACGAGATCCTGACGTTCCTGTGGCCGCAGGAGGTCGACACCCTCGGCGCGGCCCTGAGCCGGGCCGACCGCAAGGGCGTCGACATCGGCGCCGTCCTGTTCGGGTCGGCGCTGGCCCCCGTCGGCGCGTCGATCGAGCACGTCTTCGGCGATCCCGACGAGGTGCAGAAGCAGCTCGGCTGCCGGCTGATGGTTCTCGCCGCCGACGGCCAGCACGCCGTCGTCGCCGGGCTGCTCGACGACGAGGCGTGGGGCATCTTCACCGACGACCCCTCGACGGTCGCCCTCGCGGCCGAGTTCGTCGTGTTCGACATGTTCGTGCAGCACGTGTTCCGCCAGCTCGGGCCCAAACGGGTCCGCGAGCTCGAGAAGGGCTCACCGTCGCAGAAGTTCATGACCGGTGCGCCGCGGGTCGCCGCCCTGTTGCACCGTCTCGGCGCTGCCCGCGCGACGCCGGACTGACCCCGTTGCCGGGCCAACCGGCCGGCTCGGCCCTACTCGGTGGCGAGGGACTCGATCGCGCTGGTCGGCACCGTCGGCCCGTCCGCCTCGTCCTCAGCCGACTTCTGATCGCCCCTGCGCCGGCGCCGCGCGGCCATGCTCGACGCGGCGTCCGCGTCCCGGATCATGAGCACGGCGGCGACACCGGCCGCGAGCGCGAACGCCGCCGCGCAGAGGAACGCGCCGTGGAACGCGTGCAGCGGGCTGCCGCCGACCGACGAGATCACGGTGGTGAACACGGCGATGCCGACCGCGGTCGCGGTCTGCCGGCCGGTGTTGAGGATGGCCGAGCCCGAACTCGTGTCGTGATCGGAGATGTCGGAGAACATCGACGCCTGCACCGCGATCATCGTGACGCTGTTACAGACGCCGGCGAAGAACAGCATCGCCCGGATGATCCAGAGGTTGACGCCTTCGCCGATGAGAACGAACGAGGCCAACGCGAGCGCCAGCCCGAACTGGCCGGCCGTGGCCATCCGCCGCGGGCCGACGTACTCGTAGATCCGGCCGAGGGTCTGGGACGCGATCATGACGCCGAGCGCGGTCGAGAAGGTGGTGAGCCCGGCGGCGAGCGACGACTGCCCCTCCGCCTCCTGGAGGAACACCGGCGCGAGGAACAGCAGGCCGGAGAACGCCGCGGTGTTGAGCACGTTGACGGTGTTGGTCGCCCGGAACAGCCGGTTCTCGAGCAGCGAGAGGCGCAACATCGGCTGCGACTTGCGCAGCTGCACCCGGCCGAAGGCCGCGAGCAGCACGAGGCCCGCCAGTCCGGTCGACACGATGAGCGGGCTCCCCCAGCCCTTGGCCTCGCCCTCGCTGATCGCGAACAGGAACGCGCTCAGCCCGAAGCCGCCGAGCAGGAAGCCCAGCACGTCGAACCGCCATGCCCGTGCCGGCGCCCGCTCGACCATGTACAGGAGCGTGACCACGAGGGTCAGGACGCCGATCGGGACGTTGAGGTAGAACGCCCATCGCCAGGACAGCTTCTCGACCAGCAGCCCGCCGACCGGCTGGGCCAGCACGGGGCCGATGAGGATCGGCACCACGAGGATGCGCGACATGCGCGCCCGCTCGTTCGGCGCGTACTCGCGGAACAGCATCGTGGTCGCCACCGGGGTGAGTAACCCACCGCCGGTGCCCTGCAGGATTCGGAACGTGACCAGCTGACCGAGGTTCTGGGCCAACCCGCACGCGATCGAGGCCACGGTGAACAGCGTGAGCGCCAGGAGGAAGACGCGTTTCGACCCGAACCGGTCCCCGAGCCAGCCCGAGGCCGGGATGAAGATCGCCAGGCTCAGGACGTACCCGATGATCGTCCACTGGGCGGAGTCCAGCGACGTGTGGAAGTCCCGGGTCAGCGTCGGGAGCATGACGTTGACGATGTGGTTGTCCATGGCGCTCATGAACATCGAGGCCACGTAGGCGATCGCGACCGCGGCCCGTGGCGAGACCGGCCCGGTGCGGTCGCCGGCTGTGGTCGTCACCCAGCGGCTCCGGCCGACGCCGTCGCCAGGTGCGACCGCAACGCCGCGGTGACCTCGAGCGCCCTGGCCGGATCGGCGAGGTCGGCGGCGTGTCCCAGCAGGCCGGCGCCGCGCAGGTCTGCCGGGGTGTCGGCGAACCGCGGGATGAGCAGGCAGTGGAAGTGCAGGGTGTTCTCGCCCAGCGCGATCAGGTACACCCGCTGAGCCCCGCACACCGCGGTGATGGCCTGCGAGATCGCCCGCAGGTGCCCACCGTAGGAGCTCGCCTCGTCGTCGGTGAGGTCCCACAGCCATCCCGGGTTGTGCCGGCGGTTGAGGAGCATCACCCAGCCCGGCGCATCGGTTGCGGTCGTCGCCCGCCAGTGTTCATCGGCGTACAACGCGCGGGGCGAGTCGCCCGCCACTTCGAGTGCACACACGTGGCAGTCAGACACCGAGCACCTCCGGGGACGACGAACTCCAACGGGACGGGCGGCGGGCGCGCTCCTTGGCGCCGACGACCACCTCGAGGTCGTCGGCCCCGGCAGCGGAGATCCGCACCCGGCCGCCTTCGGCGAGCCAGCGGCCCGCGACCGGCGTCGGCCGGCGGCCGGTACCGGTGAACACGAGGTCGCCCGGCCGCAGGCGACACCGCTCGTCAAGGAACAGCAGCACGGCGGCCAGGTCGTCGACGGCGGCCGTGATCGGGTCGGCGGGGGCGTCGTCCACCGCGATCGTCCGCGGGCTGTCGCGCAGGACGTCGTCGGCCGGGCCGATCACGATCGTGGGGCCGACCGGGGAGGCCTCGTCCTGCGCCTTCATCGTGTACAGGTCGGCCGCCCCGGTCGGCCGTCCGACGTCGCGGACCGACGTGTCGCCACCGAGGGTCCAGCCGAGCACCGCGTCGGTCGGCGTCGCCCGCCGGCTCACGGCCCGGCCGATGACGACGACGACCTCGGGCTCGCAGTCCAGGGCCGTCGTGTGCGCGGGAAAGCGCATCGTCGCCCCGGCGCCGATCAGGGCCGTGGCCGGCTTGATCCACCCCAACAGCGGCCGCGCGTACGAGTCGTCGTCCGGGTTGGCCTGCTCGACGCCGAACACCCGCGCCCCCGGGCGGACCGGCGGCAACGAACGCAGCTCCTCGAGGGGGCGGTCCGGGCCGAGGACCCAGCCCGGCGGCCCGATCGCCGCCCACATGTCGAACGGCATCCGCAGCTCGCGCACCGACCGCGCGTCGGCGGCGCGGACGGCCCAGAACTCCCGCTCGGCGTCACGGTAACGACCGACCTTCACCGGCTCCACCACCGACTCGCTCACTGACTCCTCCGGTGTCTCTGCGCTGTCGCCGACGCGTTCGGCCGGCCGTTCACCGGGCCCAACTCGGCTCGCCGATCCAGACGGTCAGGGTGCCGATCCGCTCGATGCTCGCGTCCAGCCGATCGCCCGGCGCAAGGAACTGATCGGTCAACAGGCCGACGCCGCCGACCGTGCCGGTGAACAGCAGGTCGCCCGGACGGGCGCGGGTCCGGCTGTCGAACCAGTCGAGGATCTCCGGGATCGTCACGTGCATGTTCTTGGTCGTGTCGTCCTGGCGGGGTTCGCCGTTCACAGTCTGCGAGATCCGCAGATCGGGCTGCCCGACGCCGATCTCGGCCAGGGTCGTGACCCACGGACCGACCGGCGCGGTCCCGTCCAGCGACTTGCGTGAGAACAGCTCGGTCGCGGGTTGGCGCGAGGTCGAGACCTCGTCCCGGTGGCAGATGTCGTTGCCGACGGTGTAGCCGAGCAGGGCCGCGGTCGGGTCCTCGTCACCGATGGGTCGGGCCACGACGGCGACCAGCTCGACCTCGTAGTCCAGGCGGGTGGTGGTCGTCGGGTAGCGGACCTCGCCGAACGGGTTCACGATCGTGCTGTCCAGCTTGATGTAGCCGGGCGGCGTCGGCGGGTGCGCGGCGTCGGCGCGCTTCGCGTCGAGCAGGTGCGAACCGTAGTTGATCCCGGTCCCGAAGACCCGGGCGCCCGGCTGCAGCGGCGCCAGCAGGGTGATCTCGCCGGCGGCCACGGCGGCGCCCACGGGCAGGTCGTCCGGCCCGTCCGCCCACGCCGCGACCGGTGCCCATTCGGCGAACGGCGCGAGCAGCGGCCGCACCGTCCACTCCTCGTCGTCGAGCACCCCCCACGACGGTTGTTCGTCGGATCCTCGGTACCGGACGATCTTCATACGCCTTCTCCGTCACTCGACATGGGCAGTTCGCTGGTGTCCGGAGCCGGCCGCTCCAGGCTGCCGACCACGGTGCAGGTGTCGCGGCCGCGGGGCACGACGGCGCACATCGAGCGGATCCCGGTCGCGTCGGCGAGCGCGAGCGCGTTCGCTCCCAGCCGGCGCAGCGCACCGCCCGCGGAGTCGGTCCGGGCCTGGTCACACAGCTCCTCGTAGACCGCCCGCCACGGCCGGTCCACCCGCGTGACGGAGACAGCGCCGGCGCGGGGGTCGCGACACCGGGCGAGCGGTTCGGGGCTCAGCAGGTCGGGGTCGGGGTCGGGCGACGGCTCGGGCGGCGGGAGGCCGGCGAACAGCACGCCGGCGACGACGACCGCCGAGTAGCGGCGCAGGTCGGGCCTGCCGGCCGGCCCGCGCGGGGACGGCACCAGCCCGGGCAGGATCCGGCTGAGATCCGGTGCGACGTATCGCCCGTCGAGGGTGAAGGCCCAGCCGTGGAACGGGCAGCGGAGCGTGCGGACCCGACCTCGACTCGACGGGACGCAGATCGGCAGGTCCTGGTGCGGGCAGGAGTTCTCGACCACCGAGAACGACTGCTCGTCGGCCCGCACCGCGATGAGACTGTGCCCGCCGACGTCGCGGGCGACGAAGCTGCCGACCCGCTCCAGCTCGTCGACTGCGGCCACGGCCCACCACTGACCCGGCTGCGGCGCCTCGGCGTCGGCCCGGTCGGTGGTCGGCGACTCGGGCAGATCGGGCGGGGTCGGGACCATGGTCGCCACGGGCATGTCTCACCTCCATCCGTGCGCGAAACATTCGACTCGAAGTTCTTGTGATGCAGGTCTCGACGGGGGAAGTAGTGTGGTGCCTCACTACGCACCTTCGAGCCTAGGGATGTCAAGCCGTCACGGCGACGAACGTCAGGCGGTCGCCAGCAAGCTTTCTACGGAAGGTAGGTCCGGTTACCAAGTGCGCAGGCAACGAACTAGACCAATTGCCGAGTTCAGGACAGGAGAATTGGCGATGGGGACGACAGGGCACCTGGCGTTCCGATCAGATGTAGCTGCCGCGCGGCACGGCCGCTGGCATACGGGCGAGACAACGGGGCCGGCGGCGGCACGGGTGGCCGACGCGGTCCAGGAGGTGCGTACATCCATGATCCACACGACTCCGGTCGCCACGGCGCGGTCGGTCGCAACCACCGTCCGGCAGGCGACGCGATGACCCTCGACGCGATCGATGTCGCTCTCCTGCGGCAGATGCTGACCCGGCCGAAGGTCGGGATGCGCGAATACGCGCGCGAGCTCGGGCTGGCCCGCGCGACCGTGCAGTCGCGGGTCGACCGGCTCGAGAGCGCCGGAGTCGTACGGACCTGGGCGCCCAACATCTCTCCCGCCGCGCTCGGGTTCAACGTGATGGCGTTGGTGCACGTGCACCTCCGGCAGGGCGCGCTGAACGCGGTCAGCGATCAGATGGCGGCGATCCCGCACGTCATCGAGGCGTACTCCACGACCGGCGACGCCGACCTGTTCTGCCGGGTGGTCGCGCGCGACCACAGCGACCTCGAGACGGTGATCCAGGAGATCATCGCCATTGAAGGCGTCGTGCGGACCCGCTCCGAAATCGCCCTGAGCGAGCGCGTGGGCTGCCGGGTCCTGCCGATCGTCGACCTGGTGGCCGAGCAGGCCCCGCAGAGCGCGCGGGCCCGACTCCGTCCGGCAGCCGGTCAGCACGAATCGCCGATGGCGTGATGGAACTGCGCCCGTTCGGCCGGACCGGCCTGCGCGTCTCGTCCCTGACCCTCGGCGCGATGAACTTCGGCGGGCGCACGCCGGATGACGAGTCCGAGCAGATGCTGCTCAGTGCACTCGACGCCGGCATCAACCTCGTCGACACCGCCGACCTCTACTCGGGCGGCGCGAGCGAGGAGCTGGTTGGCGACGTGCTCGCCCGATCCGGTCGGCGGGACTCGGTGCTGATCGCGACCAAGTGCGGCATGCCGGTCGGCCCGACCGAGAACGACCAGGGCGGGTCCCGCCGGCACATCATCGCGTCGTGCGAGCGGTCGTTACGGCGGCTCAAGACCGATCGCATCGACCTCTATCAGTTGCACCGGCCCTCGTTCGCGACCTCGCCCGAGGAGACGATGTCGGCCTTCGACAAGCTCGTGCGCGATGGCAAGGTCGTCGACGTCGGCAGCTCCACGCATCCGGCCTGGTTCCTCATGGAGTGCCTGGCGGTCAGCGAGCGGTACGGGTGGCCGCGCTACGCCAGTGAGCAGAGCCCGTACAACCTGCTCGACCGGCGGGTCGAGAACGAACTGGTCCCGCTGTGTCAGCGGCACGGTGTCGCGCTCATCCCGTGGTCGCCGATCGCCGGCGGCATCCTGGCCGGGCGGTACCAGCAGGCGGGGCGGGCCGAGCCCGGCTCGCGGGCCGAGATCCTGCCGGCGCTGCGGGACCGGGTCACCCCCCGGGCGCTCGAGGTCGCCGAAGCGGTGGGCGGGCTGGCAACCGAGGTGGGGCTCACGTCCGGCCAGCTGGCCCTGCTGTGGCTACGCGACCAACCCGGGGTGACCAGCCCGATCGTCGGGCCTCGTACGCCCGCGCAGTTGGACGAGTACCTCGGCATCGCCGAGCTGCCACCGCTCGAAGCGGAGATGCTGAGCCGGCTGGACGAGCTCGTGCCGCCCGGCACGAACGTCTCCGACTTCCACAACAGCAGCCGATGGATGGGCGGAGTCGCTCGTCGTTGACCTCAGGCGGCCGCCGCTCTAAGGTCACGCTGAACAGATCGATCACTTTGCACGAACTCTGTTCTGTCTGCTTTGGGCGCGCTCACGTCCCGTAGCCGGAGGTTCGAGATCATGAAGCTGGCCCGCTACCTCGACGACCACGTCACCCGCTGGGGCTCGGTGGACGTCGACGAACAGACGATCCGGCCGATCGCAGGCGAGTTCTCGGGCTGGGCGCCGATCGTGACCCGGCACGGAGCGGACGTCGTGGCCTGGGACGGTCCCCCGGTGCCGCTCAAGTCGGTCCGCCTGCTGGCTCCGTTGTCCCCTACGAGCAAGGTGCTGGGCACCGGCGTCAACTACACGAGCCACCTCGTCCGCCCGCCGGGCACCGATCAGCACGGCGAGGCCCGCGAGCTGCCGCCCGAGATCGCGATGCCGAAGGCGCTGCCCACGTTCATCAAGCCGATGAACGCGGTCGTCGGGCCGGACGACGCGATCCGCGTTCCCGGCATCAGCAACCAGTTCAGCCACGAGCTCGAACTCGTCGTCGTCATGGGCAGTGCCCGGGTCGAGGACCGCGAGCACGGCATCGACGACGTGCTCGGTTACACGGTCGGCGTCGACAGCTCCGCCTACGACGTCGGGCGGATGCCGTCTCTGCCGACCCGGCCGCTCGTCGACCTGAGCGCGATGAAGGGGCTGACCCGGTCCTCGCCGATCGGGCCCTGGATCACGACCCGGGACGAGCTCGGCGGCAGCGGCCAGCCGCAGGTCCAGATGGTGCTGCGGGTCAACGGCGAGGAACGGCAGCGGGACAACACCGGCGACATGCTCTGGGATGTCAACCGGTGCGTCGGCTGGATGGACGAGCGATACTCGCTCACGAGCGGGGACGTCTTCTTCACCGGGTCGACCGGCGGGGTGGGCGAGATGACCCCGGGCGACCTCGTCGAGTGCGAGATCGAGGGCATCGGCGTGCTGCGCAACACCGTCGGCCCGGTGGAGTGGTGACCGCCCGACCGTCCTGATGACGAGATCGAGCTCGGCTCGTACGCGTTAGGCCAGCCAGTCTTCGTCCGGGCGCTCGGCGACATCCGACGCACCGAACCACTCGCGCAGCGCGGCGACGACCGACGCTGGAGAGCCGGTCACCGTCAACAACGCCTTCTTCACGCGATCGGGATCGCACACGTTGGAAGTCGCGGCAGCGGATGTTGGCAAGCTCTTCGCGCGCTTCGCTTGATCGATGCGCTCGTGTGTTGAGGAACTGTTCCGGCAGGCCTCGGCGCGCGCGGGAGGCTAGGCGACCTGAACGGCGTCCTTAAGGTTGGCTGGAACGTCTTCGGGGAACGAGACGATCAGGTGTCGATCAAGCGCAGTCGCAACACGGGCGAGGGTGTCGATCCGGTTGCGGGCTCCCCCGCCCTCCTCCAGTCGCGAGATCACTGACTGTGTGGTGCCCATCCGTTCGGCGAGCTGTCGCTGGCTCAGACCCGCCTCGGTGCGCAGGTCGTAGATCAGCTGGCCCAAGGCAAGATCCTGCTCGATCCCGGCACGCGTCTGCGCCGACGGAGCGGACCTCTTGTCCTTGACCTCGGTCCAGCGCGAGTAGTTAGCCATCGTCTTCTCCTCACCAACAGCGTTTAGGGGTAGCGCAGCGCGCATTCGGCCGCGACACGACGTGCGCGGTTGATCTCGTCTCGTTCGTTGTTGCGCTGTTTCCGGAAGGTGGTCAGCAAAACGATTCGGCCGTCCTTGGTGAAGCGATAGGTGATCCTGCGAGCCGTCGGACCCAGAGTGAACCGCAGCTCAAACAGTCCCTCCCCCAGGCTCCGTGACAACGGCATCCGAGCCTGCGACCCCAGGGTGGGTGGCCAGTCGATCGACGATCACCACGACCCGATCCCATTCCTGATCTGTCAGCGAGTCGAGCCATCCGACGACCTCATCGTGAAGCTCAACTTCCACCTCAAGATGATCGCATTTACGCGATCATCGCGCAAGAGCGATCATCGCGCGGGTAGAGACGCCTGGACGCCGTATGAGGAGGTCACTGCCCCACAACGAGAGGACACAGAAATGAGCAACGTACCTCGGCCACCTCGCAGCCGGTCATGGCGCCAGATCCAGGTGCAGCCACCGACGCTGATTACCATGACCGCCGAACAACGCGAACGGGCCGTCCGCGCAGTCGCGGCCTTGCTGCTGCCTCAGATCCGGGCGGAGCGGCAGGCTGCCGACAGCCGACCGGAGGCCACAGAAGAGCCCGAAGCTAGTCCGCGAGGCAAGGAGTTCAGTCCAGGCGGTTCGTAACCGGCCGTGCGGCAAGGTGATGCATCGAAATACGAACCGCCTGGCAGCCGGATAGATGGCCACGGAGCCCCCGAATCTCGGGACTCCGGGACTGTCTCAGACAGGCCAAGCGGCAAGGCGGTTCGTATTTGGAGTTGTGTGGAGGTGGCGGGAATCGAACCCGCGTCCTCCGTCGCTTCATCAGGGCTTCTCCGGGCGCAGTGTGCTGTGCCTCTACTCGACCCACGCGATCACGCACACGAGACGCGTTGACAGGCCCAGCCGCTGTGAGTTGTCCCGCCCGACGCCGCGGCCGCGACGAGCGGTGAGTCACCTAGCTGATGCCAGCATCCGGGCCGGTGACGAACCCGGGCTGACAGACTTGCTATCGCTGATCAGGCAGCGAAAGCGAAGTCAGCGCGATTGGAATCGGCGCTTATTGGTTGTGCATCGCCTTTTTAACGAGGTCAGCAATGCGGTCCTCGGCCCGCTTCACCTGACTCGACGTCCGGAGTCGAGACCATTCACCCCCTAGTAGGAACGCCTCCCGAGTCTAGCGGGCCCGCCAAACCTCACCCACCGAGCAGCCGCAGCCCGTTGTGCCAGCAGACGTCCCGCAGCCAGTCCTCGCCCAGCTCCCAGCCGGTCAGCGCCTGCAACTGCTCGGCGTAGGCGTACGGGATGTTCGGGAAGTCCGTGCCCAGCACGATGCGCTCCTGCAGGTCGGCGAACTGCGGCAGCAGCGACCGGTCGAACGGCGCGAACCGCTCCATGTACGGTGTGCCGACCATCGTCGTGTCCAGGTGCACGTTCGGGTAGCGACGGGCCAGCGCCAGGTGCTCGGCCACCTCGGGCGCGCCGGCGTGGGCGATGACCGCCGTCAGCCGCGGATGCCGGGCGAGCACCTCGCCGAACGGCCCCGGCCCGGTGTGCGCCCCGGCCAGCGGCCCGCTGCCGCAGTGCACGATCACCGGCACACCGGCCTCGGCCAGCTGCCCCCAGACGGCGTCGAGCAGGGGGTCACGCGGGTCGTACGCACCGACCTGGACGTGCGCCTTGAAGACCGCCGTCCCCGCCCCGAGCGCCGCACCCACGTAGGCCGCGGCCGACTCCTCCGGATAGAACGTGCCGGTCGGGACGCAGCCGGGCGTGGCGGCCGCGAACGAACGCGCCCACTCCGACAGCCACTGGCCCATGCCCGGCTTGTGCGGGTAGACGAGCGCCGTGAACCGCCGCACCCCGAGCGCCGCCAGCTGCGCGACCCGCTCGGTGTCCGTGCCGCGGTAGCGCACCGGCCAGGCGGCCCCGTAGTGCGTCTCGGCCTCGTCGAAGTAGCGCCAGACGGCGTCCATGACCGGCTTCCGCATGAAGTGCGTGTGGACGTCGACCAGGCCGGGCAGGCCCAGCCCGCCCCACCAGGCCGGGACGTCGGCGTCCTCCACCAGTCAGTCCAGCCTGTCCGGTCAGTCCATGCCCTTGACGCGGCGGCCGAGGGCGCGGGCGACCTCGCGGTCGGCGTCCTTGCGGGCGAGGTCCTGCCGCTTGTCGTAGGAGCGCTTGCCGCGGGCCAGCGCGAGCTCGACCTTCACCTTTCCTTGCGAGAAGTAGATCGACAGCGGCACGAGCGTCAGCCCGCTGGCCTGCGTCTTGCCGATCAACCGCTGGATCTCCTCGCGGTGCAGCAGCAGCTTGCGGGTGCGCCGGGGCTCGTGATTGGTCCAGCTGCCCTGCTCGTACTCCGGGATGTGCACGTTGCGCAGGAAGATCTCGCCGTCGTCGATCGTGGCGAAGCCATCGACCAGCGACGCGCGCCCCAGCCGCAGCGACTTGACCTCGGTGCCGGTGAGCATCACGCCGGCCTCGTAGACGTCCTCGATCGTGTAGTCGTGCCGGGCCTTGCGGTTCTGGGCGATGAGGGTGCGACCGCTCGGCCGGTTACTCGACTTCGCCTGGACCGTCATGCTCGCTCCTTCGTCGCTCGCTGACCCGGTGCTGTGCTTCCAGACGACCTCGCAAGCTCGGTCGTGCCTACAGTTTGACGTACAGGCGCAACGTCAAGAACGCGGTCAGCCCGGACACCACGATGCCGCCGATCAGCCCGGTGCCGCACGCGACGAGCACGTCGTTCGAGCTCAGGTTCGGGATGACGCCATTTTCCACCTGGACCTTGAAGACGTTGTTCAGCACGAAGTACTTGCCGGCGAACAGCATGCCGCACGCGATGACGCCACCAACGATCGCGGCGATCACCGCCTCGAGCAGGAACGGCAGCTCGGTCATCCACCGCGAGGCGCCGACGAGGCGCATGATGCTGGTCTCGTTGCGCCGCTGCTGCGCCGCCACCTGGATGGTGTTGGCGATCAGCAGGATCGACGCGATGAGCACGACGAGCGCGACGAGGACGGAGAACAGCAGGAAGCCGTTGATGACGTCCTGCAACGCCTTGATGACCTTGT
>Ga0164242_10006528_pt1 | contig 12819 bp, 12 predicted proteins | sample OricomgcompostMG_FD_108783 | JGI IMG/M metagenome (GOLD analysis project Ga0164242, IMG submission 108783) | Miracle-Growth compost microbial communities from Emeryville, California, USA - Original compost - Miracle growth compost (MG) ... | reverse complement strand
GGCCTGGAAGTCGGCTACCGCCTGATCCCGCTGGTCGACAAGGCGCAGAACGGCGAGCTGCTGCGCCGGATCAAGGGCATACGCAAGAAGTTCGCGCAGGAAGTCGGCTTCCTGTCGCCGCCGGTGCACATCCGCGACAACCTCGAACTGAAGCCGACCGCCTACCGCATCACGCTGAAGGGCGTGCAGATCGGCAGCGGCGAAGCGCAGGTCGGCCAGTTCCTCGCGATCAATCCGGGCATGGTCAGCGGCACGCTGCCCGGCCCGCTCACGGCCGATCCCGCCTTCGGCCTGCCGGCCACCTGGATCGACGCCAACATGCGCGAGCAGGCGCAAGGCATGGGCTACACCGTGGTGGATGCCGGCACCGTGGTGGCGACGCATCTGAATCATTTGATCACCACGCACGCCGCCGAGCTGCTGGGCCGCCAGGAAGTGCAGCAACTGATCGACCACCTGACGAAAGAGTCGCCGAAGCTGGTCGACGATCTGGTGCCGAAGCTGCTGCCGCTGTCCAGCCTGCAGAAGGTCTTGCAGAACCTGCTGGCCGAAGGCGTGCACATCCGCGACATGCACACCATCATCGAAACGCTGTCCGAGTACGCGCCGCGCACGCAGGACGTCAACGAGCTGACCGCGCAGGTGCGCGTCGCGCTCGGCCGCGCGATCGTGCAGCAGCTGTTCCCGAACAGCGACGAGCTGTCGGTGATGACGCTGGACAACCGCCTCGAACGCCTGCTGACGCAGGCGCTGCAGGCCAGCGGTCCGGAAGGCGCCGGCATCGAGCCGGGCCTGGCCGACACGCTGGCGGCGCAGGCCGAAGCCGCGGCGCGCCAGCAGGAACAGATGGGATTGACGCCGGTGCTGCTGGTGCCGGCGCAGCTGCGGACGCTGCTGGCGCGCTTCCTGCGCCGCGCGATTCCGCAATTGAAGGTGCTTTCGCATGCGGAAGTGCCGGATTCGAAAACGATCAGAGTCACTAGCTTGGTTGGAGGTCAGGTATGAACGTCAGAAAATTCACGGGCAGCACGTCGAGGGAGGCCTGGCACCTGGTGCGCGAGGCGCTGGGGCCGGATGCCGTCATTCTGTCGAATCGCAGCGTGGACGGCGGCGTGGAAATCCTGGCGCTCGCCGGCGAAGACATGGCGGCGCTGGCCGAGCCGATGGTGGAAAAGCCCGCCGTTTCGTCCCAGACCTTGACCGCGCTGACGCAGAAGCGCAATCTCGATCCGCGCGACGATCGCGCGCAAGCCGTGGCTGCCCTGGCGGCGCCGGCCGCCGCGCCTGCGTTCGGCGCCGACGAGCTCGGCAGCATGATGCAGGAAATCCGCTCGATGCGCGGCATGCTGGAAGCGCAATTGGCCGAACTCGCATGGACCGATCAGCACAAGCGCGAGCCGGTGAAGGCGGCCGTGCTGCGCGAGATGCTGGCCGCCGGTTTCAGCGCCAGCCTGTCGCGCTACGTGACCGAGAAGCTGCCGGCCGGCGCTACCGAGCAGGGCGGCCTCGCCTGGCTGAAATCGGTGCTGGCGCGCAATCTGTCGACCATCAGCAGCGAACATGAAATCCTGGAAAAAGGCGGCGTGTACGCGCTGGTCGGCCCGACCGGCGTCGGCAAGACCACGACGACCGCCAAGCTCGCCGCGCGCTGCGTGATGCGCCACGGCCCCAGCAAGCTGGCGCTGATCACGACCGATGGCTACCGTATCGGCGGCTACGAGCAGCTGCGCATCTACGGCAAGATCCTCGGCGTGATGGTGCACTCGGTGAAGGACGAGGCCGACCTGCGCATCGCGCTCGACGAATTGAAGGGCAAGCACACGGTGCTGATCGACACGGTCGGCGTCAGCCAGCGCGACCAGATGGTGACCGAGCAGATCGCGATGCTGTCGGCCGCCGGCAGCCAGGTCAAGCGCCTGCTGTGCCTGAACGCGACCGCGACCGGCGAAACGCTGAACGAGGTGGTGCGCTCCTATCAGGGGGCCGGCCTGGACGGCTGCATCTTGACCAAGCTGGACGAAGCGGCAACGATAGGCAGCGCGCTCGATGTAGTCATTCGGCAGAAATTGAACTTATACTATATTGCCAATGGACAACGTGTGCCGGAAGATCTGCACGTCGCCCATCCGCAATATCTGATCGATCGCGCCTTCAAGCTCAAGCGCGAGACGGCAGCATTTCAATTCCGGGATGCGGAAATCCCGCTGGTCATGGCCAATACGGCACGAGCAATGAACGACAAAGGCTTGCGTGAGGTGATACTTGGCTAGTTTCGAATGTGATCAGGCAGAAGGTCTGCGGCGCATGCTGGCCGGACCCAGGCCGCGCATCTTCACCTTTCTGTCGGCGGCGACGTCGGCGGAACGGAGCGCGATGCTGATCAATTTGAGCACTTCGCTGGCGCGCGGCGGCAAACAGGTCGTGCTGCTCGACGCCCGCGATGCGAACGGCGTCAGCCAGCGCATCGATGTGCGGCTGCAGGCGACGCTGCTCGACGTCGCGCGCCAGCAGCGCTCCTTCGACCGGGTCGCATTGTCCATGCCGCACGGTTTCCATCTCGCCGCCCTGACCAGCGGTTCGGTGCATCCGTTCACGCGCGACGCCGACCAGCTGCGCCGCCTGTCGAACACCTTCAACGTGCTCGCCGCGCAGGCCGACGTGCTGGTGGTCGACGCCGAGCTGGATGAAGGGGATGCGTTCCCGGTCGGCGCGATGGCGAGCGGCGACATCGTGGTGCAGGTCGGCACCGGCGCCGATTCGGTCAAGGATGCGTATGCGTTGATCAAGCGCCTCAGCGTGCAAGCGGGGCGCCGTCCGTTCGGCATCGTCGTCAGCGGCGCCGACGAGCGCGAAGCGGCGACCGTCTATCAGAACATGGCGCAAGCCGCCAGCCGCTATCTGGCGCTGCAGCTGTATTCGATCGGCTTCATCCCGTCGGACGAGCATGTGACGCGCGCCGCGCGCCAGGGCCGCGCGGTGGTCGATGCCTTTCCGCGCGCCGGCGCCTCGCTCGCTTTCCGCCGCCTGGCCGAGCAGCTGTCGTCGCGCCTGATCGGCGATGCGGCGCAGCGCGCGCAAGCGAGGGCCTGAAGATGTACAACGCCGCAGGCAAATCGGAAAAGGATCAACTGCTCGGCGAGCATGCGCCGCTGGTCAAGAAGCTCGCGCATCAGATGAAAGCCAAGCTGCCGCCGAGCGTGGAAGTGGATGACCTGATCCAGGCCGGCATGATGGGCTTGCTCGACGCGGTCAACCGCTACGAGGAAACGCACGGCGCGCAGTTCGAGACCTATGCGGTGCAGCGCATCCGCGGCGCGATGCTGGACGAATTGCGCAGCAGCGACTGGATGCCGCGCAGCATGCGCCAGAACATGCGCAAGATCGAGGTCGCGATGAACACGCTGCAGCAGAAGCTGGGCCGCGCGCCGAACGAGAGCGAGGTCGCCAAGCAGCTGAAGCTGTCGCTGGCCGAATACCAGGACCTGCTGAGCGAAGGCGGCGGCCACCAGTTGGTGTACTACGAGGACTTCCACGACAGCGAAGAAAACGAGCATTTCCTCGACCGCTACTGCGTCGACGAATCCTCCGATCCGCTGCGGGCGCTGATGAACAGCGGCTTCCGCGCGGCGGTCGTCGATGCGATCGAACATCTGCCCGAGCGCGAAAAGATCCTGATGGGTCTGTACTACGAGCAGGAAATGAATCTGAAGGAAATCGGCGCCATCATGGGCGTGACCGAATCGCGCGTGTCGCAGCTGCACAGCCAGGCCATCGCGCGCATGCGCGCCAATCTCAGGGAGAAAGCGTGGACTGGGGTAGCCTGATCGGCATCGTGCTGGCGCTCGGCGGCTTGCTGATCGGGCAGACGCTGGAGGGCGGCAAGATCGCTTCGCTGGTGCAGCCGGCGGCCTTCGTGATCGTGATCGTCGGCACCATCGGTGCCGTGATCTTGCAGAGCGGCTTGCGCAACTTCTTTCACGGGCTGAGGATGGCCGGCCGCGTGTTCAGTCCGCCGCGCGACAATTATCCCGACCTGATCCGCGACATCGCCGGCTGGAGCCTGATCGCGCGCCGCGAAGGCTTGCTGAGCCTGGAGCGCCTGATCGACGGCGTGCACGATCCCTTCCTGCAGCACGGCTTGCGCCTGATCGTCGACGGCGTCGATCCGGCCAAGCTGCGCGACGTGCTGGATATCGAAATCGGCGCCTTCGAAACGCGCCAGCGCCTCGGTATCAAGGTGTGGGAATCGGCCGGCGGCTATGCGCCGACCATCGGCATTCTGGGCGCGGTGCTGGGCCTGATCCACGTGATGGAAAACCTGTCCGATCCGGCGCGCCTCGGCGGCGGCATCGCGGTCGCCTTCGTCGCCACCATCTACGGCGTCGGCTTCGCCAACCTGGTGTTCCTGCCGGTGGCCGGCAAGCTGAAAGCCCACGTCGCGCGCGAAGTGTTCAAGCATGAAATGCTGGCCGACGCCTTCGCCGGCATCGCTTCCGGCGAAAATCCGCGCCTGATCGAAGAGCGCATGAACATTTATCTGAACTGAGCCTCGCGCTCACTCCCGCGATGCCGCGCCGCAAACACGAAGAAGAGCACGAGAATCACGAACGCTGGCTGGTGTCCTACGCCGACTTCATCACGCTGCTGTTCGCCTTCTTCGTCGTGATGTACGCGATCTCCTCGGTCAACGAAGGCAAGTACCGCGTGCTGTCGAATGCGCTCGGCGTCGCGTTCAAGGGCCTGAAGCAGCAGGCGCCCTTGCACCGCGACGCGGTGGAACCGTCCAGGCGCCAGATTATTCCTCTGCCGATACGCACGCCGCGCGAGACCGCCAACGACGCGGCGATCAAGCGCGAGAAGGAGCACATGACGACGATCGCGCGCGAGCTGCTGAGGGCAATGGCGCCGCTGGTCAGCCAGGGCAAGGTGCGCGTCACGCAAACCAGGCGCGGCGTCAGCGTCGAGATCAATGCCAGCGTGCTGTTCGCGCCGGGCGAAGCCAGGCTGAGTCCGCAATCCGAGAGGACGCTGCGCGCGGTGGCCGAAGTGCTGACCAAGGTGAACAACAATCTGCAGATCGAAGGCCACACCGACAACGTGCCGATCAACACGCCGATGTTTCCCTCCAATTGGGAGTTGTCCGCGGTGCGCGCCAGCAGCGTGGTGCGCCTGTTCATCGACAGCGGCATAGACGAAAAGCGCATGGTGGTGATGGGGCACGCGGCGAACGAGCCGATCGCCTCGAACGACACGCCGGAAGGCCGCATGCGCAACCGCCGCGTGCAGCTGATGATCCTGTCGGCCCTGCCGGAGACCGTCACCGAAGTGCCGGTGACGCCCGAGCGCTGAGCTGCGTTTCTCTTCGCCTTTCTCCCTTTTTCCTCGTCCCGTTCCCCTGCGCGCCGGGCGCGTGCAAACCTGCCACGGCCTTGCGCGCGGGGCAGCCGCTGCGCCGCTTGATTGATTTCAATACGAATCATTTGACATCAAGCAAAACCGCTCGCTACCATTGCCCTTTACCAAGCCGATCGGGCGGGCCGGACCAGGCGGCGCGCCGGGCAAAAAAACAGGGAGCGAAATCATCGCATTCAAGCTTGCATCGACGAGGAAATGCGCAGCGGCCGTTCTGCTGGCGGCGCTGCTGGGCGCGTCGTTCGGCCCGGCATCGGCCGAGACCACGCTGGAACGTGTGCGGCGGACCGGCGAAATCCGCATCGGCTATGCCAATGAAGTGCCTTATGCCTACATCGACCTGCAGGGGCGCGTGACCGGCGAGTCGCCCGAGATCGCGAAGGCGGTGTTCGCGATGATGGGCGTGACCAGGGTGGACGCCGTCCTGACCGAATGGGGCGCGCTGATTCCCGGCCTGCAGGCGCACCGCTTCGACGTCATCGCTGCCGGCATGTACATCACGCCGGCGCGCATGCAGCAGGTCGCGTTCGCCGATCCGCACTACCGGATGCGCGATACGCTGCTGGTGCAAAAAGGCAATCCGGCCGCGCTGTCCAGTTACGCCGACATCGCGGCCGATCCGGAATTGCGGCTGGCCATCGTCGCCGGCACGGCCGAATACGATTACGCGCTCGGCGCCGGCGTGCGTGAAGAGCAGATCCTCCAGGTGCCGAACACCATCGCGCAGTTCCAGGCGGTGATGACGCAGCGCGCGGATGCCGCGGTGGGCACGGCGCTGACGATGGCCGACATGGCGGAGAAAAGCGAGGGCCGGCTGGAAGCGATCAAGACCTTCGTCGACGATCCCGCGCATACCGGCTACGGCGCGCTGGCCTTTCGCAAGGAGGATAGCGATCTGCGCGATGCGGTCAATGCGCTGATGAAGCCCTGGCTCGGCAGCGAAGCGCATCTCGCCATCGTCGCGCCCTTCGGCTTCGACCGCTCCAATCTGACCGACAAGACGCTGGCCGATTTTGAGAAACCCTGATCTGTCACAGCTGCTGCGGCGCAATCGCGGCCGCGCCGCGCTTCGCCGGCTCACCCTGATCATTAAGGATCCGCATGCTGCGTGAGATTCTCCCTCTGCTGCTGGACGGCACGCTGACGACGATCGAGATCACGCTGCTGGCGTCCGCGCTGGCGATGCTGCTCGCCATGCTGGCGGCCCTGGGCAAGCTGTCGCGCTGGCGCGGACTGCGTTGGCTGGCCAAGCTGTACATCGAATTCTTCCGCGGCACCTCGCTGCTGGTGCAACTGTTCTGGTTGTACTTCGTGCTGCCGCTGCCGCCGTTCAATGTCTCGCTGTCGCCGTTCTCGGTCGCCGTGTTCGGCCTCGGCTTGCACATCGGCGCCTACGGCGCGGAGATCATGCGCGGCGCCCTGCAAAGCGTGCCGCGCGGGCAGATCGAAGCGGCGATCGCGCTGAACATCCCGCCGCTGCGCCGCTTCACGCGCATCGTGCTGCCGCAGGCGTTGGTCAACGCGATCGGCCCCGGCACCAATCTGCTGATCGAACTGCTGAAAGGCACTTCGCTGGTGTCGCTGGTCACGCTGGCCGATCTCAGCTTCCGCGCAAACCAGGTGGTGCAGGTCACGTATCTGAGCCGGGAAGTGTTCGGCATCACGCTGCTGATCTATTTCGCGCTGGCGCAATGCATCAACCTGGCGATGCGCCTGCTCGCGCGCCGCATGGCGCATGCGCCGGCAGGGGGAGCGCGCTGATGGGCAAGCTCGTCGATTTCGGCTTCGCCTGGCGCATCCTGCCGGATTTGCTGGCAGCCGGCATGACGACGATAGGCATCACGCTGGCCGGATTTTCGATTGCGCTGGCCGGCGGCCTGCTGCTGGCGCTGCTGCGGCGCAGTCCGCTCGCCTTCGTGTCATGGCCGGTCGCGGCGATCGTGGAATTCGTGCGCAGCACGCCGCTGCTGATCCAGCTCTATTTCCTGTTCTACGTGATGCCGGAGTTCGGTCTGATGCTGTCGGCGCCGGCGGCCGGCATCGCCGGCATCGGCCTGCATTATTCCTGCTACATCGCCGAGGTTTACCGCGCCGGCCTGGAAGCGGTGCCGCGCGGCCAGTGGGAAGCCTGCCAGGCGCTGAGCCTGCCGCGCAGCGTCGCCTATCGCCGCGTGATCCTGCCGCAGGCGATACGGCCGATGCTGCCGGCGCTCGGCAATTATCTGGTGGCGATGTTCAAGGACACGCCGGTGCTGTCGGCCATTACCGTGGTCGAACTGATGCTGCAGGCGAAGAACATCGGCTCGCACAGCTTCCGCTATCTGGAGCCGATCACCATGGCCGGCCTGTTCTTCCTGTGCGTCAGCCTGCTCGCGGCGGCGCTGGTGCGCAAACTGGAACGCGCGACCGCGCTGCCGGCAACACAAACGAGGAAAACCGCATGACTGCTTCTCCGATGATCCGCTTTCGGCAGGTCAGCAAGCGCTATGGATCGCTGACGGTGCTCGATGCGCTGGATCTGGATATCGCGCCCGGCGAAAAAGTGGCGCTGATCGGGCCGAGCGGAAGCGGCAAGTCGACGCTGCTGCGCGCGCTGATGCTGCTCGACGACATCGACGGCGGTGTCATCGAAGTGGACGGCGCGCCGCTCACGCACATGCCGGGACGCGAGGGCCTGGTGCGCGCCGACGAGCGATACAAGCGCCGGGGCCGCAGCGGCATCGGCATGGTGTTCCAGAACTTCAACCTGTTTCCGCACATGACGGCGCTGCAGAACGTGGCGGAGGCGCCGGCCAGCGTGCTCGGACTGCCGGCGGCGCAGGCGAAGACGCGCGCGGCGGAGCTGCTGGAGACGGTGGGCCTGGGTGACAAGCTCGCGCATTATCCGTCGCAGCTGTCGGGCGGGCAGCAGCAGCGGGTGGCGATTGCGCGCGCGCTTGCGATGCGGCCGCGCATCATGCTGTTCGACGAGGTGACGTCGGCGCTCGATCCCGAACTGTGCGGCGAGGTGCTCAACGTGATCCGGCGCCTGGGCGACGAGCACAGCCTGACCATGCTGATGGTGACGCACCAGATGGGATTCGCAAAGGAGTTCGCCGACCGCATCTGCTTTTTTTCCGAAGGAAAAATCCTCGAGCAGGGCAGCCCGGAGCAGTTGTTCGGCGCGCCGCAGCACGAGCGCACGCGCACATTCCTGCGCGCCGTGATGGAAGCGTCGTAAACGCTTCCTACGACCGCCGGCGGCGCGCCAGCCGCCAGCTCAGCTTGCCGAGCCGCCGGTACAGCGCGGCGTGCTCGCCGTCCGCCGCTTCTAGCGCGCGGTACTGGCGAACCACCGTGGCAGCGTCGCCGCGCGCGATCGGCCCCGTCAGCGCCTGTTCCGGGCCGATCTCCAGCACATTGTCCACGGTTTCGCGTACCAGCGACGCCATCATCTTGCGCGCCGTCTCGGGCGGGATGCCGGCCTTGCCATAGGTTTGCAGCGCGACGTCGAGCAGCGTGACCAGGTAGTTGGATGCGAATACCGCTGCCGCGTGATACAGCGTCTTCTGCCGCGGATCGATTTCGATGAAGTTGGCGCCGATGGCGGCGAACAGCTTCCGCAGGACGGCCAGCGCAGGTCCGTCGCCTTCGACGCCGCACCAGGTGCCGGCGAAGCCTTGCGCCACTTCCTCGGGCTGCGCGAAGCTGCGCACCGGATGCACGCTCGCGATTGCCGCGCCTTGTTCCTGCGCCGATTGCAGCAGCGAAGAAGACAGCGCGCCGCTGCAGTGGAAGACGATGCTGCCCGCCAGCGGCGTGGTAGCAGCCAGCCGTTCGCACATCGCGGCGATCCGGTCGTCCGGCGTCGCGATCAGCACGATGTCGGCGCGGCGCAGCTGCGACCATTCGGCGATGGCCGTGCCGGCGCCGATGAAATCGATAGCCGCCTGCGCGCTGTCCTGCGAGCGGTTCAGCACATCCTGTACGAGCACCGCATCCGCCGCATGCCACAGGCGCGCCAGCGTGCGCGCCAGCTTGCCGGCGCCGATGATCGCGAGTGTGGGCGGCGTATTCATGCGTTCAGTTGCCGATGCGTTCCAGCATTTCCTGCTGCTCCAGCCATTCGGTTTCCAGCTGCTCGAGGTCTTTCGTGCAGTACGCCTGCTCGGTCAGCAGCTTCTTCAGTTCTTCCTTGTTGGCCGCGTCGTAGATCGCGCTGTCGGCCAGGCGCGCGTCGATTTCCGCTTTCTTCGCCTGGCCCTTGGCCATCTGCTCCTCCAGCCGCTTGATGCGCGCCTCGATCGGCTTGCGCAAGGCGGACAGGCGCTGGCGCTCTTCGGCTTCCAGCTTTTTCTGTTCCCTGCGCGCCATCGTCGGCGCGGCCGGGGCGGCGGCGCCCGATGCCGCTTCGCTGTTCGCGACATCGGCTGCATTCCTTGCGGCCAGCTTGGTCTTGAACAGCCAATCCTTGTAATCGTCGAGGTCGCCGTCGAATTCCTGCAGCCTGCCGTCGGCGACGATGAGGAACTGGTCGGTGCTCGCGCGCAGCAGGTGGCGGTCATGCGAGACCAGCAGCAGCGTACCTTCGAATTGCGCGAGCGCCATCGTCAGGGCTTCGCGCGTTTCCAGGTCCAGGTGATTGGTCGGTTCATCCAGCAGCAGCAGGTTGGGGCGCTGCCATACGATCAGCGCGAGCGCGAGGCGCGCCTTTTCGCCGCCGGAGAAGGGCGCGATGCTGCTGCTCACCATGTCGCCGCCGAAATTGAAGCTGCCGAGGAAATTGCGCAGTTCCTGCTCGCGCGTGTTCGGCGCGATGCGCATCAGGTGCCACAGCGGCGATTCGTCATGGCGCAGCATTTCGACCTGGTGCTGCGCGAAGTAGCCGATCACGAGGCCCTTGCCGAAACGCGCGTCGCCCCGCAAAGGTGCCAGTTCACCGGCGATGGTCTTGACCAGCGTCGACTTGCCGGCGCCGTTGACGCCGAGCAGGCCGATGCGCTGTCCCGCCTGCAGCGAGAAATTGATGCCTGAGACGACCTTCTTTTCGCTGACGCTGCCGTCCTTGTTCTCGACGCGATAGCCGGCGGTGAGGTCTTCCATCACCAGCAGCGGATTCGGCGCATTCTCCGGCTCGCGGAACTCGAAGGAAAACTCGGCCGCCGCGCGCAGCGGCGCCAGCTCTTCCATCTTCGCCAGCGCCTTCATGCGGCTCTGCGCCTGGCGCGCCTTGGTCGCCTTGGCCTTGAAGCGGGTAATGAAGGATTCCAGATGCGCGCGGGCGCGCGCCTGCTTTTCGATCGCGCTTTGCGCCAGCACCAGTTGCGCCGCACGCTGGCGCTCGAAGGCGGAATAATTGCCCGAGTAGCGCTTCAGCTTGCGCTCGTCGATGTGCACGATGACGTTGACCACGCCGTCGAGGAAATCGCGGTCGTGCGAGATCACGAGCAGCGTGCCGGCGTAACGCTTCAGCCAGTCTTCCAGCCAGATGATGGCGTCCAGGTCAAGGTGATTGGTCGGCTCGTCCAGCAGCAGCAAGTCTGACGGGCACATCAGCGCCTGCGCCAGGTTCAGGCGCATGCGCCAGCCGCCGGAAAAACTGGCGACCGGCTGCTGCATCTGCTCCATCGCAAAACCGAGGCCGAGCAGCAATTGCTCGGCGCGCGAACGCACCGTGTACGCATCGGCGTCGGCCAGCGCGCCGTGCAGCTCGGCGATGCGCGTGCCGTTGGCCGCGCTTTCCGGCTGGCTTTCCAGCTGCGCGAGCTCGCGTTCCAGCGCGCGCAGATGCGCATCGCCATCGATTGCGTATTCGAGCGCGGGCCGGGCCAGCGCCGGCGTTTCCTGCGCGACGTAGGCGACGCGCCACTTGGCGGGAAAATCGACGCTGCCCTGATCCGCGTGCAATTCATTGCGCAGCAGAGCAAACAGGCTGGACTTGCCGGCGCCGTTGGCGCCGATCAGGCCGATCTTGTCGCCGGGATTCAGCGTGAGGTCGGCGCTTTCCAGCAAGGGCTTGATGCCGCGGATCAGGGAGACTTGTTGGATACGGATCATTGGGTGGTGCAGAAGACGATTTTCGTCCGTCTTCTTCTCGCGTAAAAAAGGCTGATGTCATTCCCGCGCAGGGTGTAGCAGGGAATTCGGTTAGCATGCTAACCGCCTGCGAAACGGTCATGGCTTGCAAGCCATGATGCGCGCCGCAGGCGGGAATCCAGAAATGTATCAAAAAGACCCTGGATTCCCGCCTGCGCGGGAATGACGGGATGCTGTGAATGAATAGCTCAGCGCACCTGTAATTGATCCGCAGTGACCAGGAACACCATATCGTCGCCCGCACTCGTCGACAGCCAGGTCAGTTCGAGATCGGGGAAGGCCGCTTCCGCATGTTCGCGCTCGTTGCCGATCTCGACCACCAGCACGCCGTTCGGCGTCAGCCGCTGGCCGGCGCCGGCCACGATCTCGCGCACCAGGTCCATGCCGTCTTCGCCGCCCGCCAGCGCGATCTGCGGTTCGCGCAGATATTCCTGCGGCAGCCTGCTCATCGAAGTCGCATTCACATAGGGCGGATTGCTGACGATCAGGTCGTACTTGTGTGTCGGCACGTTTGCATAGAGATCGGACTGGATCAGCGCGATGCGGTTCTGCAATCCGTAGTCGTTCACGTTGCGCTGCGCGACAGCCAATGCATCTTCCGAGATGTCGACCGCGTCGATCTGCGCCTGCGGGAAGGCATCGGCCAGCATGATGGGCAGGCAGCCGGAGCCGGTGCACAGTTCCAGCACATGGGTGACGGCGTCCGCGTCGTCTATCCACGGCGAGAACTGGTCCGGCAGCAGTTCGGCGATGAAGGAGCGCGGCACGATGGTGCGCTCGTCGACGTAGAAGCGATAACCGCCGAGCCAGGCTTCGTTCGTGATGTAGGCGGCCGGCACCCGTTCTTCGGCGCGGCGGCGGATCACCTGCAATACCGCTTCGATTTCGTCCGGCAGCAGACGCGCGTCGAGGAAGGGATCGAGCTTGTCGAGCGGCAGCTTCAGCGTATGCAGGATCAGGTAGGCCGCTTCGTCCAGCGCATTATTGCTGCCGTGGCCGAAGAACAGGCCGGCGGCGTTGAAGCGCGTGACCGCGTAACGCAGCAGGTCGCGGAGAGTGGAAAAGTGGCTGGGCGAGGTCGGCATGGCTTCGTCGGTGGCTGGGAGAGGCGCGCGGGAACGCGGCGATAACAGGCGGCTAGTGTACGACGCGGCCGGCGCAAGCGCATCGGCCGCGGGCGAATTACAGCAGCAGGTTTTCCATCGTGCGCCGATAGATGTTCTTCAGCGGATCGATGAAGCGCACTTCGATGTGTTCGTCGATCTTGTGGATGCTGCCGTTCGGCGGGCCGAATTCGACGACCTGCGGGCAGATCTTCGCGATGAAGCGGCC
>Ga0164242_10006526_pt1 | contig 12822 bp, 7 predicted proteins | sample OricomgcompostMG_FD_108783 | JGI IMG/M metagenome (GOLD analysis project Ga0164242, IMG submission 108783) | Miracle-Growth compost microbial communities from Emeryville, California, USA - Original compost - Miracle growth compost (MG) ... | reverse complement strand
TAGGATGCAAAATAACGGCAGCGTGAGTTTTGATTACGATACCAATTTGTATTATGGACATTTGTAAAGTATAAATTACTTTTAGGATGTCAAAGTTATCCCTGTTATTCATGTATTTATCCCTATCCTGATAACTGCACGAATAACGTTGATTTAACCTAAAAACAATGGACTTTTGCCTGTGCAAAAGTCCATTGGAATAGTAAGATCAATCGTCTGCGCCGCCGTCACGCGGGCCGGGTTTTGGCGGAGGTTTGGGGGGCGGATTGTCGCCTTTGGAATCGAAGGAAGAATCGTTTCCCTTATCGCCTAATTGTTGTGGCGCAGAATTGTTCCCGTGATCAGAATGGCCATGAGCCAGCGCCGCTGTCATCGGCAACGCAGCACAGGAAGCGATAAACGCTCCCAAAATAATCAGGTTTTTGAAAAAGTTAAATGGTTTCATCGCACTACCTCCAGCCAAAGTACTTTTGAATATAGCATACTTTTTGCTGTCGTGGTTTATTTGACGCAATCATTCTTTTAATGTTCACAGAGAGAATCTTTTGGTGGCAAATTTTTATGTGTATTGATAAATGCGTAGATTGCGCACCCAGGAAAATGTGCCGGCGCTGCGGATGGCGAATTGGCCGCTTTGATAGGAATCGTTATCTTCAGCGTGATGCACTAATCTGCCGTTGATGCGCCATTCGATAATGTGACCGCGTTTGGAGATTTCGAAAAAGTACTTTTTATTGACCTCGCCATTTTCCGAAAAATCTTCGGAAATTACATGGAAACCGGGATCTTTTCGCATGCGGCTCCACCTATAAGTCAATGTTCCGATATACGTTTTTGCTTCCTGATGATATTGGCCGTAATCGCCATTAAATCCCGCTTCGCTGGCGAGGCGGCCATCCAGAGTTCGGCCCATCAAAAAGAAATTGAGGTTATTCCAATTCTCCGGTTCCAGCACCATCGTTTCGTAGCAAATATAGACATCGCCGGATAATTCCGGTTTCAGCCACAACGTCATGCCCGGCGTTTTGTTGGCGCCATCGGTGAGACAATTCATATACAATTTGCCGTCTTCGCGCCAGGATTTGCCACTGCCTTCTTCTTTCCATTGGCTATTATCAGAAATGAAATCATCTTTATAGATCAATTTTTTATCTAAATACGCGGCTTGCATTCCATCACTTTGGGATAAAAGTACTTTTGCCGCGGCAGTTTCTACTTGTTGTATTTGCACGTTGCCAAACGAAACTTCGCCTTTTACCAAATCCGCTTTGAACCAGGCATAAACTGCAATTGCTTCTTTTGGCACTTGGTAAATCAGCGAATATTGCGTCCATGGAGTGTCGCCGGTAATGCGCCGCAAACCGGAATCCTCCAGCGATGCCAGCATCACATGCGAGCGATCTTTAAGCTGCGCGAAAATCAGCGGATATGCAAAACCGGAAGTCAACGCGGTTTGCATCTGGAATTGCAATTGATGATATCCCGCGTCGATGGGAAAATCGCTGCGCCCGGCAAAAGTACTTTTCTGCAGGAAATGATCGGATGCGTCATCGATTGTCATTGTCAATGCGGCGTTTCCGTCCGGCGATTGCGAAACGCGATATGTTTTGGTGAGCGCCGCGCCGCCGCGCAATTCCCAATGTGTGAGTTCGTCCTGAAAATCTAAGTTAGGTAAATTCATCTGTTGTTTAATATTCTCATCAACGGATTTTACCAGAAAAATTAGCTTGATTTACCATCATATAAACCAGTGGCGACGCCGTTATTCCACATTTTTGACATATTGAGCCATTTAGCATGGCCATCACAAAACGCTACATTCACGCCATCGAGGTGGCGGCCAAAAGGATACGTAGTGTCGCGTTCACTCGTTGAAGCAGGGCGGGTTAATGGTTTTTTATTGTAATTAGCACCCCAATCTAATTCACTCGTAGGACTATATTGAGTGCGAGATTGAAACTGATCATCGGCGAACAGTAACATTTCAGAAGGCAATTCAATAGATGCAAGCGCGTATCCACTACCGAATACTCCGTTGTATCCATAATCTGGACGAATATTCGACGCGCCAGATTGACGACTGGGACAAATGGTAATCTGTTGGTTTTTTAGATACGGATCAAGCAGCATTCGATAGCCTGGCGCATCAATAACCCACACGCATTGCGTATAACTACTTGGGCATGCCCCGCCGGTACCTGGCCCCATATTTGAATTGTAACGCCGCGGCAATTTTTCATCATAATCTTGCGAATACATCATCATGCCCAATCCAAGCTGTTTCAAATTACTCAAGCAACTACTACGTCGCGCGCTTTCCCGTGCCCTCGCGAACACTGGAAACAGGATTGCCGCGAGGATTGCTATAATGGCAATGACAACAAGTAATTCGATCAATGTAAAGCCTTTGTTGAACTTCTTCATCCTATTCTCCTTAAAAGTACTTTTAGATTGGTTATTACTATTCAATAATTCATAAAACCGGTTCGACATAATTATTATACCACATTTCGGCAAATACTAAACATTTATTTTTCAACTATTTTTTGGGATTTGAAACGCAGCAATCAGGAAAATTGTCCAACCGGCAATTAAGCACACTCCGCCCAGTGGCGTCAACAATCCCACGGCAGTCGGTATTTCCAAATTGCCGGCTTTGAGCGCGGTAATTAAATAGAGCGATCCGCTGAAAAGGAGGATGCCGACGCTAAATAATCCACCTGTCCAAGCTGAAAGTCGCGCCGAAAATTGACTTCCTAAAATGCCCACAACCAGCAATGCGAAGACATGGAAAAACTGAAAACGCACTCCTGTTTCATAGGTTTGCAATACATCCGGCGTCACGAATTTGCTCAACGCATGCGCGCCCAAAGCGCCGGTAATGACGGCGAGAAGTCCAAAAATCGCGCCGATAACGAGAAAAGTTTTGTTGGGAGAATTTGTCATGTCGCATTTAAGAATAGCGATTTTGTTGCTGCTTGTCATCTATAAATCACCGACGTCATTCTGAGGAGCCGAACACGCCTTCGGCTTGAAAAGGCCAGAGAATGACATTGCTCTTGTCAGCCTGAGCGAAGTCGAAGGCGCTAAGCCTGCATTGTCCCATTTCGACTCCGCTCAATGTGACAATCTAGTCGATGTCATGAGCAGGAGCCAAGTGCGCGCGGCGCTCAAAGGATGGAAAGAAACTTTTCGCTGTCATTGCGAAGGAGCTTTAGCAGTTGCTAAAGCTCCTTCGCAATGACGCAATGATTTATAAATCTTACTTCGCAATCCTTCCAAACGCCATGTCATCCACCCAAAGTACTTTCTTATCCGCTCCCGCACCCAGCACAATCTGGATCGTTGTATAACCTGGCGGCAGATCGATTTTAGCGTTATATTCCTGCCAATCGTCGCTGATTTTGATTGGTATTGTGAGATCATGATCGAGCGCTCCATTGATTTGGACTTCTGCCTGATCCGCATTTCCCTTGGCGAAAAAGCGCAGATGATATTCGCCGCCGTTGCGCAGGCGCATCGGTTGTGCCGACATGTAACACGATCCCGAATCACGGAAAAAGCGTACGCTGGATTTGCCGCCGTGCGGATTTTCCTGGCTCCATTCGCCCCAATCTAATTCGCCATTGCGTCCGCCACTTACTGTCCACAGGCGCGGCGGATAGTTTGGAATACCTTCTTCAAAATTACCGTTGTGCAAGATATTATCGATTTGCCCTTTGAAAGAGTGTTGCATTTGCGCCGTGAAATGCGCCGCCTGTCCTGGCTTCAGCGTAAAGTAAAATTCTGTGCCGTCATGAAAAGTACTTTTAGCAACGTTATCGCCGCGTCCGCTTGTGCTGGGATCCCAAATATCTTGAATGAGGATATTTGCGCCGTCGCCTTCAAAAGAATAATTCCCTGGTTCGCGCGCGTCGGTTTGGGCATAATAAACCCAATCTCCCGTCTCCGACCAGGCGCCACGCAGCGGCACAGTATAACTTCCCTGCGAATCGTTCACTGCAAGCGAAGCCGCTGGAATGGGCGCGGTTAAATCGACCACGGGATCAATCCACAAAACGCCGGAATCGTCATTAATATTTACTGTCAAAATACCATCAACAAAAGTACTTTTTACGGCAGTCGCATCTTCTGGCTTGCCGCTTGCAGAAGCAAAAACTTTGTTTGGCGCAAATGGCAATTGCATTTTCATCTCGCCAGGTTTTCCCTCAAAACGCACCACAGCTTTTGCCGCGTTAGAATGGAAAGAAGCGCTGGCGCTGATGGAATTTGCACTGCGTAAAAGTACTTTTCCCTGCCACAATAAATCTCCGCCGCTGGCGATCATCCATTCATCGGGGATATTATTGTGGGTGAAAACAGTTGCGGATTGGCCGTCGCTGCGCACGCCACCGCTTTCAATTGCACCGCTTTTATCCAACTGACGGCGGAATAAAATAACGGCATCGCGGTTTGCATCCGTTTGGATTTTCAATCCCATCGTGTTGTCCGTTTGATATTGATCCAACGTTTTGACATTCGCTCCATCGGCTTCATTATACGTTTGCATCAACGTCAAAATGCCATCGCTATCAACAGCCGGCGTCGTGACTTCGGTGTGCCAGGCTTGCGGGAAAGCTTCCGAAAAGCGTGTCCAGGCGCGCGTTTTCATCGGATACGGACGCTTATTTGTAGTGGTGTATTTCAACTCTTTGGGAAACACCTGCTGCACTTCGAGACGTTCTTTCTGCTGCGCCACCACCATTTTTTGATTGGCCGCGTCGATGTCCGGTTTGGCGAAAGTATTGAGCAACCAGCTAAAAGTACTTTTCTGCGAGGCCGCCAATTCGTCATACACCACATAAACATTGGGACGCAAAAACAACATGGCGCGCTTGAACGTTTTCATCGGCGCTTCATAAGCTTTGGATGCATCTCCAACGAAATAGGTGAAATCGCCGCCATTATAAAACTGCGTGATCTGGCCATGATACGGCAAATCTGCGCCCTGGCTTTTGCCGTTGATCAACATCGAGTTTTTGGAAATAGTGGCGTTCGACCATTGGCGATCATAGATGTCGCCGCTGTAGGTGTAATAAGTGGCGTCGGCGGCCATGATTTCGTTTCCGGCATGAATCACAAAGGCGTTGGAATCGGCGTGCGCATGGCTGTGACCGCCCCATTTGCTGCTGCGGAAAAAGAGACGATTGCTGCCATCATCATAAAATTTATCGAATGCAGACAGCTGTCCGGTTTCCAAAAATGCCCGCGCTTGCGGAATATCAATGGGCGGTTTTGCTTGCAACGGACTATCCGAAAGATAGCGAAACGGAATGTGATCGGGATTGGCTTTGACTGTTTGCGAATACCATTTCACATACGGATCGTCGGTCATCGTCGCCATCAATCCGCTGATATAGGCGTCCGCGCCGTTTGCATAAGGCCATTTCATGCTATAGTTATCGCCAAAATGTTGATACCAATAGTTGAGATCCATGCAATAGAGCCAAAACGCTCCAGAATTATGAATCTCCGGCCGCGCAAATAAATTGACGCCTGTAGCGGTGCGAATCGCCACCAATCCTTCCAGAATCCAACGGATTTTATGGCTATATGTCGGCCCTTCCGAATAGCCGCCGTCGGGACTTGTCCAGGCGATACGATTCATGTATTGTGGCACAATCCACTTTACCATCTTGTCAATTTCCGGCGAATCGCCCGCCACCGCGAGCAGCGCGGTTAGCGTGTTATGCAAACATTGCTGCGGATGCGATTGCTGAAAACGCACCACAATATCGCGTTGCTTGAGATAAGAGACAGCAGTTTGGGTGTGATATTCCACATGCGAAAGTACTTTTTGACGCTCGGCGGGGGAAAGAAAACTATAGATGTGATCATAGGCAACGGCCATGTCTTTCAAGCCTTGTTCATAGCAATAAACCGCGCTGTATTCTTGTGGCCCACCGCGATGCGCCGCATCACCCAGATGATAATCAATGCGGAAATCGGCCACGAAATCCAACCATTGCCGCGCCGCGTCGGCATATTTTTTATCGCCTGAAATGAGATAGGCAAAAGCCAGCGTATTTGCTTTGACGGCGTCGGAACTCAAGTTTCTGTAACTATAATCCGGCGTCCAAAACGCTTCACCTTTGGCATCCAGATAAAAGACTTGTTGCCGCGTATCATCACCCGGTTTCCAGCCGTTATCTCCAGGCGTTTTCACCTTGGCGATCAGCGGACGCGCTTGATCCAGCGGAATGCGCTTGGATGGCAATTTCGGCGTACTCTCCAGCAACGCATCGGCTTGCGCGCGCACTGTGTTCCAGGCAACTTTGGCGGGGCCATTACGTCGATCCTGAAATTCGCTCAATGTGGCAGGCGTCACAAAAATGCGTGGATGCGCCGGCAAATCCGCCATGATTTTGCTCATCGACGGTACCGGCACTGGCACGGCTTTGGCATTGACAATAAATGATTTCTGCGGCCCCGGCGTGGAAGTTTCGCCCGTTTTATTCACCACAAAATAACGCCAATACCAGGTTCCCGGTGAAAGTACTTTTGAGTAGTTATAAAACGGAAACACCACATCCGCCACGCGAATGACGCCAGTTTTGAACGATTTATCCTGCGACATTTCCACAATGTAAGTAGCCGCGCTGGCATCTTCACGCCAAATCAAAGACGGCGGATTCACCGCAACCACTTCGCCATTGTCCGGCGCGTTTTCGATATAATCGGCTGGGGCGGGCGATGTGTCCACATCAAAAGCAAAAACGGATGATGCAGAAAAGCTGGTTACGAATAGCAATAATACAGTAAACAAAAATGGAAAAGATTTTTTCATAAAAGTACTTTTTAAGCGGCCGATGGCCATTTTTTAAAGAAACAAATGATCTAAATCGTGAGCGACAGCCATTAGGCAGATCGCTCGCGCTTATAATTACATAGGTTCAATTAGGATTGTGCGGATCCCAAGCGTTGGGTTTATCACTTCCCCACTTAATTGCCTCTTGCGCCACGATATTCGATTTAAGCCATTTCGCATGACCATCCGCGAATGCCATATTCAGGCCGTCAAAGTGACGACCATTTTTCCAATCAGATTGATAGGCTGCCGTAACTGTTCCGCTGCCCGTGTTATACGCTGCAGTCCCAGGAATTTCCCATCCTTTGTCCGGGCCTCTAACACGTGAGGGAGACATCGTATAAGCACTGCCATCTAATATCATATAAGTCGAGGCGGGCGATTCCACAGACGCCATATTAATAGGCGGGCTGTCAACTCCATGATAACTCATCATGTAATAGTTAGCTCCATAATTTCCATAGGTAGGATAGCTGTTGACGATCGAAGTTGACGGACAACGAAAAACCTGTACACTTTTCACATAAGGATAAATCATGGTGTACCATAGCCAGGCAGTGTCTCCTCCACCAAAGTCAACCACTTGAAGGCCAGGAATATTCGAAACTTGCTTGTTCTTCTGAACAGCGCGTGGATATATTTCATCGTAATCCTGTACATACATCATCACGCCCAATCCTATCTGCTTTAAATTACTCAAACAACTCGCTCTTCGCGCACTTTCCCGCGCCCGGGCAAAGACAGGAAACAGGATTGCTGCGAGAATTGCAATAATTGCTATCACAACGAGCAATTCAATCAGTGTGAAACCTCGCCGTTTGCTGTCTCTCTGTTTCTTCTGGTTCATCACAAATACACTCCTTAATCTTACAAATTTGGCTTAACTGATTAAGCTGAATACACTTATATTATACCACATTAATCCAAATCTTAAACATTTATTTTAAAAATCACGCCGTAAAAAGTACTTTTATATCCCCAACAACCGTTCGCCGCGCACTTCCGCTAAGGCGGCGCAGGCGATATCCACCAATCGCAATAAGGTGGATTCGTTTAATGCATTAGCGTTGAAAACCAATCCTTCTTTGGGGCGAAACGTAATATTGACCAGCGTGCGTTGATCTGCCGCTTTGTTGAGTTTGACGTAAGCGGCGGACATATCCGCGTCTGTGAAATGATCGCCGGTTTTGGGACGAATGATCACTTCGCCGCCGTGATGAGTGATGCCGCGCAACACGGCGTGTTGCAGATGAAGGCGGATGGTGCAAACGCGCAACAATTGATTGACCGGCATAGGCAACAATCCAAATCGATCACGCAACTCGCCTCGCACCGCGCCAATATCATCGGCGCTGGTGAGGTTGGAAAGTTTTTGATACATTTCCAAACGATCCGCTTCCGACGGAATATAATCTTCGGGTAAATAAGCGGAAAGCGGAATATCTACAGTCGGCAATTGATCCTGTTTACGACGACTGCGGCGATGTCCGCTTTTCAGATTCTCTACCGCTTCAGCCAACATTTGCGTATATAACTCAAATCCGACGGCTTCGATGTTGCCGCTTTGTTTGGTTCCCAGCAAATCGCCGGCGCCGCGAATTTCCAGGTCACGCATGGCGATTTTGAACCCCGAACCCAAGTCGGTGTTTTCCTGCAACGCGCTAAAGCGCTCTTCTGCAGCGGCTTTGATTTTCGATTGCGTGCCACGCAGAAAATACGCGTAAGCCTGGCGCGAAGAACGTCCCACGCGACCACGCAATTGATACATTTGCGACAATCCCAAACGCTCGGCGCGATCCACAATCAGTGTATTGACATTGGGCAAATCGAGACCGTTTTCGATAATCGTCGTCGCCAGCAAAACGTCGGTGCGATGATGCATGAAATCCAGCATCACTTGTTCTAATTCGCCATCAGCCATTTGTCCGTGGCCGATGCTGATGCGCAGCTGCGGCACCAATTCCTGCAATTGCTGCGCGACGTGATAGATGCTGCCGATGCGATTATGCACATAATAAATCTGGCCTTCGCGCTCCAGCTCGCGTTCGATGGCGTCGCGCACCGCTTCATCTTTGAATGGCATCACATAAGTGCGCACCGGCAGACGCCCGGACGGCGCATCGGTGATCAGCGAAATCTCGCGCAGACCGCCCATCGCCTGATGCATGGTGCGCGGAATGGGCGTTGCCGAGAGCGTCAACAAATCGACTTCGGCGCGCAATTCTTTCAGTTTTTCCTTTTGCATCACGCCAAAACGCTGCTCTTCATCAACGACCACAAGTCCCAAATTATGAAACTCCACATCTTTTTGCAGCAAGCGGTGTGTGCCGATAACAATATCTACCGCGCCGGTTTTTACTTCTTCGAGAACGTGACGTTGCTCGGCGGCGCTGCGAAAACGCGAAACGGATTCCACGCGCACCGGATATGGCGCCATGCGCTCCGCGAAGGTTTGGAAATGTTGCTGCGCCAACACTGTTGTCGGCACCAAAACCGCCACTTGTAATCCCGATTGCACCGCTTTGAAAGTGGCGCGCACCGCTACTTCCGTTTTGCCAAATCCCACATCGCCGCACACCAGGCGATCCATGGGCCGCGTTGATTCCATGTCGTTTTTGGTGTCTTTGATGGCTTGCAACTGGCTGGTGGTTTCTTCGTAGGGAAAAGCGGTTTCCAGTTCGCGCTGCCACGGCGTGTCTGGTATCACGGGTTCTTTGCTGGCTTGTTCACGCGCGCCATATAATTCGGCCAATTGCTTGGCGATGCGAATGGTGTCTTCTTTTACGCGTTTGCGAGTGCGTTCCCAGGCATCGTTGTGTAGCGAGTTGAGAGAAGGCTCCGCGCCGCCCGCGCCCAGGTATTTTTGGACGCGATACAACTGATCCACGGAAATATAAAGCCGATCGCTGCCGGAATATTCCAACAACAAATAGTCGTTTTGAGAACCATCCACTTCTTGCCGCACCACGCCGCCATAGCGCGCGATGCCGTGTTGAATGTGAACGACAAAATCGCCGACTTGCAAATCGCCGAGCCCGCCCAGCGCTTTGGAGGATTTGGTAAATTTTGTTTTTGGTTTTTTGCCGCGATGTTCGTGCCCCAATTTTTGTTGAATATTCTGCCAGCCGAAAAGTTCGGCATCGGTTAGTAATGCCAGCGGCGGATATTGAGGATTTTGAAGTTCTGCTACAAATCCCGAGGACAAGCGTTCGCCCAAAATCAAAATACTGCCAGATTCTAATCGTTGCACCGCGTCCAACGATTCCACCTGGCGAATGTCGCCATCGGCCAGAATCTCTTTCACGCGCCGCGCATGCGCCGTGGAAAGCACCAACACGCCGCCCTTTTTCTGCCACTGACGCACCCAATCGACAAGATTGTTTAACTGCCCGCCGAGAACCGGCGGCGTGTGCATCTCAAAAGTACTTTTCTCGTCGCCTGGCGGCGGCTGCAAGTGAAAATCAAACTGATGAAACTCTTTGGCACGGTTTCGCAGTTGTTCAAAAGTGCAAAGCGCCGACGGCAATCGCAACGCTGTACCGTTTTTGAATTGCGCTTCTTTTGCCTGAGTTTGTTCATCCTGCAAACGCTGATTTTGCAACGCGGCACGGTCGGGATTTGCCCAGATGACATTGGCGTCCGCCGGCAAATGTTCCAACAACGTTGCCTTTTCCGGATAAAGCAAACTGCGATAGCGGCGCAGCGCTGGAAAATAGGAGCCGGCTTCGAGCAATGCCAAATCGGCCTCAACGGATTTCTCCAGCGATTGCGCTTCCAAAATCGATCCTGCCTTGACTAGTTCGGCCATTTGTGCTTTCAGTAAATCACGCACTTGCGCGGCAATTTCCTGTCCGCGCGCTGGAGTTAGATGTTCCTCGCGCGGCGGCGTAAGGCGAAACTGCGTTACATCCTGATACGAGCGTTGTGTGGCGGGATCAAAAATGCGCAGCGAATCGATTTCCACATCAAATAATTCCAGTCGCAACGCGGTTCCCGAAGCGGGCGGATAAAAATCGATGATGCCGCCACGCACTGCCACTTGGCCGGGCGATTCTACTTCTTCGACGCGCTCGTATCCGCTTTCTACTAATTGTTCGATAAAACCATCGCGGTCGATTTCATCGCCCACTTTCAACTCGCCGCAACCTTGATGCAATTCCTTTGGTGGCAACGTGGTTTGCGCCAAAGCATTGGCGGACGTCACCACGACGAGACCATTTGGCGTGGGACGGCGCAGGGCATCCAAAACGGCGAGGCGTTCCTGCGTGGTGCGGCTGTCGGTTTCTCCCGAACTTCCCAACACATCGGGAACCGGCCATAAAAGTACTTCTGGGGGATTTTCCTGGCTATCGAAAAGTACTTCCAGGTCATGCAGGACGCGTTCAGCATGTTCGGTATTGGGGGCAATCACTAACGATGCTTTTTTCTTCTTGTATAAAATGCTGCCCGCCAGCGGCGCCCAGGCAGCAGGAGGCACGCCATAAATCCCCACTTCGGAATCCGAAGCGGGTGATGGTTCATACCAAGGATATTGTTCGAATAATTCCAGCAAGTTCATACGGCTTTTTCGAAGAACCGCGCGCGTAAGCAAGCGAAGTATTTATTATACTTTCGGGAATTCCGCTTGCTTACGCGCGCGGTTCTTCAGATGGACCTTTATCTTAAATTCTCTCGTGCCCAAACGGCCGCACCTATCAAACCCGCATCGTTTGCTAATTCTGCCGGCACGATTTGGTTTACATCAAATTTATAATGCGAAGTTCTGGCTAAAACTGCGCGGCGCAGCGGAGCGAAAAGTACTTTTCCCGCGGCTGAAATTCCACCGCCGATGACGACGCGTTCCACATCTACAGTATAAACGGTGTTGACGATGCCAGCCGCCAGAATGGCCGCCGTTTCGTTCCACACTTGCAACGCCACTGCGTCATTTTGTTCCGCAGCTTCGGAAAGATGTTGGGGAGTCAATTCGTTGAATTCATGATTGCACAATTCGGGAATAATTGATTTGCTTCCATTCGCCAGCAATCGTAAAGCGCGCCCGATAATGGCGTCGCGGCCACATTCACTTTCCAAGGTTCCAAAATTACCCGCACTACCGGTGGGTGCGTCATATTTGATGCTAATATGGCCTAATTCCGCACCGCGTCCGGAAAAGCCGTTGAGCAATTTTCCCTGTTGCACAATGCCGCTGCCCACGCCTGTTCCCAATGTCAGCATCAACATCGAATGCGCATCGCGTCCTGCGCCAAAGTGTGCTTCACCCAGCGCTGCGGCATTGGCGTCATTGATGGCGAAAACGGGAAAACCTAATTGCTCTTTCAATAAATCCGCAACAGGAAATTCCGTCCAGCCATTTAAATTCGGCGCGAAAACGCACACTCCGCTATCAGGACGAATTGGACCAGGCACGCCAATTCCCAATGCGTCCGGCGTTTGATCGCCTGCCACTTCACGCGCCGCATCAGCCAGGCGTTGAATTAATTGCTCCGGCGGATCATGTTGCTGCGTGTCGCGCTCCAACGAATTTTGCAGCTGGCCGTTGTCATCAACGATGCTGACTTTGAAAGTGGTGCCGCCTAAATCGATACCGAGGATGGACATTTTTTTAATTCTTAGTATTGAATTTTGAATTTCGTCATTCTCGCGCACGCGGGAATCCATTTCGTGGCTTCAGCGCCGCGCTGGTGGATTTTCAGGTTCTCCGGCGAGCCATATGGGAATGATGATATTTTGACAAAAACAACCAGGCAAAAGTACTTTTATAGAAGTACTTTTGCCTGGTTTAGTTTTGACATTTAACGCAATTGGTCTGCCGTGTAATGCAACAAAGCCATATAACGAGCCAGGCGAACCTGACGCGCCACGTGACGCTGCTGCTTGGCGGAAAGACCTGTGTGGCGGCGCGACAAGATTTTGCCGCGGTCGCTGATGAACTTGCGCAATTGCGATGCGCTCTTATAGTTCAATCCGGCAAT
>Ga0164242_10006525_pt1 | contig 12822 bp, 11 predicted proteins | sample OricomgcompostMG_FD_108783 | JGI IMG/M metagenome (GOLD analysis project Ga0164242, IMG submission 108783) | Miracle-Growth compost microbial communities from Emeryville, California, USA - Original compost - Miracle growth compost (MG) ... | reverse complement strand
GATCCATACCGAGCCGGCGACGAGGATGAAGACGACGACCAGGAACGCGGCGAGGACGCCAATCCGCTCGCGCGAGCCGGAGCCTTCGCCCAGGTGCAGGAAGCAGCCGAGCTGTATGAAGAACTGCAGGAGCGCGAACACCGCCAGGAACAGCACGAGCTGCCCGCCGGAAAGGACGCCGTACGCGACGAGCGCGTAGGAGGCGCCGGTCAAGAGCAGCGAAAGAATGAAGCCCCACACGTAATTGCGGACGCCGGTCCCCTGCGGCCAGGCGCCGATCTCTTCGAAATAGTGGTTCGGGTCCATAGGCGGCGTGGTCATACGATAGATACTCCCATGAGGTAGACGACGGTGAAGATGAATATCCAGACGAGGTCGAGGAAATGCCAGAACATGCTGAACAGCACGAGTTTGCGCAATACGGAGCGCGTGAGCCCTTTGCGCAGGACGACGGCGATCAGCGCGACGATCCAGACGAGGCCGATGAAGACATGCAGCCCGTGCGTACCGACGAGCGTGAAGTACGAGGAAAGGAAGGCGCTCCGGGACGGCCCGTCGCCCAGGCGCACGAGCGACGCGAACTCCGAGACCTCGATGGCGACGAAGGCTGCGCCGAGGACGAGCGTCGCGACGAGCCAGGCGGCCGTGCGGCGCGCGCCTCCGGCGCGCGCCGCCACTACCGCCAGCCCGCACGTGAAGCTGCTCGTGAGCAGGATGAGCGTCTCAGCGAGCACGAGCGGCATATGGAAGATGTCGCTCCCGGAAGGCCCGCCGAAGGTGCTCGCATGCAGGACGGCGTACGTCGCGAAGAGGCTCGCGAATAGCACGAGGTCCGTCATCAGGTAGACCCAGAAGCCGGATACGGCTGTCGCATCGGCAGCGCGCGCCTCCGCATCGAACGGTTCATGCCGCGTAGCCAGCGTGTTCGTCAGGGTCGTCATACAGGTCGTGCGTTAGCGGCGTGCGAGACGTCCTGCCAGGCGACGTCGTTCGCCTTGATAATGGCATGCGTATCCTCGCTGAAGGTACGTACGAAGAGGGACGCGATGGCGCCGAGGAGGCCGAGCGCCGCGAGCCACCAGATGTGCCACACGATGCTGAACCCGGTAACGAAGACGAAGCCGGCGATGAACATGCCAAGGCTGGTATTCTTCGGCATGCGGATATCCTCGTACTCCGTCGTCTCCCTATTCCCCTTCTGCTTCGCCGCCCAGAACGCGTCGAGCGAATCGACCTTCGGCTGTACGGCGAAATTGTACGCCGGCGCGGGCGACGGCACCGACCACTCGAGCGTGCGGCCATCCCATGGGTCGCCGGTCACGTCGCGGTTCTCATGGCGCCGGCGCACGCTGCGGACGAGCTGCGCGACCTGGAACGCGAAGCCCAGCGCGATGAGCGCGACACCGATGCCGGCGACGATGAAGAGCGGCTGCCAGCCGAGCGCGGCGCTGTAGTGGTCGAGGCGGCGCGTCGCTCCCATGAAGCCGAGCAAATAGAGCGGGCCGAAGGCGAGGATGAAGCCGAAGAGCCAGCACCAGAAGGCTTTCCTGCCGAGCGATTCGTCGAGACGGAAGCCGAATATCTTCGGGAACCAGTACGTGAGGCCGGCGAAATAGCCGAAGAGCACGCCGCTCACGATCATCGTATGGAAATGCGCGACCAGGAACAGGCTGTTATGCAGCTGGTAGTCCGCCGGCGGCTCGGCGAGCATCACGCCCGTGACGCCGCCGAGGGTGAAGAGCACGACGAACCCCATGAACCAGAGCATCGGCGTCGTGAAGCGGATGCGGCCGCGGTACATCGTGAAGAGCCAATTGAATATCTTGACGCCCGTCGGCACGGCGATGACGGCCGTCATGATGCCGAAGAAGGCGTTCACGTCCGCCTCCGCGCCCATGGTGAAGAAGTGGTGCAGCCACACCAGGAACGAGAGGAAGACGATGGCCCAGATCGAGAGCACCATCGAGACGTAGCCAGCGAGCTTCTTGCCGGAGAAGACCGGCACTATCTCGGAGAAGATGCCGAATGCCGGAAGGATGAGGATGTACACCTCCGGATGCCCCCAGGCCCAGATGAGGTTCACGTACATCATCATGTTGCCGCCGCCTCCGGCCGTGAAGAAATGCATGCCGAGCGTGCGGTCGAGCGAAAGGAGCGCGAGCGTCGCGGTGAGTATCGGAAAGGCAAATATGACGAGCGACATCGCTCCCGCGACGCTCCAGACGAAGACCGGTATGCGCATCGGCGTCATGCCCGGCGCGCGCATGCGGATGATGGTGACGAGGAAATTCAGGCCGGAGAGCAGGCTGCCGATGCCGGATATCTGCAGGCTCCATATCCAATAATCGACGCCGACCGTCGGGCTGTACGCCAGCTCGGAGAGCGGCGGGTACGCGAGCCAGCCGGCCGTCGAGAAGTCGCCGATGATGAGCGAAAGATTGATGAGCACCGCGCCCGAGGCGAAGAGCCAGAAGCTCACGGAATTCAGGAACGGGAACGCCACGTCGCGCGACCCGATCTGCAGCGGCACGACGAGGTTGATGATGCCGAACATGAATCCCATGGCGACGAAGAAGATCATGATGGAGCCGTGGGCGGAGAATATCTCCTGGAAGTGCGATGCGGCGAGGATGCCGTGCGACGCGCCGACGGACGTCGCCTGCTGCGTGCGCATCAGGATGGCGTCGATGCCGCCGCGCACGAGCATGATGCCGGAGACGGCGATGTACATGACGCCGATGCGCTTCGGGTCGAGCGAGGTAAGCCACTCGGTCCAGAGCCACTTCCAGCGCTTGAAGTACGTGATGAGGGCGAGCACGGCGAGCGCGCAGAAGACCATGAACAGTGCGCCGCCTGCGGCGATGGCGTTATGCGGAAGAAGCGCCCATGAGAGCTTCCCGAAAATGAGCGAGGTCGCGGTCATGGCATCGTGGCGTTAGGCATATCCATGCTTCCCATCATAGACGACGGCATCATGACGCGGTCGATGATGGCCGTGAAAAGGGTTGCATCGACAGGCGCGTACTGCATGGGCGCATCGTACGAGCTGGGCTTCGCGAGCTCGTCATACGCAGCGAGCGTGAGCGGCTTCGCGGCGGACTTCGCGCCTGCCACCCACTGCTCGAAATCATCCGGCGTGACAGAACGCGCCGTGAAGGCCATGCCCGCGAACCCTTCGCCGCTGATATTCCCCGAGAGGCCGTTGAAGTCGCCGGTGCGGCTGGCCATGAGGTTCAGCTGCGTCTGCATGCCCGGCATCACCATGATCTGCCCGGCGAGCTGCGGTATCCAGAAGGAATTCATCGGCGCATCGGCCGTCATCTCGAGACGAATAGGGACGTTCTCCGGGATCTCGAGCAGGTTCACGCTCGCGATGCCCTGCTCCGGGTATATGAAGAGCCATTTCCAGTCGAGGGCGACGACCTGCACGGTAAGCGGCTCGACTGCGGACTTCAGCGGCTTATACGGGTCGAGCGCATAGGAACTGCGCCATGCGAGCACGGCGAGGAAGAGGATGATGATCGCCGGCGCTATCCACCAGGACGCTTCGATGGCAGCGTTATCGTGGTCCCAATCCGGCGCATGCGATTTCTCGGCCCTTGGATTGCCCGCCCGATACCGCCAGGCAAAGTAGAAGAGAAGCACGAAGACCGGCACGACGATGATGGCGCAGAACAGGACCGTGATGATCATGATGCGCCGCTCGGCGAGCGCGACCGGGCCGGCAGGCTGCAGCACCGGTATGCTTGCGCCGTGGATGTACCATACTGCCGCGACGGCAGCGGCCAGGGCGGCTATCCCCCAGAACAAATACGTCCGCTTCATGATGTTTTCAGTGTACCACCATGCGAACGCGCGCATCCGGCGCTAATGCATCGCCGTAAGGCTTGCGTCGAGCTTGTCGTCGCGAACCTGCGGCGTGCGCAGGAAGAGCGCGAAGACGACGCCAAAGGCCATGATGATGGATGCCACGAGGAACACCTCCCCGTACGCTTCCACCTGCGCCTTAAGGATGATGAGCATCTGCACCATGCCCGCGGTCGAGGAATCGTGTATGACCGTATTCTGGCCGATGCTGAGCACGTTGGATTCTATGAGATTGTTCAGGAGCGTACCGAAGAAGGCGATGCCGACGGCGCCGGCGATGTTTCGCACGAGGTTGAGCACGGCCGATGACACGCCCACTTCCTTCGCGGGCACTGAATTAGTGACGGCAGCGGTCATCGGCGCCATGCCGAGGCCCAGGCCGAAGGCGAAGACGACGAGCGGCAGCGAGAGCTCGAACTGCGTCGTCTTCACATCAAGGCCGGCGAAGAGATAGATGCCGAATGCCGCAAGGCCCATGCCGATGGCCACCAGGTACTTGAGCGGCATCACGCGCGAGAGACGCCCGCCGAGCGGCGCGGACACGAGCATGGTGACGGCCATCGGCACGAACAGCAGGCCGGTCTGCGTCGCATCGAAGCCGAGGTACGTCTGCGCGAAGACCGGCAGCAGGAACATCGCGCCCATCATGCCGCCGAAGGAGACGAAGGAGACGACCAGCACGTTCGTGAAGATGGAATTCTTGAAGAGCTTGAGATCGACGACCGGGTCGGGCTCGCGGCGCTCGACGATGATGAAAAGTATGAAGAAAACGACCGTGACAGCGTACGTTATGAGGCTGCCGAGCGAGAACCAGCCCCAGTCGGAGCCGCGGTCGAGCACGAGCACGAGCGCGGAGAGCGCGATGCCGAGCACGACCGAGCCCTTGTAGTCGAAGCCCGGCGCCCTATCGAGCGGCTTGTCGTGCGGCAGGAACCAGAGCGTCATGAAGATGCCGAGGATGCCGATCGGGAGGTTGATGTAGAACAGCCAGCGCCAGGAGAAGTTGTCGATGAGCGGGCCGCCGATCAACGGGCCGAGCACGGCTGACACCGCGAACGATGCCGACCAGATGCCGAGCGCCTGCGTGCGCGCGTGCGGATCCTCGAACGTGCGGGCGATGAGCGCCATGGCCGTCGGGTAGATCGCAGCGCCCACGAGCCCCTGCAGCACGCGGAAGACCACCATCGAGCTGAGGTTCCAGGCCGCGCCCGCAAGGCCGGACGTGATGATGAAGGCGATGAAGCTCCACAGGTAGATGAACCGGTTCCCCACCTTGTCGCCGAGCTTCCCGAACACCGGCACGAAGACGGCGTTCGAGATGATGTAGCCGGTCGCGATCCAGCCCGCGCCCGAGACGGTGATTCGGAAATCACTGATCATGCCCGGCAGGCCCAGGTTCACGACCGTACGGTCGAGCCCGATGAGGAGCGTGCCGACCATCACCGTCGCGAGGACGAGCCACGGGTTGTGCACGTGCTCCTGCTGCGTCTGTGCGCGAGCCTCGGCCATAGGAAGCTACTTCAGGTGCACGGTCATCTTCGCCGACATGCCGCTCTTGAGCTCAGGGTACGAGGACGCATCGAACCGCGCGTAGACGCTGAACTTCTTGACCGGACGCTTGTCGGAGATCGAGAACGCGACACCTGCATCGTCCGAGACCGGGCTTATCTCATCGACCGTACCTTCGTACGTCTTGCCCGGGAACGCATCGACGGTGAACGTCACGCGCTGACCCGGCTTGATCTTGCTCAAGCCTTTCGTCTCGTCGATGGTGCCGACGACGCGCATCTTCTGGTCGTTCACGACCGAGACGACCTTCTGGCCCGGCGCGAAATAGGAGCCGATGACCTGCGGGTCGCCGGAGACGAGACCGCCTTCCTTCGCGAAGAGCGTCTCGCTCCCTACCTGCGCGATGGGCGCGTTCGCCGGAACGCGGTCCCCTTCCTTCACGTAGAGCGCGTTCAGGACGCCGCCTGCCGTCGGCGCGATGTTCGCCATCGGCGCGCTCAGGACCGACGTATCGATGGATACCTCGCTGTGCGCGGTATGCCAGAAGATGAATGCGGCGAGCGCGCCGAAGATGATGACTATCGCCGCAACGCTTTTCACCCAGGGCTGGGAGAGGAGCTTTCCGGTGCCGTTCTTTGATTCAGACATATGCGTGTAGTAATTGATCGCTAATTTTATTGAACGGCTACCTGGTCGCCGGCCGAAAGGCCGGAGACGATCTCCGTGGTGCGGGAGTCATGGATGCCGGTAGTCACTTCCTTCTGGACCGTGCCATTTCCGCTCTTCACGCGGACGTACGTCGCGCCATTGTTGGTGATGATGGCAGCGTTCGGCACGGACACGGCGACATCCTTCGCGAAGGACGTGCCGGACATCTCGATGGCCGGCGCATTCGCCGTCGCCGTCTGCCCCGCCGATACGTGCACGGCCGTGATCGTGCCGTCGCCCGGGGCGATGATGCGGTACTGGTCGTACGCGGCTTGCGCTATCTGGAGCGCGCCCTTCGCGCTCTCGACCTGCGCCTCGGCAGCAGCGACGTCCTCAGGGCGCGCAGTAGCGGCCGTGACGTTCAGGTTCGACTCCGCCTGCGCGACGGCGGCATCGGCCGTCGCGTTCGCCTGCTTCTGCGTCTGGAGCGCCGTCTGGTACGCATTGTACTTAGTTATGTAATCGGACGCCTTCGTATTCGGGAGCGAGACGATCCAATCCAAGTCGCCATGGTAGCCGACCGGGAACTGGATATAGAGGCCCGAGTCGCCGAGCGGCTGCGGCGTGTCCGTGGAGACCGTTCCCGTGCCGGAAACGAGGCCGGACAGGCGGTACGAATAGCCGGAATCCGAGCCGGAGGTATAGACCTCGATGGTGATGTCCCCCTCCTTCCCGAGCGTGTAGCTGCCGGAGACCGTCGGCGCGGACTGGCCGAGCGTGTTGTCAGGGTTCTTCGGGTACGCCTGCGGCGTCGCGTTCAGGAGCGCGGCGTACGCGTTCTTCACCAGCTGCTCCTGCTGCTTCTCCGTCTGGTCGCGGGCGACCGTCGCGGTGTTCACGGCGGCGCGCGCCGCGTCGATAGCGGGGCCGGTCGCGCCGTTCACCACCTTCTGGTAGTTGGCCTGCGCCGTCGCGTACGCGGCCTGCGCCTGGGTGAGGCCGCCGACCGTACTCTTCGGGTCGAGCGTCGCGAGCACGTCGCCCTTCTTGACCGCGTCGCCGACCTTCGCCGCGACGCCGGTTATCTGGCCGCCAATCTGGAAGGAGAGCGTGAGGTTCGTGGCGCCCGAGCCCTGGACCGCCTGCCCCGTCACGGAAATGCTGCCGGGACCGGCCGTCGCGAATTTCGCCTGCGCCGCGGACGAACCGCCGAGCAGGACCCACGCGCCGATGGCGACGGCGATGACGAAGGATGCGACCGCGACGTACAGCGGCTTATTAAGTATCGAAAGGAGGGTTCGTTTCATAAAGGTTAGTCTTCCGTAAGCAGGATGAGTAGGCGGGTAAATTCTTTTCTATCGGATGCTGATAATTTCGAGAACAGCGATTCGAACATCTTGTCCTTCTTGGTCTTCAACGAGGCCAGCTGGCGCTTCGCCGAAGCCGTAAGCATGACGTTCACGACGCGCCGGTCATCGGGGCTCCCCTTGCGCAGGACGTATCCCTTGCGCTCGAGGGTGCTTATGAGCGCGGTCGCCGACGGCGGCTTGACCCCGAGATGGTTCGCTATCGATTCCATCGTGGCCGTGCCCGAAGCGGCGACGAACCAAAGTACCTCGAACTGGGTAATGGACAGCTCGCTCTTCAGGCGTATCTCCTGGGAGCATTCAGCGAACTTGCGCCGCAAGGCTATCATCAATTCTCCGAGCGTCGGGGTAGGTGACATGAATAGAGAACCTAATAATTAGGTTCTCTAAGAGAATATACCCCGCCCGTTCCGGCGTCAAGGCGCGCTATCGTCGTAACGCTACCACCACAATCCGGCGAGGCCGGCCGCGCTCATCTGCGCGCGGGTGATGGGGCCGAAGTAGCCTGCGGACGGCGCGATGCCGTGCGCCTTCTGGTATGCGGCGAGCGCCGCCTGCGTGAGCGGGCCGAAATACGTGGTCTCGCTGCCGGCCGAGCCTGCGCCGGAGGCGGCCAGCGACGCGCCGTTGGCGTTGAGGAGCTTCTGGAGGGCGAGCACGTCATCGCCCGTCATCCCGAGCTCGAGGTCGCGGACCATCATACTATTTGAAGCACTGGCAGTTACCTCCGAAGAAGTCTGGGAGTCATCAAAAAGATGCGGCCACTGGGCTTTAAGCGCATTCGCTGCCGCTGTATTTCCCATATCCATCAGGTTTTTAACCCGAGACTGGATCGAGGAGCCGGAACGTGAACGAGAGTTTGAGCTGGAGTCCGTCGGATCAGAAATGACAGAGCAGTCGCTCGTTGTAAACGACGCATCGGGTTGCGTGCTTGTACCGGCCACATTTACTGCATACGCCGCGTAATGGTAGGTCGTATTGCACGAGAGGCCCGAGATCGATGCCGTGAACGCTCCGGTACTGAAACTACCCGTCTCGGTGGTGGTTGCGGTATAGGAAGTGGTGGTGCCGTAGGCAAAGCCTCGAATCGTAATCACGGCATTCCCAGCGTTAGTGATGGTACCGTTCCCGGTCACGCTCGTGGAAGCGATCGCGCTTGCCGCACCGGTCGTGACGACTGGCGGCGTGCTGAGTACGCCAGTCCAGACATCAGCAGATCTGACGACTCCGGCGACCTTCGCGCCGTCAGAGGATGACGTGATGGAGTACCATCCGCGGGGACCCGCACTCGTCTGAGCTGCCCACGTCGCGCCTGAGTCAAAAGAAGCGTAGTTATAGTCTACGGTCGCCACAGCCGCAAGCCTGGTCCCATCGTCTGAGGAGGTTATGGAAATCCAGTTCTTGATGCCCGAATTCGTCTGCCCGGTCCAAGTAGCGCCAGAGTCGGTCGAGGTATAAATGAGTCCGTTATACACCACAGCGGCGAGCTTCGTGCCATCAGAGGATGAGGTTATGGAATACCAGTTGCGGGTACCGGCATTCGTCTGCTCGGTCCAGGTGGCGCCGGAGTCGGTGGAGGTGTAGATGTCCCCGCCTTGGATGACTGCAGCGAGCTTCGTACCGTCATCTGAGGAGGCTATAGATATCCACGTACCACTACCAGACGCGGTCTGCTCGGTCCAGGTGGCGCCGGAGTCGGTGGAGGTGTAGATATAGCCTCCGTTATCGACGGCGGCGAGCTTCGTGCCGTCGCCAGAGGAAGCAATGTCATACCACCCCCAGATACCAGACGCGGTCTGCTCGGTCCAGGTGGCGCCGGAGTCGGTGGAGGTGTAGATATAGCCTCCGTTATCGACGGCGGCGAGCTTCGTGCCGTCGTCTGAAGATGTTATGGAGGTCCAGTTCCGGCTACCGGCGGTCGTTCGATCGGTCCAGGTAGCACCGGAATCGGCAGAGGTGTAGATATCGCCTCCGTATACGACAGCGGCGAGCTTCGTGCCATCAGAGGATGAGGTTATTGCGAACCATTCTCGACTACCGGCCGCAGTTTGGTCGGTCCAGGTAATCGTTGCAGCAAACGCTGATATGGGAAGAATAAGACTGACAAGCAGGAGCAGTGCGGCTGAAGAGGCTCTAAGTTCGACTGCGCGATTTCGCATCATGTACATAGCATCAGTATATATCATAGCCGCAACATCTAAAGTTAAGGGACTTCATATCGGCAAGTCTTTACTCTGACCTTCTTGCACCGCATCAGAATCGTGAACTGGCATATATGCAATGTCATGCTGGTTCGATTCTCGCCCCCTCCCTCAAAATCGGCCTCTTTTCTCTTTGATTACGACACGAAACTCCTCCGAACACGAGAATCGGAATAGAACTGGATATACGTTGGAAATGCTACATAACAGAAAAAGCCAGCGCTGTATTCGCTGGCTTTTTCTGATGAACACCCGGACCGATACCGTACCGATTTTTAGGGGGAACGGTACTGGTTCCTGGCGTCACAACCGTGTTGCGGGGGCCGGAATCGAACCGGCGTCTGGAGGTTCTTTTACACCTACTGTTTCCAGAAGGAATGGACTATCCCATGATCCCGCAGCTATCTTTTAGGGATCCTCCCATTATAGTCTCTGAACCTTTCCCGACTCATTTTTACCTGTGCCGAGACTTGGCTGCTGATTGCCGAATCTTCTTGCTTTTCAAGCGTTCACGCCCATCCTTTCGGATCACGTTGTAGCGCAAGAAGCTCTAACGGTGTTCCAGCAATTTAGAGAGTTTTTCCGCTACCCGTTGCCGGATAGGGTCACGTTGTTCACATGAGCCTCCCGAGGTACCTCTCCTCTACCCCGCTTTGTATACTATAGCCTAACTTCCCGGACAGGGCAAACTGTTAGATCTCCCCGTGCTCGCGAAAGACGGCCTCGTAGTTGGCGATGGTGCGGTGCGCGAGGCGCTCGGTGAGCTGGTACGAGGAGCCTTGGTGCGCGATCTCGTTGCGCACCTTGTGCGCTTCCCAGGCGTTGTTGAGCGTGCGGAAGTGGGCCGGGTTCACGGCGCGCAACTTCTCGCCGACGGATTCGCCCTGGTAGCCGAGCTGATCGAGCACCTCATCGAGCATGATGTCCGACTCAATGATGGCCTGGCGCCAATCGGATTCCTGGCCGCTCTCGATGAGCTGCATGATGTACGCCCATCGCGAATGGTCGACGCGCGTATCTTCCTCTTCGAACGTCCGTGTCGCATATTTCGGCTCCTCTTCCTTGCGCACCTGGTAGTAGCGGATAGTGCTATAGACGAGCACGCCGATGGCGACGAGCGTGAAGAGGTACGCGAGCACCGTGAACGCGAGCCAGATGCCGCTCAGGAACGCCAGGAAGCCGTGCACGGAGAAGCCGGCGGAACCCGTCCCTCCCCCGCTATGGAGGAAGTCATAGAGGAGCCGGAAGAAGTATTCGACGTTCAGAAAATGGACAGGAGGTCCGTCGCTTTGCATTACTTAGATTATAGCGTCTCGCCGGTCACGGCAGCGCCGATTTTGAACAGCGCGGCTTCATCGCCGTGCGGCGCGGTGAAATGGATGCCGACCGGAAGCGCGACTCCGTCGCGCTCCGCCGTTCCCATAGGGACGGAGATGGCCGGCATGCCGGTAAGGTTCGCGGTCACGGTAAAGATGTCCTCGAGATACATGGAAACGGGATCGGTGCTCTTCTCGCCGAAGGCGAAGGCCGGCGACGGCGTCGTCGGGAATGCGATGACGTCGCAGGACTCGAACGCCTTCGCGTATTCGGCGCGCAGGACGTCGCGGGCGGCTTCAGCCTTGCGGTAGTAGGCATCTATGTAACCGGATGAAAGCACGAAGGTGCCGAGCAGGATGCGGCGCTGGGTCTCGGGGCCGAAGCCTTCGGTCTTCGTCTCGACGTAGTCGTCGAGCAGGGTCGCGCCGCGCTTCGCGAGGCCGTAGCGGATGCCGTCGTAGCGCGCGAGGTTCGTGGACGCTTCGGCCGGCATGATGACGTAATACACCGGAAGCGCGTACGTGCTGGTGGGAAGCTCGATATCGACGAGCGTATGGCCGGCGTGCTTGAGGCGCGCGAGGGTATCCTCGAATGCCTGCTTCACGTCGGCATCGACGTCTTCAATGAACGAACGCGGCACGCCGATGCGCAGGTGCGCACCATGCGCGCGCGGCGGAAAGAGGCCATCAGGATTCGTGGTCGCGTCGTAGCTATCGCGGCCCTTGAGCGTATCGAAAAGGAGCTTCGCATCGGCGACGCTCTTGGCGAGCGGGCCGATCTGGTCGAGAGAGGAGCCCAGCGCGATGCTGCCTGCGCGCGAGACGGCGCCGTACGTCGGCTTCAACCCTACGAGGCCGGTGTGCGCGGCCGGTTGGCGGATGGAGCCGCCGGTATCGGTGCCGAGCGCGGCGATGGCCATATGCGCGGCGGCGGCGCTCGCCGAGCCGCCGGACGAGCCGCCCGGAACGCGGGACGGGTCATGCGGATTGCGCGATGGGCCGTACGTGGAATGTTCCGTGGAGCTGCCCATGGCGAACTCGTCCATGTTCGCGCGCCCGAGGAAGAGCGCGCCGGCTTCCTTCAGCTTCTGGATGACGGTCGCATCATAGGTAGCCTCGTAGTTCGCGAGCATCTTCGAGGCGGCGCTCGCGATATGGCCTTTGATGAGGATGTTGTCTTTGATGGCGAGCGGTATGCCGCAGAGTTGCGGCGCAGCCTCTCCCCCGTTCTTTTCCGCATCTATGCGCTCCTGCGCCGCCGCGATGGCGGCTTCATCGGCGTCGAATAGCTCAATATAGGCGTTCAGCTCGGGATTCCGCTCCTTCGCTGCGGCCATGCACGCGTCCCATAGCTCGCGCACGGTGCACTCGCCGGCGCGGAGCGCATGCGCGGCTTCGGTGATAGTGAGCTCGTTCAGCGGCTTAGTCATGCGAGATGATCTTCTTCACGGAGAGCGCATTTCCGGCCTTGGCCGGAAATGCGCTCACGATCTCCTCGGTCCAGGTACCGGGAGCATAGGCGTCGGCGTCGTCGCGCAGGACGTTGTGGAGCGCCGGCAGCGCCGGCGCTCCATCCGTCGGCAGCGTCAGCTCATCGAGCTGCGCGATGTACGCGCGGACGCTCTCGAATTCCGCAGCGAGCGCTTCCGCACGGTCGGAAGGAATGGCGATGCGCGCAAGCGCCGCCAGGCGCTCCACGGTGCTGATGCTGGATTCTGTATCGGCCTGTTCGCTCATACGAGCACTGTATCACACCCGCACGCGGCGCAGGAATTCTGCCTCGTCGATGACATCGACGCCCAGTTCCTCGGCCTTCGCGAGCTTGCTGCCAGCGTTTTCCCCTGCCACCACGAATGCCGTCTTCTTGGAGACCGAGCCGGCGGCTGCGCCGCCGGCCGCCCGTATCATCGCCTC
>Ga0164242_10006524_pt1 | contig 12824 bp, 13 predicted proteins | sample OricomgcompostMG_FD_108783 | JGI IMG/M metagenome (GOLD analysis project Ga0164242, IMG submission 108783) | Miracle-Growth compost microbial communities from Emeryville, California, USA - Original compost - Miracle growth compost (MG) ... | reverse complement strand
GGCTTTGACGAAACAGTACGTTGCGTGTTATAGTAATAGTCCAATCCGCACGGAAGGAGTAGCACAGTGAACCCCAGAGCCATCATCTCGGCTGTCGGAGCGCTCGTCGTCATCGTTCTCATCTGCCATGTGGCGGGCGACCCGATGATCTCGTTCATCCACTGGGCGCAGAGTATCGGTGTTTCCAGCAAGTAGAGCACCGAGCCCTCGCAGTTCATATACCCCACCGCCAGGATTCCTCCCTCTGGTCGAAAGAGGCCACCTGCACCACGGCAGGCCGGATCCTAGAGGGAGTGCCGCGTGAGTAATCACGTGGCACTTTTCTTGAAGACTCTACTTTACTACCTAAGCTGTAACGATACCGCCGCCGAGGCATACTTCGCCGCTGTAGATAACGACAGATTGGCCTGGGGTGATGGCGCGCTCTGATTGATTGAGCTTGAGGGTATTGCCATCGAGCTGTGCTGAAATGAGTTGGCCACGGTGGCGAATACGTGCCTGGATTTCACCGTTAGGAGCGTTCGTGATCCAGTGGAGGCCCGTGAGCGGAACTTCATCTCGCACGAGCTCGGCATCCTGCAGGTTGCGCGAAACATAGACTTCGTTTTTATCCATATCTTTGCCTACCACGTAGTACGGCAAGCCGCCGCCGAGATCGAGGCCATGGCGCTGGCCGATAGTGTAATAGATCGCGCCGTCATGCAGGCCAACTTTTTTGCCTGTTTCCTTCTCAAGAATATCGCCTGGATGAGTAGTGACGTATTGACTCAAAAATTCGCGCATACCGACATTACCGACAAAACATACGCCCATGCTTTCTTTCTTTTGTGCAGTCCAGAGGTTACGTTCTTTCGCCATTTCGCGGACTTCTTGCTTAAGGTAGTCGCCGAGCGGGAACAGCGTCTTGCTAAGTGCTTCGTTCGTGACGCGATAGAGGAAGTAGGTTTGATCCTTGCCTTCGTCTTTGGCACGGTACAATTTGCCATCTTTGACACGCGCATAATGGCCCGTCGCAATCATATCGGCACCATCCTCCAATGCTGTTTCGAGAAAGAGTTTGAATTTGATTTCTTGGTTGCACATGATATCCGGGTTTGGCGTGCGGCCATGTTTGTACTCATCGATCATGTAGTCGACGACTTTGTGACGGTATTCGTTTTCGAAATCAAAGACCTTGAAATCAATGCCGAGTTGCACGGCGACACGTTTTGCGTCAGCCAAATCTTCAGCCCACGGGCACTTCATGCCAGGCAAATCTTGGCTCCAGTTTTTCATATACACACCCGTTACTTCGTAGCCCTGCTCGACAAGTAGCGCCGCGGTAACGCTACTATCGACGCCACCGCTCATTCCAACATATACTCGGGTCATTATCGATCAACTCCTCCGGTCGCAAGTATCAATGAGTTTACTGTTTCAGGGATTGCAAGTGCCCAGCCAGTTGGCGTGGACCACCACATCGGGCCCCATTGATTATCGGTAGCAACCGGGTGGGCGCGGAGACTCACCCCTGAAGTGCGTTTATCAAATTCAAGCATTGCACGACGCTCATGGTATGCACTCGTGACAAGAATCGCCGAGGTAATACCATGCTCTTTGAAGATATTTGAGGTTTCGGTAGCGTTTTGGGCGGTTGTTTCACTCGCCTCGTCAATGAGGATACTACTCGGATCGACACCAGCAGCAATTGCCTGCTCCTGCATGACCTTAGCGTTGCTTGGACCGGATTTATCAGCAGCCGCGCCAGAGAATATAAGGATATTTGCCCAGCCGTTTTTGTAGAGATTAATCGCCTCACTCGTGCGCGCAGATGTGTCGCCGCCGCTAATAGCAACAATTGCATCAGCCGCTTCACAGCCTTTTTTTGACGAAGGAGCGGTGCCGCATTTTTTGAGATCATCAACGCCGAGGTAAGAGCTGATTGCCCAAATAATTCCAAAGCATATCACCAGAACCAGTACGATAATCTTTATGAACTTCATTTGCCTACCCGCCTTATCTCGCCCGTGATCACTGCTTTTAGTATAGCAGTTGCCTGCGCGATATTCGATTCGTCAGTCAGGCGGCCAAGCGTAATACGCAGGCTGCCGTCGGCGATTTCTGGTGCAAGGTTAATCGCTGTGAGTACATGGCTACGCGTGCCCTTATTGGCGGCACATGCACTGCCCGTTGCCACCAGTACGCCCTGCATCTCAAGCAAGAAAATCAGCCGCTCGGCATCGAGCCCTGGAAATGAAATATGCAAGTGGCCCGGCAAGCGCTTTTTGCGAGGACCTGAGAGCACCGCGTCTGGAAACTCAGCTGTTAGCTCTGATTCAAGCTGGTCGCGTAACTTTGCAAGGCGCTTTGCCTCGCCGTGCGCATGCTGCGTAGCAAGCTCAATAGCTGTGGCAAAGCCTATGGTACCAGCGATATTTTCGGTACCACTACGCACGCCACGTTCTTGGCCGCCGCCACGTACGAGTGGGCGTAGGCGCACGAAACGATCAGTCCACAAGCAGCCGACTTGCTTGGGGCCATAGATTTTACCCGCATTGAGTGTGAGAGCGTCAACGCCAAGACGTGCGACATGTACGTCGATTTGGCCAAGCCCTTGAGATGCATCACTATGGAAATAAATTGGCGTTGATTCGCCGGCCAGTGCACGACGCTGGCGCTCAGCGCGAACAACTTCGGCGATTTCGCGAAGCGGTTGAACAGTACCAAGCTCGTTGTTCGCGAGATGGATGCTTACAAGTTCGGTATCAGGACGAATTGCTGCTGCGACGCTTTGGGCTGATATACGGCCCTTTTCATCCGGTGCAACAAAAGTATGGTCGTGCATTTTTGCTGCCTCGAGCACCGACTGATGCTCGATTGAGCTTGTAACAACGTGGCCGTCGACACTGCTAAATATGATGTTGATTGATTCGGTTGCTCCGGCTGTCATGACTAAATCATCCGCCTTGCCGCCAATACATACGGCGATGCGTGATTTTGCCTGCTCATAGTCGCGGCGCACCTGGATAGCTGGAGCGTATGGACTTGAAGGGTTGAAAAAGAGCTCACTAAAGTAGGGTTGCATCGCATCGAGCACCCGAGCATCGAGCGGTGTACCCGCTGCGTGGTCAAGATAAATAAAATTGTTGTTCACTGTAACTATTGTACCAGGCTCTCGCCGGTTGCTGGGTCGCGGGAGTACACCTCGCGAGCTACTTGCTCGTAATACATACGGATAGCAATACCAAAGTTCTGTAGCTCTTCACCATCGATGTAGGTGTAGCGTGCGCCTTCTTGAACTTTTAGCACACCGTGCTCGTTAATCTCGTAGCGGACCGTACTTGTGGCGAGTTTATGTTTTTCATCGAGCCATTCTTCATGCCAAATCCAGGTACGCTCGTCGAGGCAAAAGAATTCGCGGCGATGACCTTTAGGGATAGGGCCAAACAGTTTGGCGCCTACTTCGCTTTCGAGCGTTAAAAGCTCACGTTCGGTCAGCTTCTTTAGCACCCGCTTTTTTGGCATTTTTAGCCAGTTAACAGAACTCGTATTGTTGTCGCCGATAAGAAGAGTTGCAACTTTTTTAAGAACACTCATAGTTACCCTTATGCGGCGAGTCCAAGATCGCCTTTTTCAATATCTCGCATACGGATTACGCGCTGACCACAGGCGATCAGGTGGCTCGTGTCGAGCGGATTAAAACTTACTTCTGGCGAGTTCGTAGCGATTTCGGCTGCTGCGAGAGTTGATTCACCGAGTAATCCTTCAATACGGCGGCGGTCAACATCGGTTGGATCTGCCTCGCGAGCGTCGAGTGCGCTTTCCATCGCCTGTTGGTAGGCAAGCTCGGCTTCAGATAGAGGAGCTTCTGGATTACGGACAACAACAGCCTCTTGCGAGGCTGGAACATGATACATACTCGTATTTTGCTGTTCTGCCATTACTGTATCCCAAAAACTTTCTGAGCGTTTGTGGTGGTCGCTCGTATAACGTCATCTGGTGAAACTGCTTTTAGCTTCGCCTGATGCGCTGCGACGAGTGTCACATACGCTGGTAAGTTCATTTTACCACGAAGTGGCGTTGGCGTCAAGAATGGTGCATCAGTTTCTAGTAGAATATTGTCGAGCGCCACATCTGTAAATAGTTGCTTCTGTAGGGGTTCCTTTGTGAAGGTGCTGATGCCGTTTATGCCAATTAATAGGCCACGTTTAATTGCTTCGTCAAGGTTTGCTTGATTGTCGGTGAAACTATGAAGCACCCCTTTGATTCCAGGAAATTCATCGAAAATCGGCCAAAAATCATCAAACGCCTCACGAACATGGAAGCTCACCGGCAGATTAAAATCTTTAGCAATCTGCAGCTGTTCACGGAGTGCGCGCATTTGCGTTTCGCGGTCGCTGTGGCTATAGAAATAATCGAGGCCAATCTCGCCAATGCCGACGATTTGATCGCGGTTTGCTTCGACAAGCGCGCGGATTTGCTGCGTATCATTGTCTTTTGAATCGTGCGGATGAATACCGACAATCGGGTAACAGGCCTCGTGCGTGCGGCAGAATTCTACCGCCTCACGCGAGGATTGGATGTTCGTACCGACGCACATCATCGTTACGCCTGCTTCGCGTGATTCGCGGTAGGCTTCTTCTCTATTTTCTAAGTAGAATTCACTGTCGTGAATGTGGCAATGCGTGTCGATAATCATAGGTTACTGTACCTTTGGAGCTCGTGGGTCTTGGGTGTGAAGGTAAATCTTCGGAAAGAGCGGCTCAACCGTGTTCGGGACGACGCCCGTATCGAAGATTTGATGGATTTTCTCCGCAGTTGATGGCATAAACGGTGTAATAAAGTCGGCAATCTGCTGCAAAGTGCTTGCAGAATGTGCCAAGACTTCAGCCAGGTGTGATTCGGCATCAGGGTCTTTACCTAGCTGCTTTGCGATCATCCATGGTTTGACGTTTTCGAGATACTGGTTGAGGGCGCGAACGGTATTCCAGGTAATGTCGAGGGCTTTATTAAACTCAAATTCAGCCATTGCTTCGCGGTACGGGCCCATGTCATGCTCGGCTTGTGGAGCGTCACCAATTACGCCAGCCTGGTAGCGCTGGATCATTGACGCTACACGCTGTACGAGGTTACCTAGGTCGTTGCCAAGCTCGTTGTTGTATGAGTTTTCAAATTTTTCCCAGGTGAAGTCGCCGTCTTCTTGGGTTGGGACGTGACGACTAAAGTAATAGCGGAAGGCGTCGGTGCCGTAAGCGTCGATAACTTCCATTGGTCCAACGCCGTTGCCGAGGCTCTTACTCATTTTGGCGCCACCAACAGTGACGAAGCCGTGCACTAGGAGAACTTTTGGCAGTGAAATGCCAAGCCCCATGAGCATTGCCGGCCAAATACCAGCGTGGAACCGTAAAATATCTTTACCGACTACCTGTACGTCAGCTGGCCAGTACTCTTGCCATTCTTCTTGACGGTCTGGATAACCAAGTACCGTGATGTAGTTTGAAAGTGCGTCGAGCCAGACATACATAACCTGACTTTCGTCGCCTGGCACGGTCACGCCCCATGAAAGGTTTTTGCGTGGACGAGAAATCGACACATCCTTGATGCCATCTTTGATGAGCTCAAGGAATTCATTCTTGCGGAACTCCGGAACAATACGAAGCCTATTTGTTTCGATTGCCTCACGGATTTGTTCTGAAAAATGACTTGCTTTGAAATAGTAATTTTCTTCACTTAGGCGCTCGTAGGGCTTTTGGTGATCTGGGCAGATACCGTTGTTCTCTGTCGCCTCTTTATCAGTGACGAAGTTTTCACAACCAGTACAGTACCAGCCTTCATAGCTGCCTTTATAGATAAGGCCGGCTTCGGCTAGCTTCTGCCAAATATACTGCACGGCGCCCTTGTGATGGCCATCGGTCGTGCGGATAAAATCAGTGCTTTCCACATTAAGCGCGGTGATCAACGACTGGAAATTGACATGCATTTTATCGACGTAGCTTTGGGGGTCGAGACCGTTTTCGGCGGCCTTTGCGGCGATTTTATTGCCGTGTTCGTCAACGCCTGTTTGGAAGCGGACATCGCGGCCATTTTGTTTTTGGTAGCGAGCCCAAATGTCGGCAAGCGTGTAATCAAGCGCATGGCCAATATGCGGCACGCCATTCACGTACGGTATTGCAGTTGTAATATAGGCTTTTTTACTCATTGATCTTAGTATACCAGAGGTGGTAAATAAGTGGTATACTAGCCCTATGAAGATAAACAGAAGCGGTTTTACGATTGTTGAGCTTCTTGTTGTTATCGTTATCATTGGGATTTTAGCGACTATTACGGTCGTTTCCTACAATGGCGTGCAAGCGCGGGCGCGGGATGATCGACGCAAGACTGATGTCGCAAATATTATCAAAGCGATGGAGCTTTACTATAGCGACAATAACAGCTATCCTACCCCGCTTACGAATACTGGGTCGGCCATTAATAACGGCTGGTATAGCTCGGGAGATAGCAGCTGGAGCAAACTTTCCACCCTTTTGGTTGGCTCACAGGCGATTGATGAAGTGCCCGTTGACCCAATTAACACGCCCAACGGCGTGCCGTCTGCAGGTGGCAAAGTGTACGCAGTGTATGTTAATTACAATGGCGGCTACTGTGGCTCTACCGCTGGGCAAATGTATATGATTGTATATAAACTCGAGGGATCGGCGCAGGAACAAAAACGAGACGGTACTTGCTCGACGAATCCAATTCCAAGCAGCTATACCAATAACCTTAGCTACTACCAAATTATTAGATAGCGCGTAGTCCGGCAACGACAGCAAACCGGCCTTGGTGGTCCCCATGTGAGTGTGAGAAATAGTGTTCATCGGTTGCGGTATCTACCTGCGATATAACGATATTATCAGCAGGAACACCAGCGCTAATCGCCCGTGAACGGTTGTAGCCCTGCATATCAAGGTAAAATCCCCCATCTTTCTCGCGGCAATAATCTTTCCAGAGAGGGTCAGTAGCTTTGTTGAAATATTCCATACGATAACTTTGCTGCTTTACACTTGGCGCCATCCAAATATGTATATCGTGGGGGTCGGTTCCTTTTCGCACGAAGAATTCGATTGTTTTTGTGATGGTGTCGGCGAGGCTTGCGTGCCGGCCGAGATGCGCGAGCGCAAGCGCCTTACGGGTCGGGTCGTAGATTACTGTTGCGACACAATCAGCAACAGGCAAGAAAAGGCCGATATCTGGCCGCTCAGTGTAGAGCACATCCGCAACTACGCCGTCAGTATTTGGCTCGGTGACTTCTGTAATAACTGCGTATGTTGCCTCGGGCGTATACGATATAATCTGGTATACGCAGTTTTCGTAGTCGACGTCTGCTTCGGCACAAAATGCTTTACGATTTGCAACAATCTCATCGGCATGGCGGTGACCAAGGCTTCTATCGAGCATCGTGCCGTCCTCACGCGAGGATACCGCGACGAGTAATTCTTTAGGTAAGCTTACCGGCTGATCAGCTTGGATCACCTTACCAGGCCTTTGTAGTGATTCATGATGCGTAGCCAGTCGTCGATTGACAGGTCTTCGGCTCTGTCATCGGGATTTACATTTGCCGCCTGCAGAAGTTCGTCTGTTGTCTGCTTGTTAAGTGCAAGGCCTGCTGAGATGGAGCTGCGAAGCTTTTTGCGCTTGGCACTAAAGCCGGCTTTTACTACCCTGAAAAAGAGCCGTTCGTCGGCAGGCTTTACAAGCGGCTCATCACGAGTTTCGAGTACAACGACCTGCGAATCGACTTTAGGTGGTGGTGTAAAGTATTCTTTTGGCGCTTCGATGCCGAGCCGAGCCTTAGCATATACTTGAGCGCTTACCGCGAGAATGCTCATATCACCAGGACGAGCCGCAACCCGTTCGGCGACTTCTTTTTGCACCAAAACCACTACCGTGCTTGGTTTGTTTTGGGCGGTCATAAGCTTTTCGATGATCTTACTTGTGATGTAGTACGGCACATTTGCCACCACTTTGTAGCCTGCTGGCAACTTGCTTAGATCGAACTGCAGTATGTCTTCGTTAACTACTTCGAGCTGCTTACCAGGGAATTGGCCGGGAAGCTTACGTGCGAGTTCGGCATCGAATTCGACAGCAAGTACGCGGCTGGCGCGACGGAAAATTTCACTGGTGAGCGTGCCGAGGCCTGGACCGATTTCGAGTACAAAATCATCTTGGCTGAGCTCGGCATCATCTGCGATACCCGCAAGGATATCGCGGTCTTTGAGCCAGTGCTGGCCGAGAGATTTATTGTTTTGGAGTGCCATTATGATCCTGGTGGATAATTAGAGAGGCCCATTGACTTATAGCATCCAGGATTTTGCGTACGTAGGCCTGCAGTTCTGTTTGTATTGGCAATGATAGCAGCGTCCTGAATAGCGGCAGGTGCCTGATCTGCAGTAGCATAGCCAGTATTCAAGCTATTCCAGGTACTAGCACTGAACTGGTACGCCCCGTAATAGCCATTGCCCGTGTTTGCTTGATAGTTACCATGCGTTTCACACATTCGAAGTTTATAAAGCCAATCCTGTAAAGAGCCGCTATAGTCATTCTTTGTACCTACAATGACGACTTCCTGCACGGCCTGCTGGATTACTACACTATTAATTTCTTTGCGCGACACTTCGCTACCATTCTGCAGGTTAACCTCATAGGTAACCGCTTTCTTGCCATTTACGCCAGGAGTTTCAACCTTGCGGTACCCTACAGGTTGGTCGGCGTCTTGAATCGTCTTTGTTTCGAATTTAATGTCCTCATCTTGCGTGATTGTTTGCACGCCATCACGCCAAATACGTACGCTCATTCCAGTGGTTATTGGCGTTGTGACAGATGGTTCGACGCCGTCTTTTGGCCCCATAGTGATGTGCTTTTCTTTGAGCATATCACCGACTGTTTTCGCCTGCGTATAAGCAGTTTGGGTTTTGCCGTAGAAATTAAAGGTAAACTGTGTGGCACGCTTGATTGTCATCACCTCTGCCGCACCATCTGAAAGTGGATCAGATGATGGCGCGAGGCTTGTAATATCTTCATCGTGGAGGACGACTTTAGCCTCTTTAGCAATTTGGCCTGGCGTGCGGTAGGCGGTAATAACCTTGGTGTCTACCTTGCCATCATGGATAGCGATTGGGCGTGCACGGTAAATATTTACCTGGTATGAGCCTGCCACGAGCTTATCATCGAGACCAGGCTCGATGAGGTCTTTTGCGTCAACCCGGATACGCTGCTCGGCAAGCGCCTCACGAAGCGTGGATTTCTTGGTAATGAAGCCCTTGTCAGTGCCGTTGTCATGAAGTGTGATGATATGCTCGTTGGCTGCCGGTGATGCTGATTCAGCGCTTGCGCGATAACTTGAAAATAAGAGAACACCAAGGAGAACTAGCGTTGCTAACACTATAAAAATAACACGGTGACGGTGTGAAGACCTCGCAATAATCTTATCCATAACCAAATCGTCTCTCGGTGGAGTACGTGCTGATTATTATACCAAAATTGTTGCTTGCAACCAAATATAGCTAGAGTTTTTCGAGGCGTGCGTATTCGACATTCAGCTTCTTGCGGACGCCATTATCAAACTCAACTGTCGCCGCCAGTCCATCGATATCGACGATTTCTCCGTCGCCAAATTGGCGTGAACGTACCCTATCGCCAATATCGAAGTCCATAACAAATTCGTCGAACTCGTTATAGTCCTGAGACGGGGCCATAGCTGGAGCCTGGCGCTGCATAAGCTCGTAGCCCATATCTTCGAGGAAGCGTGACGGTGAGGCGTAGCCGCGCTGGCCAAACTGCATGCGGCTCTGTGCGTAACTGAGGTGAAGCTCTTCGCGAGCGCGCGTCATGCCGACATAGCAAAGGCGCCGCTCTTCTTCGAGCTGCCTTGGGCCTTCTTCGAGAGCGCGTGAACTTGGGAATAATCCGTCTTCCATACCGACCATAAATACCACGGGAAACTCGAGACCTTTTGCGGCGTGGAGTGTCATGAGTGTTACTTTTGATTCAGTGCTGTCGGTATCTGCGCTACTCATAAGGGCGATTTCTTCAAGCAGATCGGGCAACGTCGCATACGATTTAGCATCGCTAATCAGCACACCGAGGTTTTCTTCACGCTCTTCGGCGCGCGGCGTACCATCGAGGATGTATTCGCGGTAGCCAACGGCGCCCACGAGATAGTCGATCAGTTCGCTTGGCGGGGTGCCGCCTTCGACGAGTGTCTGCATTACCCGCAGCTTCTCACCAAGCGCCACGAGCGATTTGCGTGCGCGCGGCGTGATTTTACTGGTTTGCTCGGCATTTACGAGCGCAGTAATAATATCCATGCCAGAGCCCGCCTGCCACTCCATAAATTTCTCAAAGCTTACCGCGCCAATACCGCGTGCCGGTACATTGATAATACGGCTAAGGCTCATGCGGTCGTTTGGCTGGTACACGAGCCTGAGATAAGCAACGATATCTTTGATTTCAGCGCGGTCGTAAAAGCGTACACCGCCGACGATTTGATAGGGAATGTGGTATTGCAAAAGCGTGCGTTCAAAGGCGAAGCTTTGAGCATTGGTGCGGTACAAAATGGCAAAATCACCGTATTTACGTGCGCCAACTGAGGCCTGAGCGCTAATACGACGCGCAACAGCATAGGCCTCTTCGGTTTCGTCATATACAGCTTGGATTTCTACAGGACTTCCCTTGCCTGCATCTGTCCAAAGCTTTTTGTCAGTGCGCTCGATGTTTTTTGATATAACGTTATGCGCAGCTTCGAGGATAGCACCGGTTGAGCGGTAATTTTGTTCGAGCTTTACAACAGTAGCGCCTGGAAAATCACGCTCGAACCCTAAGATATTTTTGAAATCGGCTCCTCGCCAGCTATAGATTGACTGCCAGTCATCACCGACGACACAGATATTGTGCGCGGGGTTTACGAGCAACTTCACAATCGCGTACTGCGCGGCATTGGTGTCCTGGTACTCATCAATTAGGATGTGCTTGAACTGTGTTTGGTAACGCTGGCGTACTTCTTTTGACTCACGCAGTAACCGTACCGTTTCGATAAGCAGGTCGTCAAAATCGAGCGCGCCGGCTTCTTTGCGCATTGTTTCGTAGCGTTCGTAGATGCGCCCGATTGCCTCTTGGTTTGGATAGTGTGCATTGGCTGCGTAATCTTCGGGCGTAAGCAGCTCATTCTTTGCATTGCTGATTGCCGAGCTCACTGTGCGCGGCTTCACTTGGTCGGCACTGATCGAGAGGGCTTTCATTGCCTGCTTAATAAGCCCTTGGCGATCATCTTCATCGTAGATGACAAAATTTGATTGAATACCGATTGCCGCGCCATCCTGCCTGAGCAGACGCACACAAATGCTGTGGAACGTACCCATCCACGGCATGAAAGATCGTGTATTTGGCTGGCCAGCGAGCGTGGCGAGGCGTTCGCGCATTTCTTTGGCAGCTTTATTCGTAAATGTTACTGCCAAGATCTCATTTGGCCAGACCCGTTCGTGCGTCAAGAGATACGCGATGCGATGCGTTAATGTTTTTGTTTTACCACTACCGGCACCCGCTAAAATCAGCAATGGCCCACTCGTCGTTAGGACAGCCGATTTCTGGGCGTCATTTAAACCCTCTAAAATATCCATTACCTCTATAATACCGAAGAATGCCTAGCGCGTGAAGTAGAAAAATGCCGCGCCACCAATTGCGCCCACGAGAAGCAAGCCGACTCCGATCATAATCCAGACGCTTGTCGGGGTCTTTTTCTTGACTGGCGCCACTGGTTCGATAGGTTGATGGTACGCTGACGTATCGTAGATTGATCCGTTTGATTGGTCTCCCGATGAAGGCTGCTCGGCATATTGCTGTGCGATCGAGCCGCCGGCTGGAAGCTGTGTTTGTGGCTCCGTTTGCTGTACCGAAGTTTTAGGCTGTTCGATTGGATCTGGCGTAGCCACAGCTGGGATAAGCGCCTCTTCTTCACCTGCTTCAAGCTTAGGCTGTTCGGGAGCCGAAGGGGCCGCTACTGGCTGTGCATCAGGATGAGAGGATAAGTCACGAGATTCGACTGCCATAAGGTCGCCGCTGAATTCCTCAGGCAGGATGGCTGGCGGTGGTGTTTCAGGATTTGCCGGCGTAGCTGTGGATGCATCTGCTGACGATGGCTCTGGGGTGCCTTGAGTGGTGTCGTCGGACTGCAGTGGATCCCCCAGTGGGCGCTTCTCAGGCTTTGCGTCCGGTAAGAATGGTGATGTCAGTGGTGCTTCACCCGCTGACTCTAGCGAACTTTCAGAAGATAGTGTCGCTGCAGCAGGAGCCGCCTGTGGCGACTGGATGCCAGTGCCAGCATTTGCCATATCGATTGGATCCGGCCATGATGATGCAGGCGCATCAGCCTGGCTTGATGCAGATGTAGGTACCGTGTCATTCTGCTGCGTAGCACTTGCAGCAACCATGTCGTTACCTGGCTGAATCGTAGCACCTTGGCGGCTGACTGGCTTAGTAGGATTCATATCGCGCGCAGGATGCATGATGTCCATGAACTGCCCTCGGCGCTTTACGGCAAGTGATGGATTTGCAGCAGGAGTCGGCGCTGGAGCAGCTGGCGTAGGGACAGTCACTGGCGCCGGAGAGGTAGGTGCAGGTGTTGTTGGCGCAGCCGCTACTGGAGCAGAGGTTGGGATGTCTACGATTTTCTCTTCAGGCTCATCAAGACCGGCTGGACGTTTACTTGCATCAACGTTCGCCATTAGATCGTTTACCGCCTTATCAAGCTCGTCGAAATCAATATCTGCCATTACTACCCTTTGTGACCTTTCTTTTCGATCGCTACTTCG
>Ga0164242_10006523_pt1 | contig 12824 bp, 5 predicted proteins | sample OricomgcompostMG_FD_108783 | JGI IMG/M metagenome (GOLD analysis project Ga0164242, IMG submission 108783) | Miracle-Growth compost microbial communities from Emeryville, California, USA - Original compost - Miracle growth compost (MG) ... | reverse complement strand
GGGTAGTCTCGCGGGTCGAAAGGCCGCTCGAGGGCGCGGCGGACCACATCACGTTCGCCGTGCGGCGGCACAAGCACGGCCGCTGCGGTGCCAGCGGCAACGGCAACGATCAGCACAATCCCTACCGACAGGGCGGATCGAAGCCGATTACGCCTGCGATCCGACCCCGACTGGGCCAGCGCACCAGACTGCTCTCGAGGCTCAGCAACGACGTTCCGGCGGATACGCAACACCGCGGACCACAGCACAAGCACGATCACGAGGGCCACCGCCGGCGGAACTGCCGCATCCACAGCTTGCGGCCCCACCGCGATCCCAATACAGAACAGCACTATCGGCAGCAACAGCGCCCACTCACCCCGACGCGCGCGCAACGCGATCGTCGTGGCAACGACACTGGCGACGAGAACAACCAAGAATACGGGCACGAGCAACGCTTGGTAAGCGCCCACCGGTGTAGCGATGGTCACGAGCTGCTTCCAGCCGAGCGCAGCGCCCGTGATGAGATCGATCAGCCCATTCCAGGATGGCAGGATGCCGCCGATGGCTTCGCCCGGGACGGCCAGCGGCACCCCGAACACGAGATAAGCCAGCGCCGTCAGTACTGCCACGATCGCGCTCGACCAACGGAAGATCGCACCGAGCACCGCGATGCCGGTGCCGATCACGATCGTGACCGCGACCAACACGATGAAACTCGTGCTTTGATACGTCGGCCAGAATGTCGATGACCCGCACGCGATGCCGAGCATCGAGAATGCGGTTGTGACCGCGATCGTCGATGGTGATGGCCGCACGGTCATGATGTCAACCCGGTCATCATGTCGCCCTCGATCGTGCAAGGCTCTTCTGCAGGTCATCGAGGAAACCGATGGTCAAGACGCTGAGTTCGCCGACCTGGCGCAGGCCGGGCGCTGTGCCTGGGTCGCAGACGACCGCGACCACCTCGACGCCGACCGGGAACTGCGTGGCCGCTTTGCGCAACTGCGTCGGCGTCGCTGTTGAGCCGCAGACCAGGAACGCGACCGAGACTCCAACCGCGCCATCCGACGCAACGCGGCATAACTCGACGATGCGGAGCTGTGCACTCGCCGTCTCGACTCGTGCAAGGTCGTCGAGCAGGCGGGACGGTGTGATCGTGGCCAGCCGGGTGACGGCCATCACGGCTCGTTTTGCGAAATCGGGTGTGCGTTCACCGGCGACAACGGACACGGTTCGTCCGTCTCGAATCGCCCTCACTCCGAGCGAGCCCGCTACGCTCACAGCCATTTCGAATTCATCGTCGCTTGCATAGTCTGACTCGGCGAGCGTGAGCGCGACCATGAGGTGACTGCGCCGCGTCTGCTCGAACTGACGCACCATGTGTTCGCCGGTTTTCGCCGTGCTTTTCCAGTGGATCGTGCGCGGCTCATCCCCCGGCGCATACTCGCGCAGCGCGTGGAACGAGATGTCGCTGGCCGTCAGGTCGCGTGTCGGGTTGCCTTCCAGGTCACGGACGAACCCGGTGCTCATGCTTGGGATCGCGATGGTACGCGGATGAACGAGCAACTCAAGCGACCCTTCCCAACTGATTTCGCGTCTGAGCAGTCCGATGGGGTCACCTCTGATGGTGCGAACAGGCCCGATTGATATGACACCGCGTCGCGCCGTAGGAACCAGGAACACGTCGTCGTATGTGCGGCCTCTGGCGAGCGATGGCAGCGCGAATTCGGCGATGCCGTTGCCAACCGGAAGCTCGATACGTGCCCCGGCCGCTCGTGTGCGCCCGTGGTTGTGCACGGCGATTCCGCCCGGCGCCTTATCGCCGACCACCACTCGAATGCTCGGCATAGACAGGCGCACATCGTACGACGGTTTGCCGATGACCCAGACCGCAGCGATCAGCACGATCGTGACCAGGGCCCACGCGACGACGACCGCCTCCTGCCAGCCGAACACATATCCGCCGATCAACGCGGCTGCGCTCAGCAGGAACGCGGCGAACCCAAGCGGCGTGACGATGCGGCACAGGCGCGCCCAAACCGCCGAGACGATGGTCCCGGCCGATCGACCGGTCCGCACAGCTGCCACGACTGCGTCTGCCAGCGCACCGTCGCGCGAGCCGACAAGACGCGTCCTGGCGTTCGTCAGTCCGGCGTCGCCGAGGTCCGGTGGAGTACGGCCGATGGCGCTGGTCACATCGGATCCCGCTCACTCGGTGGAGGCGTCTCCAGAAGAATCTGACCGATGACGCTCGCCGCTGTGACCCCGTCGAACTCTGCCTCTGGCTCAAGCACAACACGGTGCGCCAGAACCGGTTCGGCGAGCGCCTTGATGTCGTCTGGCACCACGTAGTGTCTTCCGTCCGCCGCCGCACGTGTCTTCGCGGTCCTGATCAACGCGAGCGCGCCGCGCACACTCACTCCGAGTCGCACCTCGGTCGCCGTGCGACTCGCATCAACCAGTCGCGAGACATAGTCGTTGATCGACGCGTCAACGTGAACCATCCGCGCGAGAGCTGACATGCTCACGATGGTCCCACCAGGCACCACGGCAGGCAGCACGCGTTCGTGTGCTTTCTGATCTGCGCCCTCGAGAATGCGCATCGTCGACGCGTGATCCGGGTAGCCGATAGACGTCCTCATGAGAAACCTGTCGAGCTGCGCCTCCGGCAGCCGGTAGGTTCCTGCTTGTTCAATGGGGTTCTGCGTCGCTATCACCATGAACGGGCTGCCGACCGGATACGTCACGCCGTCGATCGTGACGCGCGACTCCTCCATGACCTCCAACAGTGCCGATTGTGTCTTGGGGCTTGCGCGGTTGATCTCGTCGGCGAGCACGATGTTCGCGAAGATCGGACCACGGTGGAACTCAAACGCGGCACTTCGCTGGTCGTAGATGTTCACGCCGGTGATGTCTCCCGGCAGCAGATCGGGCGTGAATTGCACACGGTTGCTCACCCCTTGCACGCTCTCGGCCATCGCACGTGCGAGCGATGTCTTGCCTGTGCCAGGCACGTCCTCGAGCAACAGATGGCCATCGCTGAGCAATGCCGTGAAGGCAAGGCGAATGACGTGCGTCTTGCCGAGCACCACCGCTTCAACGTTCGTTACGAGCCGCTCGAAGATCTCGGCGAACCACGTTGCCTGTGCGTGGCTCATCGAAGGCGTTTCGCCTGTCAGCGGTGAGGCGGCCAGAACCGACTCGGCGCTCGTCGAATCTGCGGCCATCGACATGGTCGCCACCTCTCTCTGTTTGTCGTGTTGCTGGATGTCTGGGTCAGTCATAGTTGCGGCTCGCATAGTCTGCCCGGTATGGCGTGGTGCCGACGGTCACCGTCACTGTCAGCGTGTCGCCGAGAAGTCCTCCAGGTGCTTGGCAGGTGGCAACGGAACCCGCTGCGGGCATGGGCGAATTTGTCACTCCTGAATCGCAACTGTATGTGACGGATGCGTACGAGCCCGACGGCCACGACGTCCACTGAAACCGGTTTGTCGAAGGGTCGTAGCGCAGCCCGCCGAGTTGTGCGCTCACCGGCACCCCGAGGTCGAACGACTTCGACCAGTCTGAGCACAAGCCGGTTCCGTCGCGGTACGACTCGCAGACCTGAACGCTGACCGACGTGGCCTTGCCATAGTGCGCTCCGCCCGGGCTCAGGAATCCTGGCCCGTTCATACTCCCCGTCTCTGTCGCGAAATCGCCGTTCAGCCGATAGTTCCAGACTGTGCCTGCAGCCGCGCCCTCTGACTCATACGTCACGTCGTTCAGCTGGTAGTCCCAGGTGTTGTCACTCGAGCTCTGCAACGACGCGTTGATCGCCGTCGGCGTTCCTGGGCGCTTGTGGGTCGTTGCGGCGACAACGGGTGCTGCCGAGCATCCTTGACCGTTGTACGCGTACACAATGAACGAGTAGCTTGTGTTCGTTCGAAGACCGGTGAACGTCGTGGAGGTGCCGTCGACCCGGCGCAGACTCGAATCGACCCGCAGCTGCGGCGAACCGTCTTCCACCCCTGTCACGGAGCAAGTCGGTGCGTCCCCCGTGAAAGCGGCAGCGTAGTACGCGGTGATGGAGGTCCCGTTTTCGGCGAACACGCCCTGCCACGCCATCGTCACCGCCGTGCCCGTGTTCGAGTCAGGAGTTGCGCTCGGCGTTCCTGCGGCAACTGGCGGGCCGGCCGGCACACCGCTTCCGTCCGCATGATTCCACGACGATGTGCCGCCGTAGTAGTCGTTGCGGGACGCAACGGAAAAGCTGATGCTTGCACCGTTAGCGATGCTCGCGTCCGTGATGTTCATGGCATACGACCTGCCAGGCGAGTCGCCGCCGCTGACGTTCATCACCCGGGTCACGCCGCCGACAGACACCACGTATGACGTGATGGCACTGGCACCGGAGGCATCGGCTGGCCGGCGCCAACTCACACGCAAACCGTGATCGAGCGGTGTGGATGACAGCCCCGTCGGCGCAGCCGGTACGACATCGGACCAGAGCGGCTCACCGTACGACACGGAGTCGGAGACCCCGATGGTGTTGCGGGCTGCCACCGCAACGCTCACGCTGTTGCCCGGTCCGTTACCTGGCGTCTGCACGGCACAGGTGGTTGCGGCGCACGTGGTGGTTCCGACGACCTGCCCGTCGGATGCGCGCGTGACCGTCACCTGATAGTCGATGATCGGCGAGTTGCCGGATGCCCCCGGCGCCCACGCCATCGTGATGCTACGGTCAGAGAACCCCGCGGCGTGCAGGTTTGCGATGGGGTCGGGTCTGTCCTGCACGGAGATGCGCACGCTCCCCCAGGCATACCGGTCTGGGTCGCCGGTTGCGTCTGCCACCTCATATTGCAACGTGCTGTCCTCGGCTGCGGCATCCGCGGCAACCGATACCGTCAAACGGGAGTTGTCTGAGTTCGGCGTCACAGACACCCCTGCAGGCAACGAACCGCCATCGATGCCGCGCACGGCTACCACCCGCAGCGGCGATTCAGGGAACGGGTTGCCAGCACTGTCGTTTGCGAGCACGTCAACTGTTGTCGATTGCCCTCTGCGTACGGTCGCGCTATCCGGAGCAGGTACGGCGATCGGTCGCGTTGATGGGACAACGGCAAGGTCGATGCGCCCCGATTGTCCCTCGTTGGCCGAGTCGCGCACGCCGATCAGCACGCTTGCCGCGCTGCCCTTCTTGGTCTGGTCGTCCGTGCGCATCGTCAGTTTCGTGCCGTCCAGGCTGACCGTGAAACCATCCGGCTTCGGTTCGAGCACGCGATATGCGAGTTCACCCTGATCTTTCGCATATGGGTAGCGCGTGAGCTTCACCAGGTCGACGGTTTTGCTCTGCCCAGGTTCGAAGTCGATCTGGCCGCCGGTGAACGCTGGCGGCTGATTCTGGCGTGGCGTCACTGTGATCGGGAGCACCAGGGTTGCCACCCTGCCCTTCGGGTCGGACGCCGATTCGCCATCCGTGACTTCGAACGAGATCGAGGCTGGTCCGAAATAGCGTGCAGAGCTCGTGTACACCAGCGTGTCCGCGTCCCGCACGAGGTCGTCACCGTTCGCGTGGGTCGCATGCACGGTGGACGAGTCGGTGAGCCGCACCTTTTTTCCGCCGACGGCCACGACGTAGTCGTTCAGATGGATGGTCAGCGCGCTTTCGCTCTGCACGCTCAGCTTGGATGCGCCGCGCTTGAGCTGAGGTCGGGCGTCGTCCGTCCCAGGCACCCAGACGAAACCGTACGAGACAACTGACGCGTCGTCTGGGTGCGTGACCGAGAACGGGATGATCTGACTTTGCGCTCGAACCTGAACGCGCACGCGCTTGCCAGGGGTCACCGTCGCCGCGTCGGAGTATCCATTCATGACCTTCAGACCGAGACTGTCGACCGGCCCGTCGGCGAAGAACACGTTAGCGAGCACATCCACTGTGACGCTGTGTTTGCCTAGGATGTCGGAAAGGTCCAAGACGGTGTCGCTGACATCCGGCCGCGCCAGCGGCGCATCCTTGCTCACCACGAGGGTGATGAAGTTCGAACTGGTCCCTCCGGCCTGATTCTGAATCTCGTAGACGAATCCGTATCTGCCCTCAGCACGCGGCGCTGTGATTCGAACGATGTCACCGGCGACGCGCGCCCGCGCGCTGCTCGACGCCGTTGCGTGCACGCTCACGATCTTCAGCGGACTGTTGTCAGGGTCAGAATCGTTGGCGAGCACCTGCACAGCAACACTGCGCCCCGGCCTGGTGGTTGCCTCATCTTCGACAGCGACCGGGTTGCGTGCGCCTGACGACGCGGCCGCGATACCGACACGCACGGTTCCGGTTGCCCGCGCACCGAGCGAGTCGACGACGTTGTAGTTGAACGTATCGAGGCCGGTGGAATAGTCCCCTGCCTGGTATTGGATGGAGTCCGTGCCGACCGACGTGACGGCGCCCTTGTTCGGATTCGTGTCCTGTCCGACGAGTTTGACCGAGTCGCCGTCCGGGTCGATGCCGCCAAGCGGAATCGGGATGCGCACTTTCTCACCGGCGAGCACACGTGCCGTGACGGTCTGCGGCACCGGCGGGTTGTTGGTTTGCGCATCAAGTTCGCGCACGGCGATGGTAACGCGCGCTGTCGCCCATTGGCCGTCAGCGGCATCGACGCGGTAGTCGGCGGTGTAGTTGCCCGGTTTGTTCGGCGCAAGGTAGCGCAGCGCGTTCCCGGAGACGAACAGGAGGCCGGCGCCAGGCGGCAGTGGCGTCGCAAGCGTTGGGTGCAGGCTGAGATCATCACCGTCTGGCTGAGAATCATTTGCGAGCACTGGGATGTCGATGGCGTCTCCGACACGAACGGACACGCTGTCCGGGTTGGCAACAGGTGGCTGGCTGACATCCGGACGGGGAATCTGAACGACCGTGACGGTGCCCTGCGCATCCGCGAGGCCGTTGCTGATGCGGTAGGTGAATGCCGTCGGCGAGGTGAGCGGACGGGTCAGAGTGACTCGCAGCAGGTTTTGCTGCAGAATCTCGACTCGCATGCCGCTTGCGGGTGACACCCCTGAGACGTCGGTGACAAGAAGAACTCCGCCTGCAGGATCGATGTCGGTTGCTAGCACGTCGACGTCGCGTGAGCTCTGCTCCTGGATGAACGCCGTGTGCGGTACGGTGATCGGCCGGGTCTTACCCTCTGGCGGCGCTTTCACCACTATGCGGACCGTGCCGTTCGCGGTGCTGACGCCGTCGGTGACTGCGAAGTCAATCGGATGCTCCCCAACCGTCGCGCTCGAGAAACGGAACGTCCCAGCGTCATAGTCGGGTGTGATCACGGCATCGGATGCGCCCGGCACGGTTGACAACCGCAGCGTGCCAGAGCCGCCACGAACGTGTGCGAGCGGGTTGACGACAGTCTCCGTCCCTGCGGTGGTCGTCACCACGAACGGCTCTGTGATGATCGGCACCTTTCCCGGTGCGCGCACCGTGACCGCGAGGCTTCCGCCTGCCGACGCTGTTCCATCAGAAACAGTCAACGCCACGTTCACCAACGACGCCCCTGTGCCGCCGTCTGAATAGACGACCATCCCCTCTGGGGTATAGCTGACTGCCGTGCCGTTTGCCGTGCCACCACCGGCGACGGATGCCGCGCCCAGGTAGATCGGGTCGCCATCCGGGTCGTACCAATCGCCGAGCACCTGCGTGCTGACCCGACCGCCGGTCTGAACCGTTGCTTTCGTTGTGCGCACTTGCACGGGCGGCGAGTTCTCCTCTGGAGTTCGCACCTGCACTGTGACCGTGGCCGTCGCGCTTCCACCCTGGCCGTCGGTTACCGTGTAGCGAAAAGTGAACGAGCCGCTTGCCGTTTGAGGCAACGTGAGCTGTAGTTGCTGGTCGTTGTTGACGAGATCGATCGTCCCGTCCAGAGCAGGAGGAGGCTCGATCGACGAGACGACAAGCACGTCGCCGTTCGGATCGTAGTCGTTTTGCAAGACCGGTAGGCTCGACACCTTCCCTGGTCTGGCTCCGAAGACGTCATCGACCGCGACGGGCGGTTGTTGATCCTTCTCGAACGTGGGCGGTGTGTCTTCCGCGTTCTCTTCTGTCGTCTGTTTTGTCGGATTCTCCCGCGCGAAATCCGCCCAGTTGTCGATCGTCGCGTTTCCATGCTGCACCGCCCATGAGGTGCCGCTCGTCGTGTCGTTGAGCACCACGTCATGACCGTTCGCTCTCAACACCAAAGTGGCGCCCGCCGGCAGAGTCTTCAACGTTGATCGCGTACCGAGCACGGCGTCGCCGCATGCCTTCCAGACCGTCCCGGACGACCACGCCGCGTATACACACCCGCCAGCGACTACCGGCGCCGCTGGGGTTCCCAGCGAGTCACGTAACACAGTGCGCACGTTCCCATCGCGCGACACGGCGGCCAGACCGGATGGCGACGCAATGTACACCAGATCGCCGGTGTCACTGGCCTGTTGGATGACGGCGGAACTGCCAAGCCAGCCCGGCAGTTTCACCCGGCGGTCGGGCAGGAACAGTTCGGATGCCGTGCGGTCGAGCAACGCCCACTCGCCGGCGACGGCACTGATTTCGACGGCGTCTGACTTATCAGGCACGCGAACGGCATCCGTGGCAGCTATCGCATCCTGGGTCGCAGCATCGATGCGATACACCGAACCGGCACCGGCCGAATACGCGAAGTATCGTCCTGAGGGATCGGCGGCAGCGACGATCTTGCCACCGAGATCGATCGTCGGCGGCGACTGGGTGTCGAAGTCGCGAAGAGCGTTCATCGGCATCAACCACACCTGGCCTGTGGTTTGCGATGAGACGGCGACTCGATCCCCGACGAGGCTGACGGCGGGGCTGCGTGCGGGAAGAGCGACGCCCTTGCCGACTTCGGATGTCGCTTGGTCGACGATTCCGACGGTGTTACTGCCGTGATCGACCAGGAGAACCCCGGTGTCTGACTGTACGACGTCGATGGAATCGTCTGTGCCAGGGATGACCGAGTTCAGTTGGGCGATCTCGGTGTTCGCCCGACCGAGCATCTGCTTGGTCTGACTCGTCACCCACACCGCGGCATCGTTCAGTTGCATCCGCCCGGCTGCGTACCCCCCGGATACGATCGCAACGGTCACAATCACTGCGGCAACGGTCGCGCCGCTGATCGCCGTGATCACCGGTGTGCGCCGAGAAGTCAGCCAACCAGTGATCACGAGCCGGAGCCGGATTCTACGCACTTCTGCGCGCTCGGTTCACCCGACTTACCGTCGCGATTGACAGTGACGACGATGCACACTCGCGTCGCATCCGTTGCATCCACTCGGAACTCCGCGGCGTGCTGAACGCTCGGAGGACCATCGCCAACCTGCACCTGGTAGGTGTCGCCGCTTTGCAAGCCAGGATCTTTCCACGAAAATACGACGGTGCCGGCCGATGTGCGCCCCTCGATGTTCCGCACGGTCGGTATATCGGACTGTCCACTCACGCGCACGAGAACCACCGTCGCGGTTGCGCCGAGCACGACAACGAGGGCTGCGCACGCCACGAGAAGCCAGGCGACGGCTCGCGAGGTGCGCGTTCCGGCCGTTCTCGATGCGCTGCCGCTGAGTCCGCCTGACTCGCGGTTCACCGTTCTGGATCCCGCAGCGGCGCCCTGTGTTGCTCGGGGTTTACGCCCGCGCCGTTTGACAGCAGGGTCGACCGAGAGGATGCCCTTGATCCTGGTGCGGTCATCTGGGTCCTCGGCTGTGGCGAGAGCCCAATCATCCATGGCGACTTCGAGTGGTGTCTGCGCGAGAGCCAACTCTGCTTCCACGGACTGCAGATCGCGAATGAATTCGAGCACGCTAGCCTGCCGGGATTCCGGTCGCTTCGACATCGAGCGCGCGAGAATCGCCTGCAGCGAAGCCGGAACATCTTCGCGGGCGATCGGTGTCGGCTTGCCCTTCTGGATGCGGGAGATCAGTTCGGCCGACGTGTTCTGCGTGCCATCCACTTCGAACGGCGACCGGCCTGCGAGCAGCGAATATACCGTCGCTCCGAGCGACCACACCTCGCTGGCGACGGAGCCGGGCACCTCGTCGACGAGCACCTCTGGCGCCGACCATGGAATCGAGAGCCCGATGGCATCCGTTGCCTCCGATTCGCCAAGCGTCGATGCGATGCCGAAGTCGCTGAGCACAGGGTGGCCGTATGCCGTCATGAGAATATTCGACGGTTTCACGTCTCGGTGAAGAACGCCGGCGCGGTGAGCGGTCTCCAACGCGCTCGCGATCTTCACTCCGATACGCAACACGTCTGGTACCGGAACCGGGTCGACACGATACCGCTGGTTCAGCGCGGGTGAGCACAGTTCCATCACCAGGTATGGCCTGCCGTCGGACGAGACGCTGGCCTGATAGACGGTAAGCACCGACGGATGCGCGCTCAGCTGCGCCATCACGTTCGCCTCTGCCTGGAACATCGCACGGACCTGAGGCGTCACCACCTCGGAGAGCAGTACCTTGACGGCTACCTGCCTGCGCGGCATGTTCTGCTCGTACAGGAAGACGTCGGCGAAACCGCCAGAGCCGAGCACGCGGACGAACGAGAAGCCGGGAAGATTCGGCGGGTTAGAGGGCAAACGTCGAGCCATCGCGCCTCTCCCGCTCATCGATCAAAAGTGCCGGTCACCGTTGGAGACCCGCTTGCCGGCACGGGTCACACGGCAAACGTTCATCCATTCTAGGCAGGTCATCCTGTCTGACCCATCCGGATGCCAAGACTTCCTGTCAGGGTGCACCCCCAACTGTGGGGCCAAGGTCAGCAGCGCCTGCGGCAGGCGGATCAGTGCCGATGTTCGCGCTTGCGGTCAGCCTGCCGCGTGCTCTCTGGCGTCTCGAGCACGTCGACGACTATCACGGTGACATTATCGCGCCCGCCGTTGCCGAGCGCGGCATCCATCAGGCTCCCAGCAGCGTCGAGAGCCGATTCGCCTTCGACCAGAAAATGGCGGATGCCGTGCTCGGTGAGCTCCTTTGTGAGTCCGTCGGAGCAGACGAGCAAACGAGCACCCTCAACAACGGGGATGTAACTGAAGTCAGGAACGGGGTCTTCATTGAATCCGACAGCGCGCGTGATCACATTGCTGTGCGGGTGCACCTCGGCCTCTGCGGGTGTGATCGCGCCGGCGTCGAGCAGTTCCTGCACGATCGAATGGTCGACGGTCAACTGCGTGAGGACACCGTCGAGAAGTTGGTAGGTGCGCGAGTCTCCGATGTTGTACACCAGCCAGCACGGTGCGCCATCGACCATGCTCAGTGCAATGCCGGTGACAGTGGTTCCCGTGCCCAGATCGGTTTGACCGACTCCGCGACCCATGTCGTCGACCGCGGCGCGGAGCGCTTCGCTCAGTTGCTCAGATTCGACAAAGTCTTCTCCGACCTGTTCGGCCAGTCGCGTGACGACCGCGGCACTTGCGAAGTCACCGGCGGTGTGTCCGCCCATGCCATCTGCGACCGCGAACAATGGCGAGCGGGCGAGAACACTGTCTTCGTTGACGGCCCGCCTGTACCCTTTGTCGCTGAGTGCGGCCCAGCTCAGTGTCACGTGTGCGCCATGTGTTCCTGGCACGACGACGCTGTGACGTCTGCTGCTGCGACCGATCTGGGTCACGCGGGTCCTTTCCCGGGTTCTGGTGACGCTGCCGGCTCGAGACGGGACTCCGTCGACATGATCTCGATGATATTACCGTCCCCGATGTCGATGCGCGTGCCGGCCAGCACCACGAGAGACTCGCCCGGCCGCAGTCTTCTTCGCTTGCCTCCTCTCGGAGTGACGAGCGTGCCGTTGGTCGAACGCAGGTCGGTGGCGACGACGGCGCCGCCCTCGGCGACCAGTCGAAGATGGCTTGAGGACACTGCAGCATCCGGTGAATCGACACGGACGAGCCTTGGGGCACGACCGGCGACCACCCGCGGCGCCGCTGGACTGCGTCCGAACACGGTGGGGGTGTCAAGACTTTGCGGAGCCCCTGTTCCGAGGCGGAAGGCGAACTGCACGGCGGGCGGCGATGCGACCGCCGGCGGCCCGGGTGAAGCTGGATGCGACCGGCTGCCCGTGCGCGAGAGCAATATGGTCTCGTCATCCAGAGAACCACGCACGGGAGGGTTGCGAGCCGTGATGATCGTTGCCTCGGTGTCGGAGACATCGGTGATGCCGAGGTTGGTTTCGCCACGACCGGTGTCCGGCAGCACAACACCATGGGCTCCGCGCATGTCCACGGCGCGTCTCGGCGCGTTCGCACGAAACTCGACCGGTTCGAGCGTCCAGACCAAACGGGCGGCGTGCACGACACCGGAAGCGATCGGCAACGATCCCGCGCCGACGTCTGCCATAGGGGCGGTCGGACTATCATCACCGCCCATCACCACGGCAGTCACAGAACGGAAGTCGGCGAGCATCCACGGCTCGACTCCGCCTGCACTGAATCGTCGAGAGCCGCCCACGGAGAACAGATCGACGACTGCGGAACCTCTGACCACTGCAGTGACAACCCGGTCGTGCTGCTGCTCGGGCGCGTCAGTGCCGAAGCTGACGAGCGCGAACGAGTGCACTCCGCTATCAGTGGTAAGCGGGATGACGCCGATGAGGTCTTCGACAGCAACCTCGTCGGCATCCGCCAGCGCCCACAGGGCGGCGAGCACAGAGTTGGATGCGCCGGCGTTCACAGCGATCACAAACGAGCGCGCGACGACGAAGTGCCAGCCGTCATGAGCGTACGTCGATGCATACCAGACGGAGCCCGAGGTCACGCCCTCATCCTCCTCGTGCGAGTAAAGCGGCACCGCTGTGCGGGCGCCCGACAACTGATCCGAGTGTATCGGCCGGGATGCCG
>Ga0164242_10006522_pt1 | contig 12827 bp, 11 predicted proteins | sample OricomgcompostMG_FD_108783 | JGI IMG/M metagenome (GOLD analysis project Ga0164242, IMG submission 108783) | Miracle-Growth compost microbial communities from Emeryville, California, USA - Original compost - Miracle growth compost (MG) ... | reverse complement strand
GACACCACCGCGCTGCGAGACGGGCTCGGCTACCGGCCCGCCTACACCACCGAGCAGGCCTTCGACGACTTCGCCGCCGCGGAGCGCCCGGGTCCGTTCAACGCCGACCGCGTACGCGCCGCGGAGTCGGCCCTGCTCGGCGCGATCGCCGGGCGGGGTGCACGGACCGCGGACGTGCTGCGGCTCGCGGTCGGCGCCGGCGACGACGCCGCGGGAGGTGCGCACGATGGGTGAGGCCGAGATCATCCCGATCGGCACCCGCGGCCGCCCGGGCCGCGGCACCGGCAACGCCCGGCCGTCGGCCTCCGCGCGCAACCTCGCCACTGGCACGCGCACCGGCGCGAGACCCCGCCCGTCCGCCGCCGGCGCGGCCACCGGGACCGAGTCGCAGACCGGCGCCGAGCGGCCGCCGGTGACCACCGAGCACCGCCACCCCGTCGCGGGCATCCCGGTCGTCGACTGGCTGGCCGCCTTCACCACCGCCGCCAAGGAACTCTTCGGCGAGCAGTGGGAGCCACGACTCGCCGAGTTCCTCGCGTTCCTGCGCCGTCGGGTGACCGGCGACTACGTCGTCGACGACTTCGGCTTCGACCGCGAGGTCACCGAGCACTTCCTGCTCGCCGCGCTGCGGCCGATCAAGGAGAAGTGGTTCCGCATCGAGGTCCGGGGGGCGGAGAACATCCCCGACGACGGCGGCGCGCTGATCGTGTCCAACCACTCGGGCACCATCCCGGTCGACGGGCTGATGACGATGGTGAGCGTGCACGACAGCACCGGCCGGTTCATGCGCGCGCTCGGTGCCGACCTCGTCTTCAAGCTGCCGGTCGTCAGTGAGGTCGCCCGGCGTGGCGGCGCGACCCTGGCCTGCAACGAGGACGCCGAGCGGATGTTGCGCGGCGGCGAGCTCGTCGGCGTCTGGCCCGAGGGTTTCAAGGGCATCGGGAAGCCCTACTCCGAGCGTTACAAGCTGCAGCGGTTCGGTCGCGGGGGATTCGTGTCCGCCGCGATCCGCACCGGTGTGCCGATCATCCCGACCTCGGTCGTCGGGGCCGAGGAGATCTACCCGCTCGTCGGCAACATCCCGTCACTGGCGCGGCTGCTCGGCGTCCCGTACATCCCGATCACGCCGTTCTTCCCCCTGCTCGGTCCCCTCGGCCTGATCCCGCTGCCGTCCAAATGGGTCATCGAGTTCGGCGAGCCGATCCGCACCGACGAGTACGACCCTGCCGCCGCCGACGACCCGATGCTGGTCTTCAACCTGACCGATCAGGTGCGCGAGTCGATCCAGCAGAACCTCTACTCACTCCTCATGCAGCGCGGCTCGGTCTTCGGTAACTAGCGCCGCCCCAGCACACACCCGCCGGCGTTGTCCTCAGTCGCCGTGCCTCCGGCACGGCTCCCTCGTCCGCCTTGGCATGCACGCACTGGGACGACGCTTTCGACAAACGCTATTTCTGGGTGCCGCCGAGCAGGCCACCGACGAGGCCGAGCGTCCCGTCGACCAGGCCGGTGAGGCCGGAGGTCACCCCGTTGATGGTGGTGCCGACCTGACCCGGGAGGCCGGTCTTCACCCCGTCGGTCACGCCCTTGAGCAGGTCGTGGGCCGGCTGCGGCTTCGCGTCCTTCGTGGTGGTCTCGGTCGTGGCCTTCGGCGTGCTGTGGGCCGGCGTCGTCGTGGTCGTCGTGTCCGTCGTGGTCTCCGGAGTGGATCCGCCCTGCTTGGCGGTGTGCTGCGCCTTGGCGGCGAGCTTCTCCAGCTGTGAGGCGCGCGCGGTGGGCACCGTGACGAGGTTCATCAGGCTCGTCCTGACGGAGCTGAGCGAGATGATGTCGGTGGGCACCGTGACCGCCGGCAGTCCGGAGCAGGCGGAGCACAGCACCCGGGCCTGCTGGTCGATCGCGGCGAGCGCGTCACCGATCTGGCCGAGTTGACCGCCGCCGTCGAGCCCGTCGCTCGCCAGCGCCTTGAGCGTGTCGACCTGGGTGGAGGCGAACTGGCGTACGTCGGCGATGTCGCTGTCGGAGTGGGAGCGCTGGTAGCTGGTGAACAGCAGGTCGGCACCGGAGTTGGCGTTGGCCGTGGCGTCGGCCAGGGCGTCGTCAACCAGCGCATCGCGGCCGGCGGTGTCGGGCTTGGCGAGGAGCTCCTGCGCCTCGTGCAGCCTCGTCGTCGCCTGGCCGAGCAGGTCACGGCCGCGGGCCGCGTCGCTGGTGTTGAGCTGGAGCGCGATGTTCTCGAGGCCGCGCTTGACCGGGTAGAGGCTGTCGCCGGGCAGGGTGCCCTGGGCGGCCGCGGCCATGCCGGCCGTACCACCGACGAACACCGTGGCTGCGGCCACCGTCGCCAACCGGCGGTGCGCCTTGCGGGCGGCCACCGGCCGTACGGCGATCGGCGTCGCGGGCACGAGGTCGGTCTCGGCGGCCGCCATCAACTGCGCGCGCAGGTCGCGGACGAACTCGGGCCGTGGCGCCGGGCGCGGGTGCTCGCGCAGGAGGGTGACCGCGCGGGTCAGGTCCTCGAACCGCGCGGCGACGTCGGTGCTGGTCGGTCCGTCGATGACGCGCGCGAACTCCTCGGCCTCGCGTCGCGCCGTGCTCTGCATCATGACTGGGATCCTGTGGTTCGCAGGGGTGAAGTGGGCACCGCATGGGTGGTGCGGAAGCCCACGATCGAATACGCCAACCTCAACGAGGTCGGAGCGGCGGAGGTTATGGTGCCGATCATCGCAATGCACTTTCCGGCAAAAGCTTCTTGAGGTTGCGCACCCCGCGAAGTTGCAACTGCTTGACGGCGCCGGCGCTGCGGCCCAGGACGTCCGCGGTCTCCGCGATCGACATCCCCTCGAGGAAGCGCATCACCAGACAGTCGCGCTGTTCGCTCGGCAGGTCGGAGAGCGCCGCGAGCAGCGTCTCGTTGGTCAGCGAACTCAACACCTCGGACTCGGGGCCCTCGGTCGTCGTGTCGAGGGTGCCGAGGTCCTCGGTGGTCTGCTCGAGTCGGGTCCGCCCGGCCTTGAAGTGGTCGGCGGTGAGGTTGCGGGCGATGGTCATCAGCCAAGCGCCGAAGTCCTTGCCCTGCCAACGGAAGGAGTCCATGGCGCGCAGTGCCCGGAAGAAGGTCTCGGCGGTGAGGTCCTCGGCCAGCGTCGTCGAGGAGACGCGGTAGTAGAGGAAGCGGAACACCGCGAGGTGGTAATGGTCGTACAACTCCCCGAACGCGTCCTTGTCGCCGCCGCGGGCCAACTCGACGAGTGCGATGATCCGGGTCGCCTCGGCTTCGTTCTCGGCCGAGGACGCCGCCTGGTCGGCATCCCCGAAGCGGTCCGCCGGGCGCAACCGGCCGTGGGCCACCTCGGCGAGCACGATCGGCGGGGCCTTGACCGCCTCGCTGAACAACCACGGGGTCGTGCTCGCGCGACCGGTCGGGCCGGCCTGGGCGACGCCGGCGAGGGCGAAGGCGGGGGAGAGCGGGGGAGGCGGAGTCAGCAGCGCGGCGAGCGCACGGCGCAGTTCGCCCAGCCCGCTCACAACACCTGCTGACAGGTTGTCGTCGTCCATCCCGATTCGCTCCCTCGGCCGACTCCCTCGCTTCGGCCAAGAGCAGTGTAAGCCGCGATGTCCGATTTGGCATCCCGTTCGGGAAAATCGATTCCAGCGGTACGGAGGGTGGCCGGATCAGGTCATCGGGCGCGTCGCCGCAACGCGGCCGCGGCCGCCACGCTGCCGGAGGCGGCGCCGGCGATCGCGGCGGCGAAGAGCCCCGCGCGGGCCGCCTTGCGCCCGGTGCGATAGTCGCGGATCCGCCAGCCGGCCGCGCGCGCATGGTCGCGCAGTCTGGCGTCCGGGTTGATCGCGCACGGGTCGCCGACCAGGGACAGCATCGGCAGGTCGTTGTAGGAGTCGGAGTACGCCGAGCAGCGGCCCAGGTCCAGCCCCTCCCGCGCGGCGAGCGCCCTGATCGCCTCGGCCTTCGCGGGGCCGTGCAGCATCTCGCCGACGAGCGCGCCGGTGTAGACACCGTCGACGTGCTCGGCGACGGTGCCCAGGGCGCCGGTCAGGCCGAGACGCCGGGCGATGATGGAGGCGATCTCGATCGGCGCCGCCGTCACCAGCCACACCCGCTGGCCCTGGTCGAGGTGCAGTTGGGCGAGCGCCCGGGTGCCGGGCCAGATCCGGAACGCCATCCCCTCGTCGAAGATCTCCTCGCCGAGCTCTTCCAACTCGGCGACCGTGTGGCCGGCGATGAACGACAGCGCTGCCGACCGCGCCTCGTCGACGTGCTCGGGATCCTCGACCCCGACGAGCCGGAAGTACGCCTGCTTCCAGGCAGCTCCCACGATGTCGCGGGTGGTGAAGAACCGGCGCCGGTGCAGGCCCCTCGCGAGGTGGAAGATCGATGCGCCCTGCATGACGGTGTTGTCGACGTCGAAGAATGCGGCGCTTCCCGGGTCCGCCGGCGAGACCAGGGCCGCCTCGACCTCGGCGACGGCCGCCGCCGCCTCGCCGGCCAGCTGCGAGCGGCGACGCAGGTTCGGTGGCCTCCGCCCGCTCACGGCGCCTCCCTTGCCGGCGCGGTTCGCCCGCACACGGTATTGAACTGTCCGCTCGCAAGCCCGCTCACGGCACCAGCGTAGGTGCGCGGACCCGACCACGACACAGTGAGATATGTCAGACTCCGCGGATGGACACGGAGCGTGCGGGCGGTGCACGGGTCGGCGTAGCCGGGCTGCTGCGCATCGCGGCCTCCGCCGAACCCGAGCACATCGCCCTGAGTGAGGCCGCGACCGGCCGCGCGATCACCTGGCGGTCGCTGGACGCGCTGGCCGACTCGGTCGCGCGCGGGCTCTACGCAAGCGGGCTGGTCGCGGGCTACCGGGTGATGATCGCGATGACCAACCGGATCGAGTTCGTCGCGGCCTACCTCGGCACACTGCGCGCCGGGATGGTCGCGGTGCCGGTCAACCCCCGCTCGACGACCGGGGAACTGGTCCGGATGCTCGCCGACAGCGGTGCCCGGGTCGTGTTCGCCGACGAGACCACCGCCCATGTCGTACGTGCTGCCGCCGACGGCGTCGCCGAGGCGTTGCGCGCCGGTGGCACCCCGGACGGCGGCGGCGAGGCCGAGCCGCGGATGGTGGTCGTGCGGGGTGAGGGCAACGTCGAGGCTGCCGCGACCGGTTGGGACGAGTTCCTGGTCGGCGAGGGTGAGCTCACCCCGGTGCGGCAGGACCCCGAGGCGCTCGCGGTGCTGCTCTACACGAGCGGCGCCTCCGGCAAGCCGCGCGCGGCGATGCTGTCCGACCGTGCCCTCGCGGCCAACATCGAGCAGATCGCCACCGTCGACCCGCCGATGGTGATCGGTCAGGACGTCGTCCTCGGCGTCCTTCCGCTGTTCCACGTCTACGGTCTCAACGCCGTGCTCGGCCAGGTGTTGCGCCAGCACGCCCGGCTCGTCCTCGTCGACGGCTTCGACCCGGAGGGTTCGCTCGACATCATCGAGGACGAGGCGGTCTCGGTCGTCCCGGTGGCGCCGCCGGTGTTCGCGTACTGGATGCAGGTGCGTGGCCTCGAGGAGCGACTCGGCCCGGTCCGGCTGATCCTGAGCGGGTCGGCGCCCCTCTCACCCGACCTCACCGCCGCGTTCACCGAATTGACCGGCCACGTCGTCCACCAGGGTTACGGCCTCACCGAGGCCGCCCCCGTGGTGACCTCGACACTGTGCAGTTCCCACCCCGACGCGCGCAGCGTGGGTGCTGCCGTGCCCGGTGTGGAGATCCGGCTGCTCGACGAGGGTGCCGGCGGTGACGAGCCGGAGCCGGGCGACGGTGGCCAGATCCTCATCCGCGGTGAGAACCTCTTCTCCGGCTACTGGCCCGACGGTGTCGACGGGCCCGACGAGGACGGCTGGTTCGCCACCGGGGACGTCGGCTACCTCGATCCGGACGGAGACCTCTACCTCGTCGACAGGGTCCGCGATCTCGTGATCGTCTCGGGCTTCAACGTCTATCCCAGTGAGGTCGAGGACGTCATCAAGGAGCTGCCCGACGTCGCCGCGGCCGCGGTGGTCGGAGTCGCGGACGAGATGACCGGCGAGGCCGTGGTCGCGTACGTCCGGCCCGCACCCGAGGCCGACCGCGGCGCCGTCGAGGAGCACGTCCGCGAGCAGTGCGAGCACCGCCTCGCCCGGTTCAAGCAGCCGAGCGTCATCCACGTCGTCGACGAGCTGCCCTACACAGCCACCGGCAAGGTGCAGAAGGGCCGGCTGCGGGAGGCGGAGCGTCGTCGGGTGAACGGGTTGCTCGAGTGATGCAGCCCCGGGTGCGGCTCTACTCCCGCCCGGGCTGCCATCTGTGCGACGACGCCCGGGAGGTGATCGAGCGCGTGTGCGCCGACCTCGGCGCCGCGTACGACGAAGTCGACATCACGACGTCGCCCGAGCTCATCGCTGCGTACGCCGAGCAGATCCCGGTGACGTTCGTCGACGGCGAGCAGCACGACTTCTGGCGGGTGGACGAGGCGCGGCTGAGGGCGGCCCTGCGCTGAGGGTCTGGCGAATCCGCCGGTCCGCCGGCACCCCGCCATCGTGAGAGATCTCACGATGTGCTAGCCAGCCCGCGGACTCAGTTTGTTCCCACGTTCACAAACTCCTAGAGTGCTGTGATTGACCGCCCTTCCACCGGCTGACGAAGACACCCGGGGGTGGTCGGTGAAAGAGCTTACGAACGTGACCGGTTCCGGCATCCCCGAGGCGACAGTGGCGCGCCTTCCCGAGTACCTCCGGGCGCTCGGCGCCCTGCTGGAGACCGGTGTGTCCACCTGCTCGAGCGAGGAGCTCGCGGCGGCCGCCGGGGTCAACAGCGCGAAGCTGCGCAAGGACCTCTCCCACCTCGGCAGCTACGGCACCCGCGGCGTCGGCTACGACGTCGAATACCTCCACTACCAGATCTCCCGCGAGATCGGCGTGACCGGCGACTGGCCCGTGGTCATCGTCGGCATCGGCAACCTCGGGCACGCGCTCGCGAACTACTCGGGCTTCTCCTCGCGCGGGTTCCGCACGGTCGCCCTGCTCGACGCCGACCCCGAGCGGCACGGCAGCGTCGTCGCCGGGCTCGAGGTCCGCCCGTTCACCGAACTCGGCGCCATCGTGCGCGAGCACGGCGTCGCGATCGGTGTGATCGCCACGCCCGCGAATGCCGCGCAGGACGTCTGCGACCAGATGGTCGAGGCGGGCATCTCCAGCGTGCTCAACTTCGCGCCCGCGGTGCTCACCGTCCCCGCGGACGTCGACATCCGCAAGGTCGACCTCTCCACCGAGCTGCAGATCCTCGCCTATCACGCGCACCAGAAGCTGGGTGCCGCCGAGGAGGTGGCGTCATGAGCGTGCTGGTGGTCGGCGTCTCGCACCGCTCCGCACCGGTCTCCCTGCTCGAGCGACTCGCGCTCGGCCAGGACGACGCGGTCAAGCTCGCCCACGACGTCGCCGAGGCCGAGCACGTCGTCGAGTCGACGGTGCTCACCACCTGCAACCGCTGCGAGGCCTACGCCGAGGTGGACCGCTTCCACGGCTCGGTCGAGACGATCTCCCGACTGCTCGGTGAGCGCGCCGGCGTCGCTCCCGAGGAGCTGCTGCCGCACCTGTACGTCCACTACGACGACGCCGCCGTCTCCCACCTGTTCACGGTCACTGCGGGTCTGGACTCGATGGTCGTCGGCGAGAGCCAGATCCTCGGCCAGGTGCGCGACGCGCTCAGGCTGGGCCAGACCTCGGGATCGGTCGGGCCCGCGCTCAACCTGCTGTTCCAGCAGGCGCTGCGCGTCGGCAAGCGCGCCCACGCCGAGACCGACATCGACCACGCCGCACCCTCGGTGGTCTCGACCGCGCTCGAACGGGCCGCCGCGCACGTCGGTGACCTGGCCGGTCGCTCGGCGGTCGTCGTCGGGGCGGGCGCGATGGCCGGTCTCGCCGCAGCGACGCTGTCCCGCGCCGGCATCGGCAGCCTGGTGATCGCGAATCGGTCGCCCGAGGGCGCCGAGCGGCTCGCCGCGGCGTACGACGGCACTGCCGCGACCCTCGAGGACCTGCCGGCGCTGGTCGCCGGCGCGGACGTCCTCGTCTCCTGCACGGGCAGCGCCGGCGTGATCATCTCCGGTGACGCCGTGACCGCCGGCCGCACCGGCGACGCGCGTCCGCTGGCGATCGCCGACCTCGCCCTGCCGCACGACGTCGACCCCGTCGTCGCGGACCTGGACGGCGTCGCGCTGATCACGCTGGCGAGCCTCGCCGCCGAGCTCAAGGACAGTGCGGTCGCGGCCGATGTGATCGAGGTGCGCGACATCGTCGGCCAGGAGCTGGCAGCGTTCCTCGCCGCCCGGCACGCCGCCAGCGTCACCCCGACGGTCGTCGCGCTGCGCACGATGGCGACCGGCGTCGTCGACGCCGAACTGGCCCGCCTCGACGCCCGGTTGCCGGATCTCGACGGCACGACCCGCGCCGAGGTCGAATACGCGATCCGCAGGGTCGCCGACAAGCTGCTCCACCGCCCGACGGTGCGGGTCAAGGAACTGGCCAATGAAGCGGGTGCGGTCTCCTATGCGGCTGCGCTCGCCGAGCTGTTCTCACTCGACCCCGAGGCGGTCGAGGCCGTGACCCGGGTGGAGGCGCCATGACCAGGGCCCTGCGCCTCGGCACCCGCGCCTCGAAGCTCGCCCGCACCCAGAGCGAGCAGGTCGCGGCCGCGCTGCGCACGGCTCTCGACCGGCCCGTGGAGCTCGTCGACGTGACCACCGAGGGCGACACGTCCCGCGCGCCGCTCGACCAGCTGGGCGGGACCGGTGTGTTCGTGAGCGCCCTGCGCGAGGCGCTCCTCGACGGACGCGTCGACCTCGCCGTGCACTCGTTGAAGGATCTGCCGACCGGCGCCGCCGAGGGCATCGCGCTCGCCGCGGTGCCGCAGCGCGAGGATCCGCGCGACGCGCTGATCGCCGCCGACGGCCGTACGCTCGGCGAACTGCCCGTCGGTGCCCGTGTCGGCACCGGATCCCCGCGACGCGTCGCCCAGATCGCGGCGCTCGGGCTCGGCGTCGAGCTCGTCGGCATCCGTGGCAACGTCGACACCCGGATCGGCAAGGTCACCTCCGGTGAGCTCGACGGCGTCGTGCTCGCCCGCGCGGGCCTGGCCCGCCTCGGCCGCGCCGGCGAGATCACCGAGACGCTCGACCCGATCCAGGTGCTCCCGGCGCCGGGCCAGGGCGCACTCGCGGTCGAGTGCCGGGCCGCGGACACCGAACTCAGCGCCGAGATCGCGGCGGCGCTCGACCACGCCGACACCCGCGCCTGCGTCACCGCCGAGCGGGCGCTCCTCGCCGAGCTCGAGGCCGGCTGCACCGCGCCCGTCGGTGCGCTCGCCGAGATCTCCGAGGGCGAGGACGGCGAGGAGTTGTGGTTGCGGGCGGTCGCGCTGTCCACGGACGGGGTGCTCAGCGTCCGTCGCTCGATCACCGGATCCCCCGCCTCCGCGGACGACCTCGGCCGCAAGCTCGCCGCGGAGATGCTCGGCGACGGCGCCGGCGACCTGCTCGCCCCCGCCGTCGAGGACCCCCCAGATCCACGAACCGCCGCCCCCGTACGACCGCACGACCCCGAAACGAGAAGGTCATCGTGAGCAACACCCAGAAGCACAACCGCACCGCACCCCGTTGGGTGTCCTTCGTCGGCAGCGGCCCGGGAGACCCGGACCTGCTCACCGTACGAGCGGTCGAACTGCTCGAGGACGCCGACGTCGTCATCATCGAGCTGCCCGAGCAGGCCGACCTGGTCCGCCGCGTGCTCGCCCGCCACGAGGACGAGTTGCCCGAGCTCGTCGAGTGCGGCGCCGGCGACGACGACCAGCCGCTGACCGCCGCCGCCCGGGCGAAGGTCGTCGTCCGCTCCGCCAAGGCCGGTGGCCGCGTCGTCCGCCTGCTCGCCGGGGATCCGTTCCTCTACGCCTCCGGCCCCGAGGAGGCCCGCGCCTGCGCCAAGGCCGGCATCGGTTTCGAGATCGTCCCGGGCGTCTCCGCGGCGAGTTCGGTGCCCGCGTACGCCGGGGTGCCGCTGACCACCCGCGACCACCGGGGCTTCACGGTGCTGTCCGGCACCGATCCGAAGACCGACTGGACCGCATATGCCGGCGACCAGACGCTCGTGCTCCTGTCCGGGGTCAACCGGATCGCCGACATCGCCGCCGAACTCATCGAGGCGGGCCGCGACCCCGAGACGCCGGTCGCGATCACCGCGTCGGGCACCGTCACCACGCAGCGGACCGTCGTGTCCACCCTCGCCCGTGCCGCCGCGGACGTCCGTGCCGAGGGCATCGAGCCGCCCGCGACCGTCGTCATCGGCGCTGTCGTCGACCTGCGCGAGACGTTGTCGTGGTTCGAGACCAAGCCGTTGTTCGGCTGGCGGGTGCTGGTGCCGCGCACGAAGGAGCAGGCCCCCGCGCTGTCGAGCCGGCTGCGGGTCAACGGCGCCGTGCCCGAGGAGGTGCCGACGATCTCCGTCGAGCCGCCGCGCAACCCGCAGCAGATGGACAAGGCGATCCGTGGGCTGGTCGAGGGACGTTACGAGTGGATCGCATTCACCTCCGTCAACGCCGTTCGCGCGGTGCGGGAGAAGTTCGAGGAGTACGGCCTGGACGCGCGCGCGTTCTCCGGGCTCAAGATCGCCTCGGTCGGTGACAAGACCGCCGCGTCCCTCGCCGAGTGGGGCCTGGTCGCCGACCTCGTGCCCGGGGCCGAGCAGTCCGCGGCCGGGCTGTTGACGGACTGGCCGCCCTTCGACGAGGCGCTCGACCCGATCAACCGGGTCTTCCTGCCGCGCGCGGACATCGCCACCGAGACCCTCGTGGCGGGGCTGATCGAGCTCGGCTGGGAGGTCGACGACGTCACCGCCTACCGCACCGTGCGCGCGGCCCCGCCGCCGGCCGAGACCCGCGAGGCGATCAAGTCCGGCAAGTTCGACGCGGTGTTGTTCACCTCGTCCTCGACGGTGCGCAACCTCGTCGGCATCGCCGGCAAGCCGCACGCGACGACGATCATCGCCGCGATCGGGCCGGCGACGGCCAAGACCGCAGAGGAGCACGGGTTGCGGGTCGACGTGCTCGCTCCCGAGCCGTCGATCGAGGCGCTCGTGGACGCGCTCGCCGACTTCGGCGCGGCACGCCGCCAGGACCTGATCGACTCCGGGCAGCCGGTTACCCGGCCGTCGCAGAAGAAGGCGTCGGGCCGCAGGCGGGCAGCCGCGAAGTGACCGAACCGGTGCTGCCGCAGGTCACGCTGCCGACCGTACGTCCGCGGCGGCTGCGGCGCACCCCCGCGCTGCGGCGGATGGTCGCCGAGACGCGGGTGCACCCGAGCCAGTTGGTGCTCCCGGTCTTCATCCGCGAGGGTGCCACCGAGCCGGTCCCGATCGAGTCGATGCCCGGTGTGGTCCAACACACCCGCGACAGCCTGCGCCGCACTGCCCACGAGGCCGCTGCGGCCGGGCTCGGCGGGATCATGCTGTTCGGCGTGCCGGTCGAGAAGGACCCGATCGGCAGTGGCGCGACCGACCCCGACGGCATCCTCAACCTGGCGATCACCGACGTCGTCGCCGAGGTGGGCGACGAGCTGACGGTCATGTCGGACCTGTGCCTCGACGAGTTCACCGATCATGGTCACTGCGGCATCCTCGACGGCGAGGGCCTGGTCGACAACGACCGCACCCTGGAGCGGTACGCAGAGATGGCCCTCGCCCAGGCCGCTGCGGGCGTCGACCTGGTCGGCCCGAGCGGGATGATGGACGGTCAGGTGCGGGTGATCCGCGAGGCCCTCGACGCCGAGGAGCACACCGACGTCGGCATCCTGGCCTACTCCGCGAAGTACGCGTCCGCGTTCTACGGCCCGTTCCGCGAGGCCGTCGACTCCTCCCTCGAGGGTGACCGACGCACCTACCAGCAGCACTTCGCCAACGCCCGTGAGGGGGTGCGCGAGGCCGCGCTCGACATCCTCGAGGGCGCCGACCTGGTGATGGTGAAGCCGGCGCTGTCCTACCTCGACGTCATCGCCGCCGTACGCGCATCGGTGCCGGTGCCGGTCGCGGCCTACAACGTGTCCGGCGAGTTCTCCATGGTGGAGGCCGCCGCAGCGCGCGGGTGGATCGACCGCGACACGGCGATCGTCGAGTCGCTGACCTCGATCGCACGCGCCGGTGCGGACGTGATCCTCACGTACTGGGCGCTCGAGGCGCCCGCCCTGCTCAGCCGCTGACGGCTCGACTCAGAGGCCGAGCCACTTCAGCAGGCCGTTGAGCGTGTTGGGGATGATCGAGACTGCCTGGCTCTCGGTCTTGCCGGTGACCAGCTTCGCGCACATCGGGGCGGCAGTCTTGACGAGGCCGCCGATCAGCGGGATCGCCTTGAGCTGGGTGTTGCAGACGGTCAGCGCCGCGACCGAGTCGAGGACGGTCTTGACCGGGGCGGCGAGCACGCTCGGGGCGGCCGAGATGACGCCCTTGATGCCGTCGGTCAGGGTGCTGACCGGGTCGCTGCCGGTGCTGGAACCGCCGCTGGCACCACTGTCGCCACCGGAGTTCCCGGAGTTGCCCGACGTACCGGTCGACGTGCCACTCGTGCCGGGGTCGGTCCCCCCGGTCGTGGTGTCGGTGCCGGTCGAGGAATTCTTCTTGGCGCCGTTCTTCGTGGCCGCCGACTTGGACTCGTGCCGGTTCTTCTTGATCGCGTTGGCGTAGTTGGGCGCGAACAGCGTGCCGCCGTAGGAGTCGGAGGGCACCGACGTGTAGTCGCCGGACT
>Ga0164242_10006521_pt1 | contig 12827 bp, 9 predicted proteins | sample OricomgcompostMG_FD_108783 | JGI IMG/M metagenome (GOLD analysis project Ga0164242, IMG submission 108783) | Miracle-Growth compost microbial communities from Emeryville, California, USA - Original compost - Miracle growth compost (MG) ... | reverse complement strand
GTGAACGGCGGCCTGTACATGCGTTAGGCGGCACGGCGGTGCAGGCGGCGAACCGATAAAACAAAGGAGACGCCATGACGGAGACGACACCCGTTGTCGACCTGATCGATGCACGACCCATAGGGCGGCCGCAGATCGTGATTGCCGCGGTCGGCGCGCTCGCGCTGCTGTGCGAGGGCTTCGATCTGCAGATCATTTCCTATGTGATGCCGCGAATCGTTCAGGAGTGGGGCATCGAGCGGGCCAGACAGGGGACGATCCTGTCGGCGGGTTATGGCGGCATGTTGATCGGTTTTCTCGCGCTCGCGCCGCTGGCGTCGCGAATCGGCGCGAAGCGTCTCGCGGTTTACTGCCTGCTGGCGATGGGCGCGCTGAACCTCGCGACGTTGTTCGCCACCGGCGGAGGGATGCTCGTCGCGTTTCGCGTCGCTGTTGGCCTGACGCTCGGCGGCGTGGTTCCGCCGACGCTCGCGCTCGTCGCGGAATTCTTTCCCGCGCGCCGTCGATCGGCGCTCATCGCGATGCTGTATCTCGGGACCACGAGCGGCATCATGGTCGCGGGCATCGTCGCGTGGCTGACGTTAGCGCGTTACGGCTGGCGCGGTGCGATGGTGGTCGGCGGCGTGATGCCGATCGTGGCGGCGATCGCGGTGCGGATAGTCTGGTTCGAGTCGCCGGTCTGGCTGCTTGCACGCGGCGCGGAAGGAGCGGCGCGCGTGAGCGCGATGCTGGAGCGGCTGTATCCGCGCATGCCTTCGGGCAGGGTGGTCGCGGCGGCCGAACCTTCGGCATCGAATACGGGCAGCGTCGCGCATCTTTTCACCGAACGGCGCCTCGTCGGCACGCTGATGTTGTGGCTCGGATTGAGCTGCAACGCGGTCGTCTATTTCTTCGCGCTTAGCTGGATGCCGCTGATTCTGGTCGGTATCGGCGCGACGCAGCAGAACGCGATTCTCGCGTCCACGCTGGCCAATCTCGGCGGCCTTGCCGCCATCGCGACCGGCTTCCTGATGGACCGGTACGGCAGGTCGCGCATCGTCATCGGTTATTTCTTCGCGGGCGCGGTGTTCGTTCTGCTCGTCGGCGTGCTGCTTTCTCCGGCCGTGATGGTGATCGCGCCCACCGCGTTCTGCCTCGGATACTGCGTCAGCGGTTTGCAGAAGGGCGTGTCGGCGCTGGCGATCGAGTTTTATCCGCCCGCGCTGCGATCGGCCGGGGTCGGCTGGGTGCTCGGCGTCGGCCGTAGCGGCGCGATTCTCGGACCGATGGTGCCCGGTCTGTTGATGCAGGCGGGCTGGCCGCCCGCGCATGTCTTTTATCTGATGTCGATACCGCTCGTGCTCGGAGGCGCAGGCATTGCGCTGATGCAGGCGTGGTATCGGCCGCGCACGTCGCCGGACCACGCGCCGCCCCATGCGGTTGCGCTGGCGCACGACGATTACCCGGCGAAGAAAGTGCGGGCGCGATAGCGTCGGGCGCTTTCGCCGCCGACATTTTTTGAAGCAACGAAAAGGAAGAGGAATGACGGATCTTGCGGACCTGACCCGCGTTGGCCCCGGCACGCCGATGGGCACGTTGATGCGGCAATACTGGGTGCCAGCTGCGAAATCGAGCGAACTGAAGCAGGACGGCGATCCGGTTCGCCTGATGCTGCTGGGCGAAAAACTGATCGCGTTCCGGGACAGCGAGGGGCGCGTCGGCGTGCTGGACCATCGTTGTCCGCACCGCTGCGCATCGCTGTTTCTGGGGCGAAACGAAGAAGGCGGCATTCGCTGCGTGTATCACGGATGGAAATTCGATGTGACGGGGCGCTGTGTCGATATGCCGAGCGTGCCCGCGCATCAGGACTTCAAGGACAAGGTGCATGCGAAGGCGTATCGCACCGCCGAGCGGAACGGACTCGTCTGGGTTTATATGGGCGACGCGGTCGAGCCGCCGCCGTTGCCGGCGATCGAAGCGAATCTCGTCGGCGACAGCGAAATATGGTGCCTGCAGCGCGACTGCAACTGGCTGCAGGCGCTCGAAGGCGACATCGACACGTCGCACGTGGGCTTTCTTCATGTCGGCTCGCTGACGCCCGACGACTTGGCCGACGATCATCCGATGCGGCCGACCGTGCTCGATCGCGCGCCCGAATACGCGGTTGCCAACACGGCGTGGGGGACGATGTACGGCGGTTATCGCCCAAACGACGACGGGCAGCGTTCGTGGCGCGTCGCGCATTTCATGTTTCCGTTCTGGACGCAGACGCCGAACAACCGTTTTTCGAGCCGCGCCATCGCGCGCGCGTGGGTGCCGATGGACGACGAACATTCGATGCTGTTCGACATCACCTGCGGCGTGGACGACGGCAACCCGGCCTATTCGTCCACGAGAAAGACCGGCGAACCGCTGTTTGCGCCGTTCGACTACGCGCCCACGACGACCGACTGGTTCGGCCGCTGGCGCTGCGTGGACGATCGCCGCAACGACTGGGGCATCGACCGTGCGCTTCAGCGCGATGGCAGCCAGTACACTGGCATTCCGAACATCACGATGCAGGACCAGGCGGTGACGGAGAGCATGGGGCCGATCATCGACCACCGCTACGAGCATCTCGCGCCGACCGACCAGATGATCGCGCGAACCCGGCGGCGTCTGCTGCTGGCGACGCAGGCGTTAAGCGAGCAGGGCACGTTGCCGCCAGGTGCACAGGACCCCGATATATTTTTTGGTGCGCGCGCCGGATCGTTTCTGTGCGATCCCGCTCTGCCGCTCGAAACGGCGTATGCGGCGCAACTGGAAACCGCAACGCGCTGGTCCGGGGACGAAGTCGTGTCGTAACGCGTCGGCGCGCGTGCGGACGGACGGCATAATCCCCAATGTCCGGCGCGCGCGGCAACGCGTACCCTATAACAAACAAAACAGTATGTTTGTAAGTTGGGCGCCGGCCGGTGCCTCGGTTCCGAAGTTCCATCCAAAAAAGAAACGAATAAAGGAGACAAATGCGATACCTGCATGCGGTAACGGCGGCACTCGCGATGAGTGCGACAGGGACGGTTTTCGCGCAATCCAGGGTGACGCTCTACGGGGTGCTCGACACCGGCGTCGAGTTCTTCACGCACGCGAGCCCGACCGGCGGAACGATGGCCCGGTTCCCGACCATCAGCGGCGGGGATCTGCCGTCGCGTTGGGGGCTGCGTGGCGAAGAGAATCTGGGCGGCGGCCTGAAAAGCGTGTTCGTGCTGGAGTCCGGTTTCGCCCCGGCATCGGGCACGTCGCTGCAGAACGGGCGCTTGTTCGGACGCCAGGCGTATGTCGGTTTGAGTGGCCCGTGGGGGCAGTTGAGCGTCGGCCGCCAGACGAACATGACGATCTGGGGAATGGCGAACGCCGACGTGATCGGGCCAGCGGCGTTCAGCATCGGGTCGTTCGACGGCTATCTGTCCGCCGCGCGCGCAGACAACAGCATCGAATATCGCGGCACCTTTTCGAACTTTACGGTCGGGGTCAGCTATTCGTTCGGCCGCGATGTGATGCCGGCCGGCAACTGCGGCGGGCAGGTTCCCGGCGATCTGATTTCGTGCCGCGCGATCACCGCCATGCTCAAGTACGACGCCGCACGCTGGGGCGTCGGGCTGATCTACGACGAGCAGCGCGGCGGCGATGGCGCGACGGACATCAACGTGGTGCCGGGCGTGACCGGCGTCGCGTTCAAGACTTCGGGCGCGACCGATCGCCGGTACCAGGCGAACGGCTATTTCATGCTCGGTCCGGTGAAGGTTGCGGGCGGGTGGATTCATCGCGTGCTCGCGGGCGACGTACACAAACTGCATACCGACCTCGTCTATCTCGGCGCGTCCGTCCTGTACGGCGTATGGACGTTCGACGCGCAGGTCTCGCACATCCAGAACCACGACTACGACGCGAACGGCACGCTCGGCGTCGCCCGTGCGAACTACAACCTGTCGAAAACGACCGCGATTTACGGCCTCGTTGCGTATCTGAAGAACAGCGGCAACGGCGCGGTGTACTCCGTTTCATCGACGAGCCTCGTGCCCGCGATGCCGGCGCCGGGCGTGGGTCAGGCCGGCGTCATGCTGGGTATCCGTCACACCTTCTGAAAACGTGTGTTCCTTGAAGGAGCAGGGCATGTTGCAACGAAAAATCAGCCGCTGGTGGACGGCCATCGCGGGCGCGCTCGGCGCGGCCACCGGCGGTGGCGTGATCGCGGTTTATGTGTTCGGCGTGTTCGCCAAGCCGATCAGTGCGGAATTCGGCTGGTCGAGAGCGACAGTTTCGCTGGGGCTCACCGTGTTTTCGATCGCGAATGGACTCGGCACCGTATTCCTCGGCGTCGCGATGGACCGCTGGGGTGTCAAGCGCACGACGATGGCGATGATCCTGCTGTTCGGCGTGTCGCTCGCGTCGGTCTCGTTGCTGTCGCCCAATTTGCCCGCTTATCTGGGCGTTTTCGCCGTCGTCGGCTTCGCGGCCGCGGCGGCGACCATCATGCCTTACGCGCTGGTCGTGTCGGCATGGTTCGACCGCACGCGCGGCTGGGTGCTGGGGCTCATCAACGCGGGCACGGGGCTGGGCGGCGCGATCATGCCGTTCTACGCGAATTATCTGCTGACCCATTTCGGCTGGCGCGGCGGTTACCTGGGCGTCGGTATCGCGGTGGCGCTCGTTCCGTTGCTGGCGATGGCGTTTCTGGTTCGTCTGCCCGAGGGCTTCGAGGAGAACCGGCTGCGCGACCGCGCCGCCGCCGCGAAAACGGCCGTGCCGCTGCATACGATCGTGCGCACGAGCCGCCATTTCTGGCTGCTCGCGGTCGCGATTTTCGGCATCTCGTTCGCGACATTCGGGATGCTTTCGCAACTCACGCCGATGATGCTCGACCGCGGCGTAACGCCGATTATCGCGGCCGGCGTGATGTCCGCGGCGAGCATCAGTTCGATCTGTTCGCGGCTCGGCGCGGGTGCGTTCCTCGATCGGTTCTTCGCGCCGTACGTGACCGCGGTGATCTTCCTTCTCGCGGCTATCGGCATGTTGCTGGTGTCGGGCAGTCAATCGGTATTGTTGCTGACCGGCGGCGCCGTGCTGCTCGGTCTCGGCCTCGGCGCGGAAGGCGACCTGCTGACCTACCTCGTGAGCCGCTATTTCTCGATCTACTCGTTCGGCTCGGTCACCGGCGCGATCTGGCTGATGTTCGCGTGGGGCGGCGCGTCGGGCATCTATCTTCTCAACCGGTCGTTCGACGTGACCCATTCGTACAAGCCGGCCGCGTACAGCTTCGTCGCGATCGTCGTGCTTGCCGCGATCGCGGTGTCGCGCCTCGGTCCCTATCGTTTTCCGCCTGCGCATAAGGGCTCGCACGCGAGTTCCAGCGATAGCGGCAGCGAGCTGGGCGAGAACGCGGCCGGCGCGGCATCCAGGCTTTAGCACCGCAGCGATGGCCGCCGGAGGCGTTCCGAAGGGCATCGTTTCCGATTCAACCTCAAGACATCGAAGGAGTTTTCATGCTCGCTGAACAGCCGGGAAATCCGTCGGCAGCGCCGGCTCCGCTGAAGCATCCCGACAAACTGTATATCGACGGGCAGTGGGTCGAAGCCTCGACGGGCAGGGCATTTTCGGTCATCTCGCCGGATACCGAGCGCGTGTATGTCCGCGTCGGCGAGGCGGGAAAGGCCGACATCGAGAAAGCCGTTGCGGCTGCGCGCAAAGCGTTCGATCACGGACCGTGGCCGCGTCTGACCCATGCGGAGCGCGGCGCTTATCTTCGCGCGATGGCGGAAAAACTAAGGGCGCGCTCGCACGACATGGCCGCGATCTGGCCGCACGAGATGGGCGTGACTTACGCGTTCGCGCAGTCGTTCATGCCACGTATTGCGGGCATTTACGATTTCTACGCGAATCTCGGCGACACGTTCGCCTTCGAAGAGCGGCACGCCACCAGTTCGGGCATCGGCAACGGGCTGCTGGTTCGCGAACCCGTGGGCGTGGTCGGCGCGATCATTCCGTGGAATGCGCCCGCGATGATCATCGCGTACAAGCTGGCGCCCGCGTTGATCGCCGGCTGCACCGTGGTTCTCAAGTCGTCGCCCGAAGCGCCGGGCATGGCGCTGATCATCGCGGAAGTCGCGGACGAAGTCGGCCTGCCGCCGGGCGTCGTCAACGTCGTCACCGCCGACCGGGAAGCGTCGGACGCGCTGGTGCGAAGCATGGCGATCGACAAGATCAGCTTTACCGGTTCGAGCGCGGTCGGCAAGCATATCGGCGGCGTGCTCGCGCAGCGGGTGGGACGTTATACGCTCGAACTGGGCGGCAAGTCGGCCGCGATCGTCCTCGACGACTACGACGTGGAAACCGCGGCCAAAGCGCTGGCAACGGCCGCGTGCCAGATGACCGGCCAGGTTTGCGCGAGCCTGACGCGCATCATCGTCACGAAAAACCGCCACGACCGCCTGCTCGAAGCGCTCGCTTCCGCCTATTCCGCCGTAAAGGTTGGCAGTCCATTCGATCCCGCCACGCAGATGGGACCGGTGGCCACGCTCAGGCAGCGAGAGCGCGTCGAAACCTATATCGCGAAGGGCGTCGAGGCGGGCTTCACGCTGGCGGCGGGCGGCAAGCGTCCGGCGCATCTGCCGCAGGGGTTTTATCTGGAACCCACGGTGTTCGGTCATGTCGGCAACGGCTCCGAACTCGCTCAGGAAGAGATATTCGGTCCGGTGCTCGCCGTGATTCCTGCCGACAACGAAGCGCACGCGGTCGAGATCGCGAACGATTCGATCTATGGACTGAGCGGCGCGGTGTTCACGCACGACGTCGATCGGGCCTACTCGGTCGCACGCCGGGTCCGCACCGGCACGGTGGCGCATAACGGGTTCCGCAACGACTTTGGGATTGCGTTCGGCGGCTTCAAGCAGTCGGGCGTCGGTCGCGAAGGCGGCGTCGAAGGTTTGATGCCCTATCTGGAAACCAAGACCGTGCTGCTGGAAAAACTGCCGTTGCATCATCAAACCCCGCAACCTGGAACAGTGGATTCGCCAGCATGACAAAAACGTACGACTACATCGTGGTGGGGGGCGGCTCGTCCGGCTGCGTGGTGGCGACCCGACTGGTCGAGGCCGGATTCGAAGTATTGCTGCTGGAGGCGGGGCCTGCCGACAAGGACATCTATATTCGTATGCCCGCGGGCATGAGAAACGCCCAGAAGTATTCGTGGAATTACCTGAGCGAAGCGAGCCCGGGCTCGGACGTGCCGCCGATCCACATTCATCAGGGCCGTGTGCTGGGCGGCGGGAGTTCGGTGAATGGCATGGTGTACGTCCGCGGTTCGGCACACGACTACGACGACTGGGAACGGATCTACGGCTGTACCGGCTGGAGCCATAACGACGTGCTGCCTTATTTCATCCGCTCGGAAGGCAACGAGATTGTGAGCGGGCCGAAGCACGGCACGGACGGGAACCTGTGGGTTAGCGAGCATCGCTACCGGCATCCGTTGACGATGGCTTATTTGAAGGCCGGGCAGGAACTCGGCTATCCGTACCTCACCGATATGAGCGGCGCGACCGAACAGGAGGGCGTGGGTTTCTGGCAGTGCACGATTCACGAAGGCAAACGCGGCAGTACCGCGCGGGCGTATTTGCAGCGGGTTATCAAGAGCGATCGGTTGACGGTCGTGACCGGCGCGATTGCCGAGAAAGTGCAGATAGAAAACGGTCGGGCTCGCGGCGTGCGCTACGTTCGCCACGGCGGTTCCGCAATAGAAGCGGTTGCGACGAGGGAAGTCATTCTCACGGCCGGCGCCTTCGAAACGCCGAAGCTGTTGATGCTTTCCGGTATCGGCCCCGCGCAGCATCTAAGCGAGTTCGGTATCGAGGCCGTTGCCGATAGTCCGCAGGTCGGGAAGAACTTTCAGGATCACTTGATGGTCTCGATCACGGCCGAGACGCCGGGCATTCCGAGCTTCCTGCGCGAGGGGCAAGGCTTGCGGAAAATCGCGAACGGACTCGAGTGGCTGACCTTCAACCATGACGGCGTGGTCTCTTCGAACGTGCTGGAAGGCGGCGGATATTTCGACGTCGACAACGACGGACGACTCGATACGCAGCTGTTCGTTTTTCCGTTCTATGAAGGCAAGCGCGATGGAAACTGGACGAAGGCCGATCAGATTCCGGACGGCATGGCGCTAAAGATCGGCCACGTCTATCCCGAGTCGCGTGGAGAAGTGCTGCTTGGCGGACCGAGGGCCGACGACAAGATCCGTTTGAGAGGCAATTATCTGTCGGCCGACGGCGACCTGGATTTGCAGGTGAAGGCGTTCAAGCTGGGGCTGAAATTTTTCGACGCGCCGTCGCTCGCGAAAATTACCCGGAACGTGGCGCCGAAATTTTCGGACGACCGTGAAATCGCCGATTACGTCCGGAAGAACTGCACGACGATCTTTCATCCCACTTCGACGTGCTGCATGGGAAATGCCCCGCAGAATTCGGTGGTCGATCTTACGCTGCGCGTGTGGGGGATCGAGGGGCTTCGTGTTGCCGACGCGTCGGTGATGCCGCATATCGTCAGCGGCAATACCAACGCACCGACCATCATGATCGCCGAGCGCGCGGCGGAGATGATTATTGGCGCCTGCGCGCGCGCCTGACCGCGAAGATCACAGCGCCGCGAGCGTGGCGCTGTGGTCCGCTCGCTGCGTCATCGGGCGCAACGCACCTACTTCGACTCCGCAGCGTCTGCGTTGTATTGCTCGATATAAGCCTTGATGATCGACTGCCACATGCGAAGCGTGCGATTGAAGCGCGGGCGGTCGTCGAGCCACAGGCGCCGCACCGCCAGGCCGCGAATGATGCTGTTCGTGAGCCACAGCACGTCTTCCGCGATCGCCTTCGGGACGCCCGATTCGATCAGCGCCTCCAGCCACGCCGTTTCGACCGGCAAGCGGCCGCTGCGCGAAATCGCATGGATCTGAATCGGACCATCGGGGTCGCGCAGATTCAGCGCGGCAAATTCCAGTCCGATGAGAAATAGATCGCTGAAGAAGAATTCCTGACTGTCCTTGATGAGCGCGGCGATCGTCGCGTCAATAGATTGCGGACGATGGGCGCGAACGGCGCCGCGCTCCGCGCTGCCGGTGAACGCGTATTCGAGCGTCGCGATGATCAGTTCGTCTTTGGACGGGAAGTGATGGGTCAGCGCGCCGCGCGAGACCTGCGCGCGTTCGGCGACATCGATCGTGCGAAAACCCACATAGCCTTTTTTCGCGAGCACCTGCACCGAGGCTTCGAGCAATTTGCCTCGCGTCTCCTCGGTTCGCTCGGCCTGAGTACGCCGTCCGCTACCCGCACGCGTAATTCCTTTGACGCGTGAATCTGCCATCGGGGAATAGGTTCAATAAAGTTTCGGGGCAGACAGGTTAGCACGGCGCCCCCTCGTCTAACCAATTCTTCCGGGTCGCGCAATTCAGACACAGTGAGCTCGACTGGGCGGAGGCCGCCGCCGCTGCGGTTGCGCATTTCGGCAAGCTGACCACGCTCGTCATCACCGACGAAGAGAATGCCGCCGTCCTTGAACTCGCGCCAATGGGATTTCGAGGCCAGCCCGCCGACGTCGCACCTGGCGCCGTCTATCTGGTTTCAGACGAATCGCGGTACGTGACCGGATCGGAGCTGGTGATCGACGGTGGCTGGAGTCTTCCCTGATCGTATCCGCCGAACCGGCATTGCACAGCGGGGCGTCCAGGTTGCGGCTGGACGCCCAAGTCCAGTTAACCGATCCTGCGCGGCAAGGTTAGCGCAGCGTCCACCGGGTCGAGGCCATCCCGCGAAATGAGGTAGTCCAGACGCGAAACCTCTTCGTTGCCGAGGTACGTGCTGCGCAGGTGGAACACCGCGCCGACGGGCAGTGATTGCATCAGGCTGTGCCGCGCGATGAGCGTCGCTTCGTCCGCTCCGCCCATCACGCCGTGCGGATCTTTCAATTGCCGGATCGAATGCTTCTCGTGCAGGAACTGCGGTTTCCACAGCGGAACCACGATCCATTTCCGAAGCCGTACCGCTTCTTCATACGCGCCGACGCAGTCGTCCAGCGTGCCGTTCTCGAAGTGATAGCCCGACTCCGCAAGCCGATACTGCGTGATCGCGGTGCGCGAGAACCGACTGATACCTGCACCAGGTCCTATGCCCTGGATGCGCTTTTCCATCCGCGCAACAACCTCGGGTTTGCGCAGGTCGTCGATCGTCGAGACGACATCCTCCGGCACGTAGTCCGGTACACCCCAGTACGCATAGGGGCGATAAAGCACCGTGACCTTCTCGAACTGGTCGGCCATCGGGTCGAAGTAGACGCCGTGACTGTCCGGCAGCCACGCGCTGCACAGCATGTCGGCCGTGCCGTTGCGCAGTTGCTCGAACGCTTTTTCATGCGGCGCGAAGGTTTCGGTCACGGATACGCCGTGGCTGGCGAGAATCGAACGCCCGACGCCCGATGCCGCGCGATGAAACGACAAGTCGATCGTGACCAGGCGAACTTCGGTTGGTTTGGTCATTTCGGGATACCTCGAAAGCGGCGCCCCGGCTCATGCCGGGACGTCGTGTGAACGACCGCGCACCGTACCGGTTTCCAGTCCGGGTGGCGCGCGGAATCTGCACTTACCGTTGGCCGACCGGCAGGTCGATGCGGAAGATATTGACCGGGTAATGCACCGTCGAGTGGCCATGGTTGAAGACCGGTGCGCCGTCGATCTGCGGAACCGGCAGGTAGATGTGTCCATGGCCATCGAGGAACGGCGCATCGACCCAGCGCAGCCGCTTGTCGCGCGCGAGCATCGAGAGCGTGCCGTCCGGCGCGCGCCGCATCAGCGAGTTGTCGGCGAGAGGCGTGTAGTACAGGCTGCCGTCCGCGCCCATCGCGGTGCCGCCGACCGGCGGGATGTCGAACCACGTACTGACGTGCTGGGCCAGTGCAGCATCGTCGAGCGAGTCATCGTCGAGGTAGCGCGTTTCGATTTGCGACATCGGACCGGACAGCGGGCCGAAGTAGAAGGTACGACCATCCGGGCTCAATTCGAGCGGGTCGGCGTTGACCTTCAGCGGCTGGCCATCGCCGCCGGCCAGCACCTTGCCGCCGATGATGATCGTGTCTTGCGCGCGCGCACGCGCGAACGCCATGCCGTCGAAACGACGGCGCACGCTGCCGTTGTCGAGGTCGAGTACGAGAATCGCGCCTTCGCCGGCATCGGTCAGATAGGCGTGATTCCCGTTGATGCGGATGTCGTCGACGTAGCTATGCGCGAGGATCGACTCCTTCGGGAACGTGTAGACGCGAACCACCGTGTCGGTACGCGGGTCGATGTGAACGACTTTCGCACCGTTTTCGACAGGCGTGCCACCGAATTCCGGCGAGCCGGTATCGACGATCCACAGGTCGCCGTGGGCTTCCTCGTGAATCGCGTTGACGCTGACGAACGCATGCGACGGATCGCTACCCGGCTTCCAGTTGTTCCAGGAAGCATTGGGGTACGGCTTCAGCGTGCCGTTCTTTCCGACGATGGCGACAGCGGGCCCGGCATTGCCGGTCCACAGCGGCGCGCCGACGATGAAGCGATCACGCACATCCACCGCGACAGCATTCCACGGCATTTTCGTGTTTTGACGCACCGTGACGAGATGGGCGGATTGGGTCGCCGGCGCATGTTCGGCCGCCGCATTGGCGAGAGAAACGGTGCCGCTCAGCATGGCAGCGACGAGGAGCGTTAGGCGATGTTTTTTGAAAGTGCGAAGCACGTTTTTCTCCAGCAGTGAGGAAATGAAGTGGCACAGCAATGACGCACGGCGTGAACCGTTGCGACGGATTGTGGCTGGAGGACGCGAGTGGAAACAGACGCAAGCATTGCAATCAGCTTCGTGATATTTTTGAAAATAGCTCGTGCGCGGGACTGGACCGGCCCGCCCGAATTCCGAACGGACGATGCTGGACGTCACCGCTTTGCGGGGAGCCATACTTCGATGATCAGACTGGAAGACCTGCAGATTTTTCTTTCCACGGCGGACAACGGCAGTCTGTCGGCGGCAGCTCGCCAACTGGACCTGACGCCAGCCGTAGCGAGCGTCGGGTTGAAGCGCCTGGAGGCGGAACTCGGCACGCGGCTGCTCGCGCGCTCGACGCGCAGCCTGCGACTCACGCCGGATGGCGAGCGCTATCTGCAATACGCGCGCGGCGTGCTGGAGCAGGCCGAAGCCGGCCGCAATGCGGTCGCTCACGGTCGCAAGATGATCGGCGGCGCGGTATCGCTGTCGGTTCCGTCTGACCTGGGCCGCCATGCCCTGCTTGAATGGCTCGACGAGTTTCAAGCGCAGTACCCGGACGTCTCGCTACAGGTCCGCATCGGCGATCACGTAACGGACATGTTCCGTTCGCCAATCGGCCTCGCGATCCGCTACGGTGTGTCCGAGGATTCGACATTGGTTGCGCTCCCGCTTGCCCCGAAAAACCAGCGCGTGTTGTGCGCCTCGCCAGCCTACTTCGCCCGCCACGGACGTCCACAGAAGCCAGCCGACCTGCTCAAGCACAACTGTCTGCGTTTCGCGCTGAGCGACACGCTACATGACCGCTGGACCTTCTTCAGCGGTGGCAAGCCGGAAGTGGTGAACGTGCGTGGCAACCGCAGCAGCGATGATGGGGAAGTGGTCCGTCGCTGGGCGGTGGCAGGGTTTGGGATTGCCTATAAATCGAAGCTGGATGTGCTGAATGATCTGCGCGCCGGCCGTCTCGAAGCAGCGCTGACTGAATTCGACGGAGAGTGCGCTTCCCTGCACCTGGTGAGCGCGCACCGGACG
>Ga0164242_10006520_pt1 | contig 12827 bp, 4 predicted proteins | sample OricomgcompostMG_FD_108783 | JGI IMG/M metagenome (GOLD analysis project Ga0164242, IMG submission 108783) | Miracle-Growth compost microbial communities from Emeryville, California, USA - Original compost - Miracle growth compost (MG) ... | reverse complement strand
GTCGTAGGCAGGGTCGGTGGTGAGGAAGCTCGCGGTCGCCGGGTCGTAGTAACGGGCCCGCGCATACACCAGGCCGGTTTCGTCGGTGTATTGGCCGGTGTAGCCGAACGCGCTCGTCGCGGTGCCGGCGTGGGCGAGCAAAACGCCATAGGAGTCGTAGCTGTAGGCGCCGACCACGGCGCCGGTGTCGTCGGTGAGCAGCCGGGTCGAGCCCAACCGGTCATCCGCCAGCCACACGGCCGCGCCGGTGGCCTGGCCGGCCTGCTCGACCACGAGCCCGCCCGGCCCATACACGAAATCGCTCGCCCCATCCGACAACAACAACGGCAACGAGCCAGACGCCACGTCCCACGCGAACGCCTGCCCGGCCGTGCCGTCGCCGCTGGCCGTGGCCCGCAGCCCGTCCCCGTCATAGGAGTACGCCACGTCCGCGCCGTCCACCGGGTCGGCGTATTCGGTCAGCCTGCCCGCCTGGTCATAGGCATACGTCGTCGTGGCGCCGCCGATCGAAGCGGTGACCCGGTCGCCGTCCGCGTCATAGCCATAGCCGGTCGCGGGAGCCCCGCCGGGAGGCTGGACGGCGAGCAGCTGCCCCGCGCCGTCATACGCCAGCCCAGCCCCGGTGTCCAAACCCGTCACGTTCCCCGACCCGTCGTAGCCGAACGCCACCAGGTCCCCATCCTGCCCGGTGAGCTGGCTGTTCGGGGAGTACCCGTACGTGTGCCCGCCGTCAGGGGCGAGGCTGTCAGTGGCCGAGGCGACCAGGCCGCCCGGGGTGTAGGCGTAACCGAAGCTCGCCAAGCTAGCCCCCGACCCATCCGCCACGCTCATGTCGGTAGCCCGGCCCGCGGCGTCCACGGTGGTCGCCTCGACCACCCCGTTCGGGTACGAGACGCTCGTGAGATCACCATCCCCGTCATAGCCGAAACTCGTCGTCCGCGACTCCCAGTCGGTCACGGACGCCAGCCTGCCGTCCGCATCGAAAGACCGCGTGACGATGCCGCCATCAGGGTAGGTGATCGAGGCCACCCGGCCGAGCGCGTCGTAGCCGTACCCCACCACAGCCCCCGCCCCGTCCGTCACCGACGCCAACCGGCCCGCCGAGTCATACACATAGACGCTCGTGCCCGTCCCGTCCGTCATCGACGTCCGCCGACCCGCCCCGTCATAGGCGTACGCGACATCGGGCGTCGTCCCATCGCTGTAGGAGATCCCGACCAGCCGGCCCACCGCGTCGAAGACCCGCGACGTCACCCTGCCCATCGCGTCCGTGACGCTCGTCTGGTTCCCGTCCGCGTCATAGCCATAGCCGGTGACCCGCCCGTCGGCGTCCGTGCGCGACACAACCCGCCCCGCGCCGTCGTAGCCATACGCCGTCGTCGCCAAACCCGCCAAACGCCCCGCCGAGTAATGCGCCAACACCCGCGACGGCGACAACACCCCGCCATACACCGCGAACTCGTCAATGTCACCATCGAAGAAATACCCCTGATACTGCGGACCACCGACCATCAACCCGGTGGCGTCCACCACCGTGTCCCACGCCCCGCCCGGCAACACCTGCGACCCGAGCACCCGCCCGTCCAGATACGCCACCGCCGTCTCGCTCGCCCCGTCATACGTCACCACCAAGTGATGCCACACATCATCGGCGAACGACACGGCCGAGGTGAAGCTCGCCTGGTTATATTCACCCGTCCAATACACCTCATCGCCGCCGATGATCCCGAGCTCCATCTCCTCGTTCGGCGCATCCGTGCCCCACCACGCCAACACCTGCGCAGACGTGTCGCCCGTCTTGAACCACATCTCGACCGACCGATCCGCGTTCCCGGTCGGCAACCCATCCCCCGACGCCTCCTGCACCTCTCCCGCGCCAAACCCAGCCGAGGCGTCAACATCACTCGCCAACGCGCCGCCACCACCAAACACCACAGTCGCCTTCAACGCCCCGTCACGGCCATGACCCGACGAATCCGCGGCAGCCAGCACACCCGCCCCATCGTCGAGCCGGTAGTAAACGGCCGGGGAATCGGCCAGCACCTCAGTGGCGTAGGTGTCCGCGGCGCCACCAACGTCAACAGCCGTCGACAGCGTCTGCGGCCCAGGCCCGTGGCTATTAACCCCAACCACGTCGATCGTGTAATCCCCCGCAGGCAGCCCCGTCAACGTCGCCGACGTGACCGACGCCGACACCATGGTCGACGTCAGCGTGCGCCCACCGGCAATGGCGCTCACCCGGTAGTAATCCACCGGCGCGCCGGCCGCGGGCGGGTTCCATGACGCTGCGGCGCTATTCGACCCACCGACAGCGGCCACGCCGTCGACTGGGCCAGGAGCGCCAGGCGCGGACCGCCCCGAGGCGACGTAATGCGCCTCCACCTCGGCAGCGCTCAGGGCTGTCGGATAAATCGCGAACTCATCGATAACGCCCTGGAAGAAATACCCCTGATATTGCGGGCCGCCCACCTCCAGGCCCGTCGCGTCCAAGGTGGTGTCCCACGCCGAACCCAGCACATGAGAGCCCAGCAGTTGCCCATCCAGATACGCGTCCACCGTCAAGCTCGCGCCATCGTAGGCAACCACCAGGTGATGCCACGCCCCATCAGCCACCGAGTACGGGGTGGTGAAACTCGCGTCGTTATACTCGCCCGTCAAATAGACCTGATCGCCACCATCCAGGCCGAGTTCCATCTCCTCGTTCGGCGCGTCAGTGCCCCACCACGCCAACACCTGGTGGTCGGTGCTGGTGGTCTTCAACCATAATTCGATCGACCGGTCAGCATTGCCGACCGGCAAACCCGCCCCCGACACCTCCTGCACTTCACCGGCGCCGAAGGTCGCAGCCGTGTCGGCCTCGTTTAACAACGCGCCGTCCCCACCCAAATCGACCGTGTTCGTAACCGCGCCGTCGTTGCCACCACCGGAGGAGTCAACTGCCACAGCCGAGGCAGCCGCATCGCCGAGCCGGTAATACACCGACGGAGAATCCGCGAGCACAGCCGTCGGATACGGATTGTCCAAGCCGGACGGCGCGAGCGTCGTGCCCGTGGTCTCCGTCTCGGCGGCGCTGGGCGTGGGCGGCGCAGGCGGCGCAGGTGGCGTCGGTGGCCCGTCGACTGTGTTGGCCGGGATCGCGTCAGGCGCCGGATCGTACGGCGTTGTGAAGGAAATCAGCTCGCCTGCATCGTCGTATTCATTCGTGGCGACCGTGCCATCCGGCTGTATCGTCGCGTCGACACGGCCTGCGGGATCGTAGTGATACAACGTCGTGTTGCCGTCCGGATCTGTCACCGACGTTCGCCGACCATTCAGATCGTAGGCATACGACGTCACACCGCCCGTCGGGCTTGTCGTGCTGACCAAGAGACCGCGCGGATCGTAGACGTTTGTCGTCACGCCGCCATCTGGGCTCGTCGAGGTGAGCTGGTTGCCCTCGGCGTCGTAGGTGTACGACGTCGTGGCGCCCGTCGGATCAGTCACCGACGAAGTGCGACCCGCCGCGTCGTACAAATACGTGGTCGTATTGCCTGCGCCGTCAGCCGTCGACGTCTCTTGACCCGCGAGATCGTAGCTGTTCGTGACGGTCACACCGCCGGGCCTTGTCGTCGTCAGTAAATTGCCGGCCTCGTCGTACGTGGACGTAGTGACCAAGCCGGTCGCGTCAGTTGTCGACGTCTGCTCGCCATCGGCGTCATAGGCCGAAGCGTTCACATCGCCGAGGGGATCGGTGACCGCAACCATGTTGCCATTGGCGTCGTAGCCGTACGTCGTCGTGTGCTGTATCGGATCGGCGCCCGTGACATTCCCGTTAGGCGACACTTCAGAAATCTTGAGTCCGGCTGCGTCGTACGCGTACGTCGTCGTGTCGCCGGCGGGATCGGTCGTCGACATGAGGTTGCCAGCCGGGTCATACGTGTTTGTCGTCACCCGCCCGAGCGGGTCGGTCTGCGCGATCTTTCGGTTCAGCGCGTCGTAGTTGTACGTCGTAATCGCACCGGTCGGATCGGTCACCTGCGTCAGGTTTCCGTCGACGTCGTAAACATTAGTGGCGGCATTGCCTTCGGCGTCGGTCGTCGCGACGGCCTGGCCCGCGGCGTTGTATTCGACGTGGGTCTCCGCGAACTCACCGCTGCCGACCGGCTGCGACGTCGAGACCTTACGTCCGTCGCGATCGTATGTGTAGGTCGTCGTGTGCTCGGCGGCGTCCGCGCCCGCAACGTTACCGTTCGGCTTTGTCACCGACACCATGTGCTTCGCCAGATCGTAAGCGTAAGTGGTCGTGTCACCGGCAGGGTCTGTCGTCGAAACGAGATTGCCAACAGCGTCGTATGTGTTAGTCGTCACCCGGCCCAGCGGGTCGGTGGTCGAGACCAGATGGTTCGCGGCATCGTAGGAATACGTCGTCGTCGCGGCCTGCAAGGTGCCCGCTGCCGTCGTCATCGATGTCTTGTTTCCGACCGCGTCGTAAGCATAGGTCGTCTCACGGCCCAACGGGTCCGTCTCGGTCAGCACCCGGCCAAGATCGTCGTAGGTGTAGCTCGTGACGCCGCCGCCCGCGTCGGTGCTCGTCGACACATTTCCGGACGCGTCGTACGTGTACGCGGTAGTGTCCCCGAGGGGATCAACGCTCGTGAGAACATTTCCCTGAGCGTCGTAGGTGTACGTGGTCGTGTGACCGTCCGGGTCGGTCTGGCTCAGTTCGTTACCCGCAGCGTCGTACGTCCATTGCCATGCCCCGCCGGCCGCGTCTGTCTCGCCAACGCGATTGCCGTTCGCGTCATAAGAATACGTCGTCGTATTTCCGCGCGGATCGGTTTGGCTAAGCATGTTGTTTTGCGCGTCATATGTGTACGTCGTGACGTTGCCTAATGGATCGGTCTCGCTCAGCACATTTCCACTGTCGTCGTACGTGTACGCGGTCACGTTGCCTTCGGCATCGGTCACCGATGTGCGGTTGTTGTGATCGTCGTACGCGTACGTCGTCGTGTCGCCCAGCGGGTCTGTCTCGCTGATCAGGTTGTTGCCCGCGTAGACGTCGGTCCACTCGCCGCCATTCGCGTCCATCGTCGTCGCCACGCCGGTGCCCGCTGCGCCGGTCCAGCTATACGAGCCATGCGTCCCAGGCGTGTTAGACGCCTCGGTCAGGTCATCGACGGCCCCGTCGCCGCCATATCCGATGGTGGCCACCACGTTTCCGTTCGCGTCGACCACGCTCGTCAACTGATCAGTCACAGCGTCATAGCCATATGTCGTGACTCCACCGGTCGGATCAGTCGCCGACGCAAGCAGAGGAGTCACGCCATCCACCGCGCTGAAGACATAGCCGTAATGCCAAGTCCGGCCATCGCTCAACGCCAGATTGGCGATCATTCCTGTCGCCGCGCCGGTCGTGCCGTAATCAAAGGTGGCAGTGCGCCCACTCGCGTCGGCCACAGCTGCCAAACGGCCGTCGGCATAGGAATACGTCAAGCCTTGACCGTTCCGGTCGGCCTGACCGGTCATCTCCCCCGCAGCGTCAAACGTCGTCACCATCTGGTTCGACGACGTCAAGACCCATCCCGTGTCTGGCGATCCGGTCAAGGTCGCGCGCACCTCAGGCGGCGCGACATACGTTCCGTCAGTCCGCCGTGAGAAAGTCACAACCGAGCCGCTACCTGCTGTGACCTCCACATTGCCCGAATCGAGAACCACGATCGAGGAGGTCAGGTTCGCCGACCACCCCTTGCCGAACAAGCCCACAGACGTGCTGTCTGACGAGTAGCTGCGCTTCAACGCGAAGCCCACGCCGTTGCCGGTCAACGACACGTCGAGATCTTGCCGTTCGTATGCCCCCGTCGCCGTGTTGATCGGATCGAGCAACCACTGTGTGACCACGCACACCGGGCAGAACGACGTGCCACCCCGCGTCGCCTCGGCCGGCACGTTTGGCGCGGTCTGCTTGCGGTTGCGCATGGCCAACCCGAGAATGCCGCCAAAGCTGGCATCCTCAGGAAAGGCGACGTATCTCCCGTCAGCGGAGATCGCAGGCTCGTAGCCGTCCATGCGCTTCCCGGAGTTGTCGATGTCCATCCGGGCAAATGCTCCGGTCGTCAAGTCGGTCACGTAGACGCCCGCCGCATAGGGTCCACAACGATGAGGGATTTCAGAAGCGAAGGCCGGATCAGTCGACGCGCCAGATGCGGCGATCACGCCTGTGCAGGGCAAGTCGGTGGCCTCTTCGTACGCCACATATTTGCCATCACCGGTGATCCGGGGGGCGGCGACACCATCCGGATGGTCGCTGCGCGCGCCAGCCGGATGGTTCACCGCCGTCGTCGTGCTGGTCAGGCGGTCGCGCACCATGATGGACGCGTAGCGGATGTCACCCTGATCACCTGGCGGGCCAAGGTATTCGAGACCTGGCCCGGTGCCAAACGCAACGAACCTGCCGTCGGCTGAGACGCTCGGTTCACGGCCGGAGACGACATCGCCATCATCATCCAGCGAGATCACGCCAAGCGAGGTCGCCGAAGCGACGGCCCAGCCATAAACGTGGAAGACCCCGTCGCTGTCCGCCGTATCGTACGCGACGAAAGAGCCGTCTGCCGAGATCGCGGGCGCGCGCACGCACCCGGGCAAGCGCGTCGTCGTATCGGTGTCGCGGCTCCAAACGTAGCCGGCTCCCCCGTTGGCGGCATCTTCGGCGTAAGTGCCGTACTCGTCGGTAACCTGGTAATGCAAATCATCACAGGCAGGATCGTCGAGCACGAAAGCAACCGTGCCCCCGTCAGCCGATGTCGACGGCCCATTGACGGGGTCAGCCGCGCCGTACGAATACTCGCTGCTGACGGGATCGCCATAAATCGGCACACCTGACGAATCGACCGATACACGAGTGACGACACCGGTGTAGGTATCGGCCTCAAACACGCCGTCACCGCCCCCGTCACCAGCCAGGTTGGTCGCCCATGACGCGAACGTCACGTAACGGCCATCAGCCGAGATCGCCGGAGCGAACGAGAATCCGTTGCCAAAGCCATGGTCGGGAGTAATATCCACCGGAAACGAATAGCCGGTCGGATCCTCGCTATCGGCCACAAAGATGTGCGTGCCCTCGTACTCTTGGTCAACAAAAGCGACGAAATGGCCGTCCGCCGAGAGACTCGGCTGGTACGTGCGAACGTCATACGACAGATAGCCGTATGCGACCCCGCCCAACTGCGGACCGGCATCCATGCCATCGAACGGCGAGTACGGCTCCTGGGGACCCGACGGCGGGTCTGGCGGCGGAGTGTCCGCGGCTGCGGCTCCCGGCATCGCGAGTGGCACGAGCGCGACCAATGCCGCGACTCCGGCCAACAACTTCGCGTAGCGATTCGCCTTGCGCGCGCCTAACTCAGCCATGGTGCCCCCAACGTCCCGTCGTAAGTAGCCAGGTGTCTCCAGAGACCGGCCGCGCCAATATTGCCTACTCACGGAGGCTTGTCCAGCATTTTGCGATGCGGGGCCGCGTGTCCTGTTAAGAAGTCACTCAGTGTGACCGCTGTTTGCCCGTTTTGCTGACATTAGATGTGACACCATGATCACCTTAAGTAATCAAGGCATCATTTCCCTGATTATGTCGAGGAGAGGAACGCCAGCAGCCGCTGCCAGGCGCTGGCCCGCCCGGCACCATCGATAATTGGATCGCCGCCTGGCTCCACAGCGCCGTCGTCTCGAAAGGTCGGAGTTGTGGACGCTTCGCTAATGAACGGAACCAGGCTGGCCACACCGTGTCCCGCGCCGACGAACCGCAGTTCGACGTCAGAGCCGGCGCCGCCATGCGCTCGGCGTCTCGCCTCGATCGCGTCCGCATAGCCGCAGGATGGCCACGCGGCGTCGTCCGTGCCGCAGAGCAAGAAGAGCGGGCCGGGGATATTCTCGACCTCAATCACAGCTCCGGGATCATCGACGGGAGCCGGATCACCAGCTTCTGCGGCACGAATCGACGGCACCGGGACACCTTGACGAGTCCACGCCGAGCCTCGAGGGCCTGGTTCCGGCGGATTCACCACTGATGTCGGAGCGGCGCCCACCACGGCGTGTATCAGGTCGGGAAAGTCACTGGCGGCCAGCAGAGCCGCCTCGCTCCCGCGAGAAATGCCCAACATGTCGACTCGACCACTGTGGACCCCCGGCTGCCGGCCAAGCCATGCTGCAGCAGCCGCGAAGTACTCCAGAGGAATGTCGGTGACGCCAGCCGGAAGCCCTGGCTCGCCGAAATAGGCCAGCGCCAGAGTTGGAAAGCCATGCGACGCGAGCAGCTCCGCAAGCCCTACAGTCGCGAGCCCTCCCTCAGAGCCGCCAAGCACCACGATCGCCGTGCCGCTCGGCCGCGGGTCGGCCGGCGAATAGAACTCACCATAGAATCCAACGCCGTCGGGCCGCTCGTTGCGCACCACCACGCCCACAGATCGCGCAGCGCGCGTCAGCGTCGTCGACGCCACCACATGAGTGCCGCTCAACACGTCGAGCGTCGCCACGAATCCGCCAGGAGGGTAGACGAAATCAGTATCGTTGGGCGGAGCGTGCGAAGGCTTCATCGACCAGAACAACCCCATCGGCGCGACTCCGCTATACGAGCCCGAGACCGGGGCATCGCGCGTGACGTCGACAACACCGTCGTCGCTCACGAGGAACTTCGCTTGCGATGTCCAGGTCGCTCCCTCGGTGTCGGCCGCGCTCAGCCGCAGTTCCACCGTGCTCTCATGCGGCAGGCCCGTGATCTGGATAGAAAGGGGGGTGTCCACGAGCCCGCTCGGCTGATCGACGACGATATGAGCCTGCGATCTCGACGACGAGCAGCCGCCTACCAACACGCTAAGCAGCAGTCCGACAGCGAGGACACCTGAAACAAGACGTGATCGTCGGCGTGTCAGCAGAAGCACGCGGCTGATTTAATCAGACGACGCGCCCTCGGATTGTCATCCTGAGCCGCTCAGATTGTCGATCAGGATCCCGCCGTCGCCCGTGTGTGCGGTGATCGACGAGCTCGACGCCTTGTCGGTCGGCACATTCACCTGCGCACGCCCATCGCCGGTCGTGGCCGACACGTTGTAAGGCCCGCTGCCTGAAGGCACGGCAAGCACGATGCCGCCATCGCCGGTCGTCGCGGTCACCGATGTCGGTGCGATCGCCCACTCGAGCCGGATCCCGCCGTCGCCCGTCTCGGCTTGAACGGACGTCGACCGCAGCCGCGTCGCGTCGATTCCACCGTCGCCGGTGCGGGCGACGACGTCACCACCGACATCGGTGAGATGGATGCCACCATCGCCGGTGTCGGCCGAGACACCGTTCACCATTCCGCTGATTCGTACCGTGCCGTCGCCAGTGTGCACGACGAGATGCGCGGACGCCGGAACCGTCAACGTGTAGTTGACAGCGCAATTGTTGCCGAATATCCCGCCGGGGCATTTGGCGTTCAGTTGCAGCCCGCCGTCAGCAGTCGCCGCGGAGACGGTGGGTTTCTTGAGCTCGTAGTGCTCGGTGTACGAGACATCCACCCGCGAACCGGCGCCAGCCTCGACGGTCACGCGCCCCGAGCCGACCGACAACGAAATTTCGCCGCCGTTCCAGTCGTAACTCGCCTGGTGCTGCTCGCTCGCGTGGGCGAACGTTCCGACCACGCTGAAGGCGCCCCACCCGGCGGCCGCGAGCACGAACGGCACACCGACGAGCACCGCGGTCACTCGGCCTCCGGTGGCGATCACGGGCAATCCCTCAGCTTTCCAAGTAGCGCAGCACCGCGAGCACCCTGCGATGGTCGGTTTCGGCGGGCAGCAAGTCGAGTTTCGTGAAGATGTTGCTCACGTGCTTTTCGATCGCCCCCTCGCCGACGACGAGTTCTGCCGCGATCGCGGCGTTGGTTCGCCCCTCTGCCATCAACGCCAGCACCTCGCGCTCTCGAGCGGTGAGTTTGTCGAGCGGGTGCGAGCGACGACTACGCGCCAGCAATTGCGCCACCACCTCAGGGTCGAGCACCGTTCCACCGGCAGCCACCCGCCGAAGAGCGTCGACGAACTCGACGACGTCGGCCACCCGGTCTTTCAACAGATAACCGACGCCACGCGTTTCGCCGGCCAAGAGCTCTGTCGCGTATCGCTCTTCGACGTATTGCGAAAACACCAGCACCGCGACGTCCGGCCATTGGCTGCGGACGACGAGCGCGGCCCGCAAGCCTTCGTCGGTGTGGGTCGGCGGCATCCGGACGTCGAGGACGACGACGTCGGGCCGGTGCTCGTCGACCGCCTTCAGAACAGACTCGCCATCGGGCACCGCCGCGACAACGTCGAAGCCCGATTCGGCGAGCAGCCGGGAAAGGCCCTCCCGCAGCAGCACGGAATCTTCGGCTATGACGACGCGCATGGCAACTCCACGGTCACGACTGTCGGCCCGCCAACCGGGCTTTGAATATCGAGCGTCCCGTCGACGCCGCCGACCCGGTCGGCCAATCCGGCCAGCCCCCCGCCTTCGTGCGATTCCGCGCCGCCTACGCCGTCGTCGGTCACCGAAATGTGAAGCTGGCCATCAGACCGGCGCGCCACGATGTCGACGCGATGCGCGCCCGCGTGTTTCGCGACATTCGCCAACGCCTCGCTCACGACGAAATACGCGATCGCCTCTGTCGTCGGTGAGCAGCGCGGCTCGACGGAGACGTCGAGCGTGACCGGCACCGGCGAGCGCCCCGCCAGACCCGACAAAGCAGCGTCGAGGCCGCGATCGGTGAGCACGGCCGGGTGCAGGCCCCGCGCGAGGTCACGCAATTCGACCAGCGCGTGTTTGGCGTCGTCGTGCGCCTCGTCGAGCAGCCGGCGCGCGGCCTCGGGATCATCGTCGTAACGAGCACGCGCCCGACCCAAATTCATCGCGAGCGCGACGAGCCGCTGCTGCGCGCCGTCATGCAGGTCTCGCTCGATCCGACGACGCTCGGCCTCTGCGGCATCGACCACCCGCGCCCTGCTCCCCTTCAGCTCGTCGACGCGTTGCGAAAGCTCGCGCGCGGTGACGCCGAGCATCGCCCGCGCCAGCGCCCCCTCGGCCGACGTGAGCCCGATCGTGAGGCCGATCGCCACACAGCCGATCGCCAACCCACCGAGCGCGGTCAGCCACGCGCTGCTCTGATCGCTGATCGTCAACGCCCACAGGTCTGCCCTGCGCGACGGAACCTGGTGCAACCACCACGGCATCGAGACGAGCGCGAGGGAGCCGCCCCACCCGACGACGCTCACGCCAAAAGTGAGAACCGCCAGTGGAAAGCGCACGACGTCATATGCGATCGCCCGCCATGTGGGGCCATGACGAAGCGCGGCGCGAATGCCACGAGGCCGGGTCAGCGGCTTGGGTATCTCGATGTCGAGGAAAAGTCGCATGCGCTTGCGCTCGAACTGAGCCATGCCTCGGGCGAGCATCGCCACCAGCCAGAACAGCGGCACGCCGAGGAGAAAAAGCGGCGTCAATCCGACGCACAGCGTCACGCCCACCACGGTGACGGTGAACGTGAAGATCGCGATCGGCAGGTCGGTCAGCGGCATCACCAAGCGCAAGGCGAGTTGCAGCAGCACGCCGCCGAACCCGGCGGATCTGGCGTGGCCCACGCCCGTGACCGCCGACGCCGAGGCTGATGAGTGGCTCACGTCGTCCAAGGTATCGGCGCGACAACGCGCCGCCCATCACGTCACCCACCCAGGCGTAAGGGGGTTACCCCCACCCCGAAAACGGTCGCCAGCGCCACCGACAGGCGCCCCCGCCCTCCGCCATCGTCGATGGGCATGCCGGACTCGCCGGACACGTGGCAAGGAGGGGAACGTCGTGAACGTCGCCGCCCGCATCGGAAGTTGGAGCGCCCGCCATCGCAAGAAAGCCATCGTCGGCTGGCTGCTCTTCGTCGTGATCGCGATCGCGATCGGCTCGGCGGTGGGCACCAAGCAGATCACCGACGCCGAAGGCTCGAACGGCGAGACCGCGAAAGCAGAACGGATCTTCGCCGACTCCGGAATACCCGACGCCGCCTCGGAAAACGTGCTCGTCCAAACCAAGAGCGGCACGCCGGACGACGCCGCGCTGCGCGCGACCGTGGCGCAGGTGATCTCCGCCGTGACCGCCACGCACGCGGTCGACGACATCCACTCGCCGCTCGACGCAGACGGGCAATCGCTCGTCTCGCGCGACGGCCATTCGATGCTGGTCACGTTCGACATCGCCGGAGATGCCGACACAGCGGCCGACCGGGTGCAGCCAATTCTCGACGCCGTCGCCTCCGTGCAGCACGACAACCCGCGCCTGCGAGTCGAGGAGTTCGGCGACGCGAGCGAATCGAAGGCTCTCGACAAGACTCTCGGCGACGATTTCAGCCGCGCCGAGATCCTCTCGATCCCGCTGACTCTGGGCATCTTGCTCGCCGTGTTCGGCGCCGTGGTCGCCGCCATCGTGCCCGTCGGCCTCGCGCTCACGGCCTTCTTGGCCGCCGGTGGCCTGCTCGCGCTCACCAGCCGCGCCGTGCATATCGACAGCACCGCCACCTCGGTCATGCTCCTGATCGGGCTCGCCGTCGGCGTCGATTACACGCTGTTTTACCTCAAGCGCGAACGCGAAGAGCGAGCCAAGGGACGCTCGGCCACCGACGCGTTGTCGGTCGCGGCCGCGACGTCCGGCCGCTCGATCCTGGTGTCAGGCCTCACCGTGGTGACAGCGCTCGGCGGCCTTTTCCTCACCAGCAACGCCACTTTCGAGGGCGTCGCCTCGGCGACGCCCCCGAAAGTGGCGTTTCTGGTGAGGAAAAGGCCGCCGAGCGCCGTCACCACGGTGAG
>Ga0164242_10006519_pt1 | contig 12828 bp, 8 predicted proteins | sample OricomgcompostMG_FD_108783 | JGI IMG/M metagenome (GOLD analysis project Ga0164242, IMG submission 108783) | Miracle-Growth compost microbial communities from Emeryville, California, USA - Original compost - Miracle growth compost (MG) ... | reverse complement strand
TGTGGGCGCAGCGCAAACGCTCGGCGGATTTGCTCGGCGTGGCGGCGCGTTATGGATCGTTTCCGATTTTGCTGGAAACCTATCGCGAATGTTTGCGCGAGGTTTTCGATCTGCCGGCGCTCGTCGAATTATTGCGGCAGATCAAAAATCGCCAGCTCCGCGTGGTGACGGTGAATTCCAAAATCCCGTCGCCCTTCGCGTCGTCGCTTTTATTTTCCTACGTGGCGAATTTTATTTACGACGGCGATGCGCCGCTGGCCGAACGCCGCGCGCAGGCGCTGTCCGTCGATCAGGCGCAGCTCCGGGAATTGCTGGGCGACGCGCAGTTGCGCGAGCTTCTGGATGCCGATGCCATCACTTCCGTCGAGCTGCAATTGCAGCGTTTGGACGGCGCGTATCCGGTGAAACATGTGGACGCGTTGCACGACATGTTGCTTTCGCTGGGCGATTTGAGCCGCGACGAAATTGCATCACGCGCCGGCGCGGATGCGGAAATTGATGAGTGGCTAAAAGTACTTTTGCAGGAACGCCGCGCCGTGCCGGTGATGATCGCGGGCGAAGAACGCTGGATAGCCGCCGAAGATGCCGGCCGCTTGCGCGATGCGCTGGGCGTGCCGCCGCCGCTGGGTTTGCCGGAAGCGTTTCTGGAAAATGCGCCGGATGCGCTGACCGATTTGGTGTCGCGTTATGCGCGCACGCACGGGCCGTTTGCCGCCGAACAAGCTGTCGCGCGTTTTGGTTTGGGAATCGCCGTAGTCAGCGGCGCGCTGGAAAAATTAGCGGCGCGCGACCGCGTTTTGGAAGGCGAGTTCACGCCCGACAAACGCGGGCGCGAATGGTGCGATTCGGAAGTATTGCGATTGATCAAACGCCGCTCGCTTGCCAAATTGCGCCATGAAGTGGAGCCGGTAACGCCTGCGGCGTATGGACGTTTTTTGGTGGAGTGGCAGAAAGTCGGTTCGCGGCACAGCGGGCTGGAGCCGTTGCTTGCGGTCATCGAACAGTTGCAGGGCGTGCCGATTCCAGCGTCGGTTTTGGAAAGCGAAGTGTTGCCGGCGCGGCTTGAAAATTACCATCCGTCCGATCTGGACGCGCTGTGCGCGGCGGGCGAAGTCATCTGGCGCGGACTGGAACCGCTTGGGCCGAATGATGGGCGCATCGCGTTGTATTTGACAGATCGCTATCGCCTGCTCGCGCCGAAAAGTACTTTTGTAGAAAGCGGAAGCGGCGTCCCGCCGCTTGATTTAAAGCGGCAAGATGCCGCTTCTACTTCGCTCTCGGAAAAAGTCCACGAAATTCTGCAATCACGCGGCGCGCATTTCTTTTCTGATCTGGCGGAGGAGACCGGCGCTTTTCCCGCGGATCTATTGGCGGCGTTATGGAATTTAGTCTGGCGCGGCGAAGTCACCAACGACACATTAGCGCCGTTGCGTTCCTATTTACGCGCCGGTTCTTCCGCTCCAACGAAATTCAAAGCCACGCGCCGCGGCACGTTTCGCTCGCGCCGTTCGGCGCTGCCGGGTAGTGAAGGGCGATGGTCGCTATTACCTTCAATAAATCTATCGCATCCCACGGAAACCGAACGCCGCGCCGCGCTGGCCATGCAATTGCTGGAACGTTACGGCGTGTTGACGCGCGAAGTAATACAGATCGAAAACGTCCCCGGCGGTTTTTCGGCTATCTATGAAATTCTCAAAGCGATGGAGGAAAACGGCAAAATCCGGCGCGGCTATTTTGTCTCCGGCCGCGGCGCCACGCAGTTTGCCTTGCCCGGCGCGGATGATCGTTTGCGCGCTCTGCGACGGGAACCGGAAGAATCGCGCACGCTGATATTAGCTGCCACCGATCCGGCAAATCCTTACGGCGCGGCGTTGCCCTGGCCGGAACGCGAAGGCGCCCGCGCCGGCCGTGCCGCTGGAGCGCAAGTCATTTTACACAACGGAAACTTGGCCGCATGGATCGGCCGCACCGAACGCAGCCTGTTGACTTTCCTTCCCGAAAACGAACCTGAACGTAGCGAATCCGCGGAAGCGGTAACTCGCGCGCTGGCAGAATTAGTGCAAGAAGGCCATCGCCGCGCTGTGCTGATTTCCAAAATCGACGGCAAAGCGCCCGAAGAATCCGCGCTCGCGCCATTTTTGGAAACGGCGGGATTTTCGTCCGGAAGTAAGGGATTTTTGAAACGCTTGTCTATATAATATTTTTATATTGGCTAAAAGTACTTTTACCCAATAACCATCATGCCCGAAGGCGACACCCTTTTTCGGACTGCATACACATTGCGATTAGCCTTGAAAGATCGGGAGATTACTGACTTTCGCTCGCCATTGCCGGAGCTGCAAAATGCCAATTTAATCGGCCATCAAATTATCGATGTGGAAGCGCGCGGCAAGAATTTGCTGATTCATTTGGATGACGGCCGCGCGCTGTATAGCCATTTGCGTATGGATGGTTCGTGGCATATTTACAACCCGGGAATTCCCTGGCAGAAACCGGAACGGTTGGCGAAAGCGGTTATTGCGACACGCGAATATATCGCCGTTTGCTTCAACGCGCCGGTGGTGGAATTGCTGACGGAAGCCGCGATTAAACGTCATCCGATTTTAAGTAAATTGGGGCCGGATTTGTTGAAGGAGAATTTCGATTGGGAAGAAGTCTTGCGGCGATTGCGCGCGCACGATGCTATTCCGATTGGCGAAGCGTTAATGCGGCAACACATTTTGGCGGGAATTGGAAATGTCTATAAAGCAGAAGTACTTTTTCTGTGCAAAGCTAATCCGTTCGCGTGTGTCCATCAATACTCCAATCAGGAATTAAAAAATATTGTATATAAAGCGCGCGAGTTATTGAAACAAAATATCCAGGGAAAACCACGCACAACGCGACACGCATTGGATAAACATCGCTATTGGGTTTACGAGCGCAGCGGGCGCCCGTGCCGAAAATGTGGCACAACAATACAAATGCGTCGGCAAGGAATGGATGGACGCTCGACGTATTGGTGTCCCAGTTGCCAAGATGAATGACGGATCATTTTTTCGTCATCCATTTCCATTCCTGCCGCACGGCTTTACCAAGTCCCGCTGCAACTGTGAGAATGGGAGATTGATCGGTGAATGCGGCGGCGATAGCATAGAGGCTATGAATCGAAAAATGGCGTTCTTGGGAGATGGCATAAATCGGTTCCCAATAATCCGGATCGAATTTTGCCTTGAAATTCTCCAATCCACCAAAGTTATAAAATCTTCTTCCATGAGCTCGCACCCACGCTAAAAGTACTTTTAACCACGCAGGATTTTCCTCGCCTTCTTGGCGGCCATTTTGCGAAAGTGGAACTAATCCCATTGTGATATATTTCGAGCCTTCGGAAGCGACGGTGCGAATTGCCGTATCCATTAATAATTCCACGGTGCCATTGGGTGCATCGAAGCCGCGCGGAAATTGTTCGGTGAGCCAGCCATTGCGATTAGTAATAGGGCAGAGCACGGTGAATCCCATGACTCGCCCATTTTGTTCCGCCACAAAAGCGCGCCGGTCACTCATCAATGATAACGTTTCTGGTTCCACCAAAAAGTGCAACGTAGGCAGTCCGCGCGTTTGCAGCCATTCATCCAAAACCCGGCGTAATTCGGGATTTTGCGTGGCGCGGTCTTCCTGCCACTCGCTGACGGTAACGCCTTTATTGCGCGCTCGCGAAAGTTGCGCGCGCAGCGATGAATGGCTGCGGATGATATTGTCCCAATTCGATGGATTCCAAACAGGTTGTGAACCCAGCGAAACGGTGGAATAATTTTTGGAAGATTCGAGCAAATCCTTGAGCCGATCCGCCGCGCCAAAATAGCAGGTTTTGTCTCCTGCTATTTTGGCGTCGGCTTCCCATTCAGAAAGTACTTCCGGTAACAGGGCTTTATTACAAACCGGCGAGCCAGCTACAACGCGCACACCCACTTTGCGAACATAACCAATCATGGCGTCGTTGCATTCCGAATACCAGTGCGTTATTCCCGGATTGACAATTTGATACGCGGTGGCATTCCAGCCATATTTTAAGACGAGTTCACGGGCGCGCTGCACGGACATAAGAATTATTTGATGTCAGTATATAACGCGCGCAATTGTTGTGATAATTGTTGCATTTCTAAAATGCCAATGCCACCCGTATTACTACCCATTGGTACGTCATCCTGTTTGGCTTTTGCTAATACTGTGTCAAAAGCTGTCTTTTGTGCGGGTGATAATTTGCCTGTGTCAGCCGCAGTCTGCAACGCTAAAATAATGTTTGCATCTTGCAATCCGGCACGCACTGCTTGCCAGCGAATAGAAGGAACAATAGTTTCGCCTGTCACATTATATTTTTCGCAAAGCGGATTTTTTTCCGTGCCATCATAGACAAAGTTATAATCCAACAACCCGCCATCAGTATCGTCCCAGGAACTGCCGCGAAAAACATTGTATGCCCAGAAACCAATTCCCGTGTGCTTTGTAGCGGCGGCTAACACAGGGTAAAAGCGATTCCATTGCAACAAATTATCGCTACGTCCCGCCGCCACGTGATAACTTCCAATTTCTAATGCGCGCTCTTTTTGCGTCTGATAAAACAAGGGATAAACTTCTTCTGCAAAAGCCCGGAACGGATTATAGGATGGCGGTGCGTTGCGATTTAATTTCTCCGGCACCGGCATGTGCGGCATAATCACGTCCACTTGTGGAAGGGCAGTTTTGACATCATTGGGAAATGAATAATACGTCAATGTCAAATAATTTTTTAGACCGGGAATTTTCTCCCGAAGCAATTTTGCGATTTGCACATATTGTTCAACGGTTTTATCCGGCGATGTTTCCAGCGACGCAGAATGCAGTTCGTCCCAGGTTAAAACTGTGACGCGATTCGTATCCACACCGTGTTCTTTAGCATCTTTGATCCATGCTTGAAATAGCTGAACAATAGCATTGTTCCATGCCGGTGAAAGTACTTCCAAGGTTTTTCCGTCTGCGGTTTTCATGCTAGCGTATGATGATTGCCAGAATGTGTTCAACCGAATCGGCGATGGTCCAAAATATTTGAGGAGATTATTGTAACGGCTAAAATCCGCCTTTAACAAATTTCCTTCAGCGTCGAAAGTGGCCGGAGGCATGAACGCCCATTCGATATCTGTGACGCCGTGAGCCACTAAATCTTTTACTGCATCAGCTGTATGATTGGCAATTATTTTGGAAGACGTATAACCGAATGCGTAATGTGCCATCTTTTGCGGAGGTGCGGCTTGTGGCAAAATCCGCAAATTTATAGTTAGCGTTTCAGTGCTCTGATTATTTCCAGTAAGCGTAATCGTTAGCGGATAGTTTCCGGCTTTTGCATTTGTCCCGATTTCAATATTAGCAAACAGCCGCGTCATTTCTCCGGTATCTACATCGATAAAAGTACTTTTGCCGCCGCCGGGCAGTTGTGTAAGTGGATCAGAAATCTGTGTTTTGCCTTTTGTATACCAGGTATCAGTAAACACCTGACGGCGCCAATTGATGCTGCATCCGTTCGGTAAACCCTGCGCATTAACAGTGATCTTTTGCGGCGCGGCCATCGCGTTGGCGATGTCTATTCCAAATGCTTGATACTCGCCGCGCAATGAAAGTACTTTTCCGTCGAAAGAAGTTTTAATCGGAATTGCGTCAGGCTCTAAGCGCTCAAAAGCGAATGATGTTTCAGAAATAAACGGTTTTCCCTTTGCCATTGCGGCAAACAATTGCGCGTTTAGCGAAGTGATCTTTTGACGATCCGTATCCAGCTTGGCTGCCAAATCCGCTTCTGCCGCGTTTGCTTCTTTTAAAATATCCTGCGCTTCATTTTGCCAGGAATTTTTCTGGGGAAGTGCAATATTCTTTTGCGATGTTGCGTCTAAACGGTTCAGGAAATACTGCGCATCACGTCCCAGCGCCACAGCGCTATGTGCGTCTGCATCAGAAAGACCGGCGCTGATTTGCAACTTGATGTTATCCACATAAAAAGTACTTTTGTTGTCCGAACGATAGATGGCAATATATAACCTTCCGCCTTTGGCGTTCGCCGGAAGCGTGCGCGCTGAAGAATATGTTTTGTATTCCGCCGTAATGGGTTTGTTCCACAGGAGAGCGGCATCGTGCCATTTGTTGTCATCGGAATAATATCCAATGCGCGCGCCAATGACGGCATTGTCGCTGACAGATTTCGCATCTACGCTGAAACGAAGTTGCTGGTCAGCCAATTTAGGAATTTGCAAGTTTTGATATACAGCAATGTAGCCGCCTGAAACCAACAATGCGCGATTACCAGCGCTGGCGTTTTCCGTCACGACTTTCACTTGCGCGTCTTTGCCGATTTCCCAGCCATCAGGATTACCGACGTTGGCGGCGTCTTCTTCAAAACTGGGGTTGGCGAGTTGCGTTTGCGCCGTAGCTACACTTAAACAAAAGAAAAAGAAGAACAGGCTGAAAACGCCAATTTTTATGCGATTGATATTCATAGAAAAATCCTATTTTAATACTCCGTAAATTTTGTTTGAAGCCGTAAAGTAATAAATTGTCGCAACGTAATTCTCCCTTTTAAAAAGGGGGAATTATCTCTGGAAATTTACTACCCACTACATCTTTTAAAAATTACCGGACTATTGCTATTTGAAAAAGTACTTTTAGTTAGTTGATAAACGGATTCCAGTTCCGATCACAATACGCGGAAGATGCGGGAGTGCCGGTTCCTCCGCTCAAGGTACATGTAGTGGTGCCGCTTGCGATTTTTCCCATATTGGCCCGGGATACCCATTTAACGTGGCCATCAGCAAAAGCAACATTGCCACCTTCAAGATGGGGAATTACCGTGTTGTACTTTGCCGGATCGGTATTTCTTGCATTGTTGCCAATATCAATAGGGACGGCATAAAAGGAATAATTCCAATTTTCATCCATCACCATCTCAATTTCAGAGGGGCGTTGAACTGCGGCTAAAGTTACGGGGACACCGGAAGTTCCGCCAAAAACACCCACGTTTCGTCCTCCAAGAGCGCCAGAATACCCATAGCTGGGGTAAGTAGGATTAACCCTGGCAGAGGGACAGACGAATACCTGCACGCTTTTTACGTAAGGGAAAATAATATCCATCCAAGTCGGGTAATGCCCGCTGGGAGTTCCCGATCCATTCGTTACGGTGAAGTTACCGGCTGGCACTGATTTATCCGTAATAGGCGACCGATGTGTCCAATCGTCATACCCGGTCCAGTTAGGCGGATATGCTTCATCATAATCCTGTGTATATTGCATAATTCCCAAACCTATCTGTTTTAGATTACTCATACAACTAGCACGCCTCGCATTTTCCCGCGCCCGCGCAAATACCGGAAAAAGGATAGCTGCGAGAATCGCTATAATGGCTATAGTTACTAAAAGTTCTATAAGTGTGAATGCGGTAATACGACTTTTTGTTGAGAGTTGAATCTTTTTGAAAACAAGCATTTTAATCTCCTTGCTGACGCGATGTTTTGCGCTGAAAAGTACTTTTAGGGTGCGAAAGTAACTGAACCGCCACCATTGATTTTGGGCGGGATTACAACAGAATGAGCTTCCTGAACCGTTCCCTGAATTTGTTGGTATAACAGCTCGACCGCCTTCGCGCCTATTTCCGCGAGCGGCACTTGCACGGCACAAAGGCTGGGTGAAATATAATTGCATAAATCCGTACCGTCGAAGCCGATAATGCTTAACTGCTGCGGCACTTTAATTTCCTCCTCCTGTAAAACTTGCATGACGCCAAACGCCGCGGCTTCATTCTGCACGAAAATCGCCGTGCAATCCGCTTTGTCCCATCCGTGCCGCAACCATTGTTGCATCTGCGCGCGGCCCCAATCCATATATAATTGTGTCGTGCTTTCACCATTCTTCGCGTTTTCTGGACAACCGGCGACACGCATCCATTGAGGATCGATTTTAATTCCTGCGGCCAGCATGGCGTCTTGGTAGCCTGCTAATCGCCTGCGCGGTAGAATCGGCGTCTCTTCCACCAAACAAGCGATGCGCCGGTGATGGTGATCGAGCAGATATTGCACCGCGAGCTTCGCCCCCTGATAATCGTCTGCGGTAACGCTGGGTACATTTTGCGCGGCAATGAGAACAGATACTACGGGCGTGGTGCCAGGAATCTCTTCAATGAGTGTTTCTACTTGATCAATGCCAATGATTAAAACTCCATCCACCTTAGCCAGCGAGTCCGGTTCCCAATCTAGATCCGTTCCCAGAGACAGCAAATGTTGCCGGGATCGCCGCGCGGCTTTTTCCATCCCTTGCATGAGCCGGTTGTAGTAATTGGTATGTTGTCGATGAAAATCTTTACTACCGATAATGCCGATATTTCCTGTTATTTTCCGTTTTTGCTCCGCCACAAAGATACCACGCCCATGCAACCGTTCCACCAATTCTTCTTGCTCGAGCAATCCATAGACACGGACAACTGTCGTCGGCGTCACTCCATAGTTTTCGCACATTTCATCGAATGTGGGTAACTGATCGCCTACTTGTAATTCTCCCGATTGTATCCGCTGCCGTAACTCGCCCGCAATCGCAGCGTATTTAGGTTGTTTTTCGGCTATTGTGGTCATTTCGATAAATAGAACTACGTATGTTATTTTAAAGAACTACGTAGTACATTATTCCCCATTCTCTTAATTTGTAAACATTATTTTTACAAGTTATTACTAATTACATTAATAATAAATTTAATGCACAGCATATTTCATTTACGCGGCAAAAGTACTTTTGTGAAAGACTTGCCGCGCTTACAATACGAGCATGTACCGCCCTCCGAAGTACTTATATTCTTAGCTACCGCTATAATACGGATTCCAGGCGCTGTTAGCGGTGGGTTTATAAGTGGCAGTAAGTGAAGCGCAATCGGTGCAATTTTTTGCTTGAGTATAGACTTCATTGGACTTTAACCATTTCACGTGCCCATCAGCGAAGGCAATATTCACTCCACCAAAATGACGGCCATCTTTGAAATCACCATTTTGAGTAACCGTAGGCGGTGAAGCAAAGCTGTCATGAGCTCCCGGTAAGTAGTAATTATTAACAGGATTGATGTTTCCTGAATTTGTTATTCCCACATTTCCATCCATATATACCGGCGTCATCACGTAAGTCCCTAAATCCATCAACATGTAAACTTGGGCGGGCGCCTGAATTGTTGCCAGAGAAACGACAGGGAGCATAGTTGATGGATTATTTGTGTCATACGGCATAACCATATCATTTGCTCCATAATTGCCATAATAGGGTATAGGACGTCCCGCGGTATCAACTGGTGTTACTGGGGCAGATGGGCATTGAAATAGTTGGGCATTTTTATAATACGGATACAGTGTTTGTTGCCAAGTCCAGGCCCCTCCTCCTGGAATCCAGTTATATCCGTTTGGTGGTGTCTGTGTAGTGCGTTGTAAGCTGTGCGGATAATGCTCATCGTAATCCTGGACATACATCATCACGGCTAATCCCAACTGCTTGAGGTTACTCTGACAACTAGCGCGCCGTGCGTTTTCCCGCGCTCGTGAAAATACAGGGAAGAGTATCGCTGCGAGGATCGCTATAATAGCCACGACAACCAAAAGTTCTATCAAAGTGAAAGCCTTGATACGGCTGCCGCTGCTTGTGGTATTCTGATTTTTTAAAAGTATAAACATAAGATTCTCCCGGTGCTGATCACGGCACCTTAAAAGTACTTTTATGGAAGCGGCGCTACCGAAGCGCCTTCGCGAATACGGAGAGGCAGAACCATTGAAGACGGCCTGGCCTCGTTATTAATTATTTGCTGATTCAACAATTCCATCGATTTGGCGCCGATATCCGCCAAGGGAATTTCTACCGCACAAAGCCGAGGTGAGACATAATCGCATAATTGTGTGCCATCAAAGCCGATGATGCTGACTTGTTCCGGCACTTTGATATTTTCCTCCTGTAAAATTTGCATTACGCCAATAGCTGCCGTTTCATTCTGCACAAAGATCGCCGTGCAACCTGTCTCACGCCAACCTTGATGCAGCCACGATTTCATTTGTTCGCGTCCCCAGGTTAAATATGGCCGATCCTCCTTTGTCACATCAACAGAGGATGTCAGACGAATCCATTCTGGTTTTGCATGAATAGATTCTTCCAATAAAGCATCTTGATAGCCAGCGAAGCGGCGACGGGATAACACAGGAAGTTCTTCCATGAGACAGGCAATGCGCCGATGTTTTTTTTGATGAAGATATTGCACGGCAAGCTTTGCTCCCTGATAATCATCTACTGTGACGCTGGGCGTATTTTTCGTAGCAGTTAAAGCAGTCACTATTGGCAATGCCGCCGGGATTTGGCGAATCACAGGTTCAACTTGATTGGCGCCGGCTATGATTATTCCATCCACCTTTTCACAGGAACGCACATCCCATGTTTTTTCCGTACCAAGAAAGAGAAAATGTTGCTTGTTGAGCATCGCGGCTTTTTCCATACCGCGCATAAAGAGATTGTAATAATCCATCTGTGGTTGGTGGAAACTTGCGCTACCCAGAATCCCAATATTTCCAGTCAACATTTTTTTACGCCGCGTCACATAAATCCCAACGCCGTTTACACTTCGTAAAACCTGACGTCGCTCCAGTTCCCGGATTGCAGCATTGAGCGTATAAGTACTGACTTCCAATTCATCCCGCAATTCCGCCATAGTAGGCAGCTTGGCTTCCGGTCCCAATTCCAAGGCGATATCATGCAATTTAATGCACGTTGCTTTGAGGCGGGGTCGGCTTTCCAAAGTTTTTCCTTCGAGCAAATCGGTTGGCATGATTTTCTTGCAAAAGTACTTTTCAGCTTTCTGGAGCTTATTGCTTTCTGGTGCTTTCTGAAATTATTATACCACGGAATGATGATTCTTAAACATTTATTTTTCGCGGCTATTTTAAGGGTTTTTAAAATGTCAGAATAAAAGTACTTTTGAGAAAGGCTTCGACTTCACTCAGCCTGACAATGCGCACAAATGCGGAACACGGGCCAAAGTACTTTTGTAGCAAAAGTACTTCTATAAAAAACCGTCAGACCACATCTTCCGCCGCTTGTCCGCAGGGATGGGCGGCGTTGCCACTTTCAAATTGCAGTGTGACATGAGCAATATTAAATTTGTCGTGCAAATCACGGCTGGCCTGTTCCAATAATGCGTCGTCGCAATGCAACACGGCTCGCACCAAGTGCGCTGTGAGCGCAGTTTCTGTGGTGCTCATCGCCCAAATATGTAAGTCGTGTACTTCACTGACGTTAGGCAAACTTTGCAGATATTGTCTGACTTCAGAAACGTTAATTCCCTCGGGGACCGCATCCAAAGCAAGATTCACAGAATCGCGCAGCAGGCTCCACGTGCCCCAAATGATAACAGCGGAGATAATCAAGCTAACAACCGGATCGAGCCAAATCCAGCCGGTGAAAAGAATGATAAAACCAGCGATTACAACGCCGGCAGAAACAGCCGCGTCTGCGGCCATATGCAAAAATGCGCCGCGAATATTGAGATCGCCTTTGCTGCCGGAAATAAAGAGAAGTGCCGTCGCCGTGTTGATAAATATACCTACCAACGCCACCCAAATCACCGTTTCGCCGCCCACAGGAGCAGGATTGACAAAGCGGCCAATGGCAGCCCAGGCAATTGCGCCGACTGCGATTAACAGAAATATGGCATTGAACAGCGCCGCTAAAATGGAGGAACGCCGCATCCCATATGTGCGCCGTTCGGTGGGACGCCGGGCCGATAACACAAATGCGCCCCATGCCAAAAGCAACCCAAATACATCGCTGAGATTATGTCCTGCATCCGCCAACAAAGCCAGCGAATGCGCCACACCACCAAAAGCTGCTTCTACAATAACAAAGCCAATATTGAGCGTAATGCCAATCGCGAAAGCACGGCCAAAATTGGCGGGTGCGTGGCTATGTCCCAATCCGCTATGTGAATGTTCGTGATCGCAATGTTGATGAGTCATCAGTTATTAGTAGAAGTACTTTTATCAAGTATAGAATGCATTTATCCAATAGTGAACTGTAACTTATCACTCTGTTCGAAAAATTCCCCTTGACTAATAGATTCAGAATGTTAGAATCCCTTTCGTTAATCCGATAATATAACTCGGATATATAGTTTTCTAAGGATTCGGTGCAGTATCAGATGAAAATCGAACAGACTTGGCAGAAGTATGCGCGCATTGCAATGTGGACAATATTGGGAATAGCATCATTTATCGTTCTTGGCGCTTTAGTGTGGCAAGGAATTGTGGCCTCAGGCAATCCAGACCCCACAACTCCCGGCCTGGACCATACTGCTGTCATTATTAACACCGGTTTGCTGGTTTTTCGTGAAGGCCTGGAAGCGATTTTGGTGATCGCTGCATTAACAGCCAGCTTCATGGGTTCCAATAAAAATTACCGTTTGCCAGTAGCGTTCGGCGCGGGCGCTGCGTTGCTTGCCAGTGTTGCCACCTGGTTTATCGCGATCGCTGTTCTCAACGCCACTGGCGCGCCGGCGCTGGATATTCAGGCCGCGACGGGCTTGCTGGCGATTGTGGTTTTGTTGATCGTCATGAACTGGTTTTTTCATAAGGTCTATTGGACGGGCTGGATTTCCATGCACAATAATCGCAAGCGCGATTTGTTGGCGAATATGGGGGATACGAAATTTCGCGCCATGCTTGGGTTAGCTTTGTTGGGATTTTCCGCGATGTATCGCGAAGGTTTTGAAGTGGTTTTATTTCTCCAAACACTGCGCTTGCAAGCCGGTTCGAGTGTGGTTTTGCAAGG
>Ga0164242_10006518_pt1 | contig 12829 bp, 11 predicted proteins | sample OricomgcompostMG_FD_108783 | JGI IMG/M metagenome (GOLD analysis project Ga0164242, IMG submission 108783) | Miracle-Growth compost microbial communities from Emeryville, California, USA - Original compost - Miracle growth compost (MG) ... | reverse complement strand
ACGCAGACGTCCCTGGCTGTCTCCGGAATCGCCGAAAATCGTTTATTCAAAGACTTGAAATCCACACTCGAGCAACCAGATATTCCCGCGAAATTTCAAGCCTTTGATTTTATTGGTATTTTTTCCACCTACTCCCACTCCATCATCAACAGGCCGCCTAAACCCGCATGATTAAAGGGATTGGCGGTGATCGACATGGGTCTTTACCGTCGCGTTTACCGTCAGAAGCGCACATCTTTAGCTGATGCGGGAGGTGAAGCGATTTGCGGAGAAGCGACGTTTTCTGGACCATCATCAATCAGCCCACAGCATACCGAAAACTATCCCTTCAGTCAGTTATGGCTTGGAGCAGCTGGCTTGGCTCACAACTTTTCCGCGAGTGTCTTCAGCCTCTTGCTCTGCCGTGCTACTTTGATCTGCGCTTTCCCCGCTTTGCTCACTCGAATCGAGGTGGCATATTGAATGATGGCGTCATATGCCTCCTTGCTCTTCGCTTCATACCAGCCGGATTTATAGGACAGCCTTCCCGCAGCAACCATGCCTTCCAGGTCGGGGTAGTTGTCTGCTCGATCTTTGATCAGCTTCTTCAGGTCCGCTATCTCTTTTCCTGTGAGTGGCATGGTCGCCATCCTCGTCTTTGGTCAGTGGGTCGATGAGAGAAAGTGGCTGAGCGAACAAATCCAGCTCTCTACGGGCCTCTCGGTGGCATCTGTTCGCTGTGCTCTAGCAAACTGCGCAAGTTACTCCGTACGGTCGCCGCGAGCGTATCGGATGGAACATTGTGCAACCTACCCAGCGCCTCAACAACCACCCCAACATCTGCGGGCTTCGAAGGCCTCGACCCGGTCTTGGTGAAAGGCCCATCCGTCTCCGTCAGTAACCTGTCGATCGGGATGGCTGCGACCATGGCCGAGTGTCGCTGGTTGTCCAGCATCGCCGCATTGATCGAGAAATAGCACCCCAGTTCAAGCGCGCGCTTTGCCTCCGCCTTCGTACCCGTAAACCAGTGGAGTACAACCTTTCCCCGTGTCGGTGGAAGATGGGACTCGATATGATCGAGTACGATCTTGGCAGCACGGATGCTATGGACCGTGATGATCTTGTCTCCCGCTTCCGCGCAACGCTGCAAGACGTGCTGAAAGACTTGCTTCTGCAGGTCGATTGACTTGTAGAAGCGTGGTCCCGCGTCAAGGCCCACTTCGCCGACATATCGGGTCTCTGGCAGATGTCGGTCCCACAGATCGAGTTCGCCTGCCCGCTCTGCGACCAACTGCGGATGCAGTCCGAGCGCCGCGCGAACGTAACGCGTGCTTTGGGTCAGCTCATGGTTGCGAGACCACGCCCTCGGAGTAGTAGTCACCGCCAGCGTGAAGACGCCCGCATGCTCCGGCTCTTGGACCGCTACCTGATGATCGGGATACAGATCCAGATGGCAATGAAAGTCTACGAGGCCTGCTGTGGTGGCCATCTTCGAGCCTGACATCAACTTGGCCTCGTTTCGACACCATCGATCAAGTGCGCAACTTCGGCAAGGCCACGGCGGTAAACATCTGCGAGCTGATCGAGGTGCGCAGTTTCGTCGGAAAGCGAGCCAGGTTTGTGGATCAGGAGGTTTGCGAGCTGCGGTCGACCACGAAGGCGTTCGATCGCGTATTGAAAGGAACGCACCTGCTTGCCCGTAGATTCTCGCGTGTCCAGCGTCTTGGCGCGAAGGTCAGAGACCGTATAGGTTGTCTTGTCCCTACCCGCACCCCATGCGCTATCCAACGCGGCACGCCGAATCAGGCACGGCAAGCAGTACCCGCAATGCTCGATGCCGAGGCCCTGCCACCGTCCCTTTGTCGGAGACGAACACGACAGTGAATCCGGTGCAAGCTTGGTCAGCAGCGCCTGGTTTCTGCAATTTGATGCCATCTCCCCCTTTGTCTTATCCCAATATGGGTTCTCGATTCGCCCATTGACTCCCAGTTCTGCAAGCAATTCGTTCCAACGCGCCATGTAGTACGGGTGGGTAGTGCGGGTACTGTTCGAACCAAGGCGCAATGGGTCCAAAGGAACGTTCAACGCGATCAGGCCGTTCTCAGGCACTCGCAGAACAAACGCCTTCCCCAGCCCGGTCCCTGCAAACACGCCCAATGCAAAGAACAAGAATGAGCGTCCCCGCGTGCTGTTTTCCGATCCGACATCCTCCACCAGGCCGTCGTCGAATGTCATGCCCACGCGCAAACGTTCGAATGATGACTTGCCATAGTGCTTCTTCAAAGCGGCGAAGAGCTTCCCTTGGGCATCACTAGTCGCGCCTTCCCCAAAGTGACTGACCAGCAGTGGCGCCGATCCGATCTCCAGAAAATCGATGGCGCCAATCAAACTGTCCAGGCCACCTGAAAACAGGCTCACAGAATCGAACGGTGGCGCAATCAAGGTGGGGGGTGTTTCTTGGGCGATAGTCGCGAACCTAGGCGGCCGCGCCCGAAACCCAATCGTCCAGCGATCGCCGGTTAAAAAATTTAAGGCTTTCACTAGCGTTGGGACCGCACTCGTCCAGCGCGCAGGGTTACTGACTGGAATGACCAAGCGGATCTCGCGGGTCCAAGAGTCTTGCGACTGTTCCGCACGGGAAATACGAGTATCCGCAGCATGAACGTGCGCTGCGACCGCCAGCAGGTCAATGCCAATTTCCGATGGGAAGACACCCAGCTTCTTTAAGCTCGTCAGCGCACCGCCAATGCCATGGTCGAGCGACTTTTCCCCCGCGACCATCTGCAACAATGTGAGCTGTTCGTCCGCGGCCGTGGGAATTTCGGTTTGATCGTCAGGGCCGAAACGGCCGGCAAGGAGTTGTCGTTTCATAGGTCGGCCTCCGCTTGACCGAGCGATTGAAGGATCGCAAACGCAGATTCATAGACCCTGTCCACGAACGACTGGATGCGTTCCGGGGTCAAGTTCGGAGATTCGGCGCGCGCCCTCGTGAGCGCATCGCTCACACCACCACGGATGAAATCACGCAATTGCGCCTCCACCCGATGCGCCGCCTGTGCATCTGTCGGCATCGTCACAGCCTTCGTGCCGATGTCATTACAGATCCGAGCTTCAATGGCATGCGTTGCATACAACTCGAAGACGGTTTGCATCTGGTCCGGTGTGAAGGTTGAAAGGTCGGTTAACCCCTCGGTGGCCAGCTCGATGATAGTCTCGATATAGGCCTCGCGCGCGATTCCTTCGTCGACAGTGCCGGCTCCAGGACAAATGTAGTCGGCCAAGCCGACAAAAATCTCTGTGATTGGGCGTCCGGCAAGCGACTCAAGGTCCAACGAGCGCAGTGCCTCGCGCACACCACGGGCCTGCGCATCCGCGAGAAAGCCGAGCAATCTCGCACCCGAACCGCGTGAGGCACCCATGCGCTGGGCGGCTTGCCGTGCGCCCCCTGCGGATGTGGAGACGTAACGTGAGACGGCGCGTCCGAGGCTGGCTCGGTCAGTGCCACCCGACCCAGCAAATCGCGTAAAACTGTTGCGGGCACCCGAAAAACGCTGAGGATCGGCCACTGCGGGGATGGCCGGCCGGTTGGGCGCGGGGGGCGGTGCCGCGCCATCGCCCGGCGGAACGCCGTTCGGTTCATCACCTGCAGCGGGCGACGCCGGTGGCGAGCCGCCTCCGTCCGCATCTCCTAACCACGAAGGCACCAGCGGCGTGCCGCCGCCCGGACCGCCATATGCTGTCGACGTTCCCATCAGCGCGCCCCTTTTGTATCTTTAAGCGCCAACTCGGAAGCCGTCTTGAGCGCTAGGTTATTGGTCAGCTTGCTCCATTCCGTTAGTAGCATCGTCAAGCGCCGCATACACTCCGGGTCCTTGATAGCCCCCTGCCACCCACGAACGGCCCAAGGCCCGCACTTGTTGCTCGGCAACGCCTCCAGGAAGTCCAACAGTTTGCTTTGCAGCCCGGGCTGCGCTTTCACCAACACGATGAGGCCATCAACGCCGGCCGGCATAGTCTCGAAGGCGCCGCTGCCCATGATCTTGGTTCGTACTGCCTCGAACACTTTGTCGGCTTCCGGCTGTACAAGCAGCTTGAGTTCGGCCTCATAGCTCTGAACCATCATCTTCCCGCCGAATAGCTTCTCAACAACGCCGGCCAAGTGCCCCAACACTGACACTGGGCCGAAGTAGTCTTTCTTGTCTTTCGTCACGAATAGGTATGGACGAAGGTCGATGCCAGACAGCAAGGGCTGAACCCTTGCCCAATCACAAACTGTGTCCGACGATTTCCACTCCGCGAGGACGGCATTCTCTGATGCGGGTATGGAGACCTCCGCCGCCTTGGCACCCTTGCGCGCATTTGCTGTTATCGCTTCTTCCTCACCCTTTTCACTGGCGCGATCAGCAGCCAGGACTCTTTCAAGCGTCTCTAGATCCTCGCAGATGCCCTTCGGGTGAATGGCCGCGACAAAAGCGATCTGTTCAAAAAGCCGTGGAATGAAACGCTCGGCAAGCATCAGTTTCGCCAGCACGGGCAACGTGATATCAGCGCCGAATCCGCGCGCGGTCGCCGTACGCTCGCGCAACAGCAATGTGTTCAAGAAGCGTTTGATCTGCCGCGGATTGCCCTTGGCACCACTTGCTAAGATCGGACCAATCTGATCGCTGAGCGCGAGTGCGTTGTTGGCCTTGTCCGCCTTGGTCCCGAGCGCGGCCTTGACGATCGCAGCATCGAGACCTGCGTTCTCCCAAGGCCGCCTAAGGCGTTCCCGCGCAGCGGAAATCAACTTTAGGTAGTCCGAATCCTCGTCGCCGATCTCAGCGCCCGTCAACAAAAGCGTCACGTAAATGCGCGTCTCGGTCTCACCCAACGCCGGGATGCGAAACGGCACCTGGATCAGTTTCTCCAGGTAATTTCGCGCGTAATCGCGCGGCCCCGTCGTCTCTGGAAGATCAGGGAAATGCTTACGCACGGCATATTCGATCATCGCCTCGTCCGCAGCGACGACGAACGCCGTACGGGCGGTAAATACGAACAGACGGATCGCTTCAAGCGTCTCTATGGCCGTATCTGGCAAACAGCGGTCGAGGTCATCAATCAACACTATGAGCTGCTTGATGCCAGCATCTTTCAAGAGTTTGTCGAACGCCTGGCGGAAGGCCTCGACCTCCTCAGGAACGTTCTTGGTTTCCGCCGGCTTCAACATCGACTTCACGCCTTCAATTGCTGAAGTGAGATTCTCTTTCGTCGCCAGCTTCTCGGGGTCAACAAACATTCCTTCAAGGGTCCCTACAATGGCACCGATTTGTTCCGGCGTCGGGATACCAGTGAATGCCGTGAATGCTAGGCCGCCGGCGCGCTTGGCGACCTTCAACCAATCAATGCGGTTGAAGACATCCTTGAGCGCACCAGCGGCCTTGGTCATTGCGGGACGCTTTTCGACCAGACTGGTAACGATGCCTTCGATCAACGCGATCTTGGCATCCTCAAAACCTTGGAAACGCCAGCCATTGAACTTCAGACACAACACATCGTGATTGTCTGAGAACCCCGATTCAATCATCTCTAGGACACTGGACTTTCCGGCACCCCAGTCGCCGTGAACTCCGATCGTGACGGGACGGTCTGGGGTCTCCCGCAACAGTTCAATGATCGTCTTCGCTATCGCTTCGTTGTTGAGCAAGTCAACCTTGGTTTCGTTATCCGTCAGAATCATTCAATCGTCCCCTCCCCGAGCTAAATTATTCGGCGCCTCCATCAACGCCGACCGAATCGCGGCAGAGACCTCATAGCGCGGCCCCTGACGCCTTAGCGCCATCGTCATCTCGATTTGGACACCGACTCCGCGGCGCCCACGGTTGCAAATATTCTTTGGTTCGATTGCAGGGAATTTGTGACCTTGCAATCGAGTGTCGACGCCTAATTCGGCGATGGCTCGCGCCACGCTGGTCTTCAGGGGGCCGTCTAAGCCTCCGACTAGCGCCTGTTGTTTGTCCCCACGACACCCGTGTATCGCGATCACATGATCACAGTTGGATAGCAGATCCAAGCAACGTGGCTCATCGAACTTGTGGCTGGTCAGATGCAGCGCGGCATAATTTCCGGCGGCACGGATTCCCTCGAATAGGTACAGGTTGAAGTCCGCACCAGCGATCGCGCGAGCGATGTCCGACGTATATTGCTCAATACCACCTCCATGCGGCGCTATCACCGCGATGGATGATGCTTCGTTCGGCCGTACGTGCACCTGGTAGTCGACGTCTTCGAACTGGACTTCGGCCAGATCCCTGAAACTCATATAGCTATCTGCGGGATTTTTCATAGCTCAAGCTGGCTCAGCGACCGCTACCGCGACATCAGCTTCCTGGAATCCACAGGCGAGCAACGCCGGCCGAAATTCCGCGAGCGCATTCGCAGGCACGCCCAGCCAAAGGAGGTTTCCGGCGCGTGTAGCAGCGACGTAGCCAATACGGCCAATCTCGGAGTCCACACCGGCCAGTAGCGAGGAAACATGCTCCCTGGTTGCAAGATAGAGCACCGCATCTAGGCTTTCGCCTTTCGCTTGGTGCACCGTGTCCACACGCATACGCGCGTCCGTCTCAGTAGCTAGATCCTCGCGGGCTATCAACGGAGCACTGGGAAGAGCCTTCTTCGCAAGTTTGTTTCCCAGGTTATCGGCGGGTTTCAAGCCGAACTTCTGATCCAGATCGACCAGCAGAGCCTTCGTTCTCTCGAGCAGCAGCGGATGCCACTGCGTATCCGCTATCAAATGGACCGCGGGCAAGCCAGTGTCCGGATTGCGAGTGAAGCCCCAGATGAGACGGCGCAAAGGCTTCATCTCGGGGTAACGCGCCGGCTGCGTAATCCGCACCACCAAGCCTTGCGGCGGATCATCCAGCAGGCCAACGATGCCCGCTGCAACCGACTTGAATGCACCAAGGTAGTCCTGCCGCGTGTCTCTAAGGATTGCTGCCTGCGCAAAGATCTTCACTATTCCCTGACCTGCAGGCGCATCATTGCCTGCGAGTTTATCGGCCAGATCTCGGCCTCTACAGAGAACAGCTGCCCGGTCGGTCTTCAAGCTGGCTGAGACGACAGCCGCATGAAACGCAGTGATGATATGTTCGCGTTCGGCATTCTTGTAAGCAATGAAGTACGCACCGTGAGGGGTATCAGGCGCGGGTCGGTCTGCGATGTCGGTACGCATCGATAGCTTGTTGGCCAGCGCCAGAATCGCAGGAACGGACCGATAGTTCCGGGTGAGCCCATAGCTATTCACCCCCGGCTGCTGCCCGTATCGCGTCAGGAACCTCCCGTTTGCGCCGGCGAATTCATAGATGCCTTGGTTCGGATCGCCGATCAACGAAATCTGCACTCCAGCTTGAATGAGCTGCTCAAGAATGGCTTGGTGGAGCGTGCCGACATCTTGCGCTTCATCAATCAGTATGTGGGGGTAGCGCCGAACCAGGGCCCGCAGTATGCCCGGTTGCCCCAACAATGTCCGATAACACCAGTATCGCCCGAGGTTATGGGTATACGCCCCCGCCTGCGCCAAGCGAGCGGCAACCGCCGGACCATTATTGATCGGCAGCAAGGCGTTGTGCTGCTGATAGTGAAACAGAGCAGCACCGTCCTGGAGGTTCACCACCACCTTGCGCATGTCGATGGGTTGGACTGGAAAAAGCTCCGTGGCCGACGACTGCACCCAGAACCTCAAACTCTGGCTCCGGAGAAAGGGTTCCATTCCGGCAATTAGAAACGGTGTCCGGTCGCATCCCATGGTCCGATGACCATGCGGACGTAGCACATTACTGGTAATGAATCCATCCAGCGTGTCAATCTCGACCCTGTCGCGACCAACGCCCGACGGCAGGTCCTGCACTAGAGATTGATAGCTCTGGCGGAAGGTGTCTACAGCCACATTGGAGAAGGACAGCAGCGCAACCCGGCCGCGATGGTCGCCCAGTCGTTTGCGAATTTCGGCAAGCCTGCATACTGCTGTGCGGGTCTTACCGCTGCCCGCGCATGCGACGACTGACATCGGCTCAAGAGGCGCATCGATGATGGCCAACTGTTCGGCTGACAACTCCGTCATGGCTGCGCCGGCGCCAATTGACATGCGTGCGCGATGGCATCCCGAATGTAGTCAGGCACCTTGCAAACAGCGCCGTCCGATAGCACCTGCGCTAGCGCCTGACCGAAGCGCCCCTTTTGTACGTTGTTCTGTTTGCGCTCGAACATGCCGGTAAACAGAGCACGCGCTTTCGCGGCATCGTCTGAGGCAGCATCGACCGCCGCTTGGACTGTGTCGGCAATCTTCGGGTGAAGCTCACGTAGGGCCTTCAGCATTGCGGCTCGATTGTCGGCGTGCAGTGCTAAGTCGTATTCAAGAGTCTTAAGCCCATGAAAAACCTTCACGAACGAATCTACCCTCCCCTTCATCTTGGCGGTGTTGTCCGACACTTTCACCACATCGCCAAGCACCGGATACAGCGCCTCTGGTTCACTACCGTCTGCGGGTTCATCTACCGGGTCGGCATCCGTGACCACTGCCACCGGAATCTTCAACGCATTGTCGCCGAACAACGGAAGGAATGAGTCGAAGTTCAAGCCTTCGACGCTAATGAGACTGACGCCGTGCTCACGCAGCCTGTATCCGGCTTTCTCTGCGAGCACGCTCACCAACATGAGCTCGGCCGCACCTTCAACAAAGATCACCCGACGCGCGAAGAACAGCTCCGCACGTGTGACGTCTAGATAGCGTTCCAATTTTTCGCGCTTTCCCTTATCGAAGGCAATCGTTCGCGGAAAGAAGGTTTCCACAGTCCCGCCGGTGTCCACCAAACAGGTCAAGCTATCGAGGTCGGCAATGCTGGCGAAGTTAGGGGAATGGCTGGTCACGAAAAGCTGGACCGGATTTTCACCTTCGACCGCCTTAATCGTCTCCAGATAGCTGAGCAGAATCGCCTGGAGTTGTGGATGCAGATGCGCTTCGGGCTCTTCGACGATCAGGCCGCGATAGCTTGATTCCGGGTTTTTAGCAAGTTCGCTGAGTACCACAGCCATAAAGATTAGATTGTTGAAACCCAATCCGTTTTGCTCGATTTCGAAAGCGTCAACCAGCAATGATAGGCGGGACGCCAGGCGTTGAAAATCGCTTCCGCTCAAGCCCATCTCCAGCGATTGAGCCAACTGCGGGCCGAGCATGCGCCCATGGCGTGACGTGATTTCCGTATGGGTGTTGACGATGGGTTGATGCTTCTTCAGCTCATCATCGAGCGTTTTCAGTGCTGCGTTGATTCCGTCACGTCCCGGACCGTCTGTGAGCAGTTGGAACAACCTGGACAGTTGGCTAGTGCGGCTTGGTCGTAGGCTCTGCGAGGCATCGCGCAAAGGCGGCAGATAGACCCCTCGAAGATTCTCCATCATGTCGGTGGTCAGGCCTACGTCTTCGTGGTCGCCGCACCACCGCTTGGCCCGCAATCGCCCTATTTTGTCCGCATCTGCGTAGCGAATCGTGATGCGAGCTTCCAGATTGCCCGCTGCCGCGGGTTTCAAGGCTGCCAGGAAGTCGGCCTCATCGTCCTCGTCAAGCCCGCGGAAGACGTACTGAAAAACAATATCGCCGGTAGGCTTGCCACCTTTGGGGTGATGCAAGTCATCAATGTCGAATCGTGGGTAAGGTTCGTCGTGCCCCGCCAGTAGTGCGCGTAGCGCATCGACGACCGCAGTCTTCCCCACATTGTTCGCACCAACCAAGATATTCAATCCGGATTGGAAGCTCAGTTCTGCATTTTGCAGTTTCCTGAAGTTTGAAATATTCAACTGAGCTAGATACACCGGTTGCTACTCCTATCGCATTCCGTTGTGCTTCATGTGTTTTAGTTACATATTAACCTACCTGTCGGAATCGAGAGAATAAAGGGCTAGAACGGTGACCCAAGTTGTTGTTTCGGGCACGCGCGTTTTCGGCGGCCATCGGCGGCCGGTGCCAATAAACCGTCCCTTCCCACAGGCAGGCCACTTCGCGCCATGCGGTTGGCGCGATCCAGATTTGGGGGATCACTCCCGAGCAGTATTACCTCCCTTTCCTAAACCCTCGATCTCCCGCCATAAACGCTTCCAGCATATATGGGATCAATGTCACAGCGTCGACTGCCTGGCCGTGGGGCTGCGGGTGTAGGGAGTCGTACTGGTCGGGATCGGCGTCGAGGCAGGCCGGACATTCGAAGGTCAGCAGGATGGTCTCGGTGTTCGGCAGCGGCCCAAGCCGCAGCTTTTTTGTCGTGCTCATCGTGAAGTGCCCCGATTGAAGAACAGCGGCTGATACGGCCGCAGCACCAGATCGCGGTTGACGATGATGCGCACCGGCAGACCTGGTCGCTCGGTCAACGTCGGCTGGATGTTGAGGTTTCGCCGGGTCATATCCTGTCCAGCCTGGTTCACGCTGTCCTGCAAGCTGTTGCGGCCTGCGATGATGACTCGATCGCCGTTGCGGTTTTCCGGCGCGGCCAGCTCGGCGCCAACGCCCAGCAGCGTCGTCAGTGCCGCACCCTCGAAGATGCGATCCCAATGCCAATCGACGCCATCCTCCAGTCCAGCGTAGCCGGCTGGGTCGGCTCCGGCCAGGTTGTCGAGCGTGAGCGAAGACGTATCCGGCAGGATGATGCGATTCCACACCACTTGCACGCGGCTCTGCCCGTAGGCGACTTGGCTGTTGTATTTGCCGAAGATGCGCGAACCCTGCGGGATCAGCAGATAGCGGCCCGTTGCCGTGTCATAGACCGGCTCCGTCACCGTGCCGATCACGTCGCCCGGCAGGTCGGACTTGATACCCGTCACTAGCGCCGCCGAGATCACGGTGCCGGCCATCACCTGATACGGCGAGGTCGGCGTTTGCAGACTGCGGGAATTACGGGTTTGTGTAGTTCCGGCTTTCTGGAACGCCTCTTTCTGATCTTGCCGGTTCTGCACGGCGGTCGGATCGGCCGGCTGCGCGGCCGTTGAGGCCGGACCGGCGGCCTGCGGGTCGAAGCCCGCCAAGCCGGATGCGGGCGCGGCCGAAGCGGTCGCGGTAGCGGCGCGCTGCGGATTACTGGAACGGAAGAACACCGACGAACCCGCCGCCGCTTCGGCCTCCTTGCGCAGCGCATCGCGCTCGGCCGCCGCCGCATTCTGGCCCGGCGGAGCGTAGTTGGCCACCGCCGGCTGCTGTGACTGGACGATGGCCGGGCCAAGATCGCCCGGCAGCGGCGGCCCCAGCTCCGGCACCTTTGCCGGCAGCGGTGTCGGCTGCGGCGGCAGCTTCGAGTAGTCGGCGGGAAGCTGGCCAAGTTCTTCGGATTTCGATACGTGATCGACGTTGTATAGCTCGGTCGCATCGTTGCCGCTGCGAGAGTGCTTCGGCTGCAACGACCACATCGTTGCGCCCAGCACCGCAACGCCGAGGCCGCCGGCCAGCAGCGCCAGCGTGCGCCGGTTGAGGCGCGTCACCGGGCGCGGCTGCGCCCGCAGCGTCACGTTCTCCGGCGTGACCTTCGGGGCGGCATCGGGAATCGGCACGTCCGGGGTTTCGTCCTGGCTCATGGTCAGTTCCCCCGCGTGCCGTCCGTGCGCTCGATGCGCACCACGTCGCCCTTGTCGCCGCCGAGGCGCAGTTCGGCCGCACCGAACAGCCGATCCACGATGTAGTACGGCGAGCGGAAACGGTAGTTGACGAGCTGGCCATCGCCCTGCGTGCCGATGACGAACAACGGCGGCAGCTCGCCTTGCGCGATGCCCGGTGGAAACTCGATATAAACCTTTTCGCCGTCGTCGAAGGCGCGCAGCGGCTTCCACGGCGGATTGCTGCCGCTGATCGCGTAGCGGAAGCGGATCTTCTCCAGCGACAGGCCGGTATCGACGGGTGCCGCCGCCTGCGCCGCCTGATCCTGCCGCTGCAAGGCCAGCATCTTGTCTTTTGGATACTCCCACGACACCGACGCCATCCATGCCTTGTCGGTCGAGGTCAGCTCGATCAGATAGGTGCGTCGGCTGGTGGTGATGACCAGATTCGTCTTGAGGCCCGAGCGGATGGGCTTGACCAGTACGTTGACGCGCAGCGCGTCGCCGGCGCCGCTGGACGTGTCGCCGACGATCCAGCGCACAGTGTCGCCCGCAGCAACCGTCACCAGCTCCTCGCCGGGCTGGAGCGAAATCACGGTGACGCGCCCCGGCGCGGCATAGACCTGATACAGCGCGCCGTCAGTGAAAGGCCAGATCTGGATCGCGTTGACGAAGCCCTCGCGCGTGGGCGCCATGCGCGCCTCGGCGTTCGCACGCGAGACGCGCACGGTTTCGTCGGCCGGTTCCTGTGCAGGTTTGGCGTCATCCACGTCCGGCAGCGGCTTCATCTGCGCCCGCATCGGCAACACTTTCGGCACCTCCACCACTTCGACCGGCTTGGGTGGATCGGGCTGCTTCTGTGCCTGCACCGGCTCGTCGAGCGAGATGTGCGGCGGTGGCTTGCCCTGCGACGCGCAGCCCGACAGGGCCGCCACGGTCAGCCCGAAAGCGTATATACGGAAATGCAGGTTCATGGCTTGGCTCCTTCGGACGCACCCAGCTCACGGCTCCATGACAGGCCATTGACGTAGATGCCGAGCGGGTTCTTGCGCAGCCGCTGTTCGGTGCGCGGGGTTTGCAGGACGATGGACACCACGGCGTTCCAGCGTTCAGTGCCGGTCGGTGCGCCGTTGGCGAAGTGCTGTTCCGTCCAGCGCACGTTGAACGACGCATCGCTTGCGCGCGTGACGCTGGTGATTTGCACCGTCACCGATTCCTTGCCGACGCGCGCGAACGGATCGTTCTT
>Ga0164242_10006517_pt1 | contig 12830 bp, 13 predicted proteins | sample OricomgcompostMG_FD_108783 | JGI IMG/M metagenome (GOLD analysis project Ga0164242, IMG submission 108783) | Miracle-Growth compost microbial communities from Emeryville, California, USA - Original compost - Miracle growth compost (MG) ... | reverse complement strand
GGCGATCTTCTACCTGCGGCTGCCCGCGACCTTCGGCATCGGAACCTACGGTGTGAGCGCCGATTTCGTTGCCGGCGGCGGCCTGTACAAGAACGCCAACGTCACCTACCGCGGCGTTGCCGTCGGCCGCGTCGAGTCGGTCGGGCTGAGCCCCAACGGCGTCATCGCCCAGATGCGGCTGAACAGCGAGACGGCCATCCCGTCGAACGTCACCGCCACCGTCAAGAGTGTGTCGGCGGTCGGCGAGCAGTACATCGACCTGGTGCCCCCGAGCTCGCCCGCGTCGAGCAAGCTGACCAACGGTGCCCGCATCGAGCGGCAGAACACCCGGATCGGCCAGGACGTCGCCGATCTGTTGAAGCGGGCGGAGACACTGGTCAACAGCCTGGGTGACACCCGGTTGCGTGAACTGCTGCACGAGACGTTCATTGCGGCCAACGGGTCAGGCCCCGAGCTCGCCCGGCTGTTCGAGTCGGCCCGGCTGCTGGTGGACGAGGCCAACGCCAACTATCCCCAGGTGTCGCAGCTGATCGATCAGGCCGGGCCGTTCCTGCAGGCCCAGATCCGCGCCGGTGGCGACATCAAGTCGCTCTCGGATGGGCTGGCGCGGTTCACCTCCGAGGTCCGTCAGGCCGACCCCCAGCTCCGCGACACCCTGGCCACGGCCCCCGGCGCGACCGACGAGGCCAGCACCGCGTTCTCGGGCATCCGCCCCAACTTCCCGACCCTGGCCGCCAGCCTGGCCAACCTCGGCCGGGTGGGCGTGATCTACAACAAGTCGATCGAACAGCTGCTCGTCGTGTTGCCGGCGTTGTTCGCGGCCATCACCACCGCCGCGGGCGGCGGGCCGCAAGATGAGGGCGCCAAGCTGGACTTCAAGCTCGACCTCAACGACCCGCCGCCGTGCGCCGTCGGCTTCCTGCCGCCGCCGCTGATGCGCACCCCGGCCGACGAGACGGTGCGCGAGCTCCCGAGGGACATGTACTGCAAGACCGCGCAGAACGATCCCAGCACCGTGCGCGGCGCGCGTAACTACCCGTGCCAGGAGTTCCCCGGGAAGCGCGCCCCCACGATTCAGCTCTGCCGCGACCCGAAGGGCTACGTGCCGATCGGTCGCAACCCGTGGCGCGGCCCGCCGGTGCCCTACGACACCCCGATGACCAATGGGCTGAACGTGTTGCCGCCCAACCACTTCCCGTACGTACCGCCGGACGCCGACCCAGATCCGGGCACTCCGATGGTCGGGCCGCCCCCGCCGGGTGTGGTCCCTGGACCCGGTCCGGCGCCGCACCAGCCGGCCTTCGCCCCGCCGCCGCCCAACGACAACGGGCCGCCGCCGCCGTTCACGTCGTGGCAGCCGCCGGGGGTGCCGCCGGTGCCGCCGCAGCTTCCGTATCCGAAGTGGCTGCCCCCGCCGGCGCCGCCGCTGGGGATCAACCCGCCGCCGCCGGGCCCCGGACCGGAGAAGCCGTGGGGCCCGCCGCCCGGCGGGCAGCCGCAGGCCAGCGGGCCGGCGTATGCCACCTATGACGAGAAGACCGGCGCGTTTGTCGATCCGGCAGGAGGCACTGGTATCTTCGCCGCCGGCGCCACCGGAACCTCCGGCGCCGAGAATTGGGTGGACCTCATGCTTGATCCAAGGCCTCTGTAATGGACGCTGCCATAACAGACGAACAGACAACCAAGCCGCGCGCTCGTCGTAAAGCCTCGCGCGCGGCGGGTCCTGCCAAGAGCGAGTCGACGCAGGACGTCACGGTCCAGACGGAGGTGCCGGCCGCGCCGAAGCCGTCGGCGAAACCCGTGGGGAGCCTCAAGTCCATCAAGCCGCCACCGCGGCGCCAGCCGCACCGCGCCCTGGTTGTGTGGATCTCCTTCGCGGCGGCACTGGTGGCGGTAGGGGCGTTGGCCGGGTGCGTGGCCCTCCTGGCCGTCCAGCACCGCCACGCCGCCGCGGCGCAGGCGCGCGACCAACGCTTCGTCGACACCGCGACGCAGACGGTGGTCAACATGTTCAGCTACAAGCAGGACAACATCGACGAGAGCGTCAACCGGTTCGTCAACGGGACCAGCGGTCCGCTGCGCGGGATGCTCAGCGCCAACAACAATGTCGAGAATCTCAAGGGCCTGTTCCGCTCCACCAACGCGACATCGGAAGCCGTCGTCAACGGCGCCGCGCTGGAAGGCATTGACGCCGTTACCGATAACGCGTCCGTGTTGGTGTCGGTGCGCGTCACCGTCGCCGACATCGACGGCGTCAACAAGCCGTCCATGCCCTACCGGTTGCGCGTCATCGTGCACGAAGACGACTCCGGACGCATGAGCGGCTACGACCTGAAGTATCCAGACGGGGGTAATTGATGCGATGGCGGCGTTGGCTGCTCATCGTCGCGGGTTACCTTCTGGCCGTGGCGTTCGTCGGGTTGTCCGCGGCGGCCGGCTGGATGTATTGGGATCGTGTCGAGGTTCGCGGTGAGCAGGCGGCGCGTGCCGTGCTGCCCGGTTTGGCGGCCAAGGAAATCCCCGAGGTTTTCGCCTACGACTACCAAACGGTCGAACGCAGCCTGTCGGCGGCGTACCCGTTACTGACCCCCGACTATCGCGCGGAGTTCCAGAAGAGCGCCAACACCCAGATCATTCCCGAAGCCAAGAAGCGCGAAGTGGTGGTGCAGGCCAACGTCGTGGGCGTGGGAGTCATGTCCGCCCAACGGAATTCGGCGTCGGTGATGGTCTACATGAACCGGACGGTCACCGACAAGTCACGGCAGCCGCTGTATGACGGCAGCCGATTGCGGGTCGACTTCAAAAAGATCGGCAAGCAGTGGCTGATCGCCTACATCACGCCGATCTAGCTCAGTAGCACATCGCAATGCCGTTGCAGTACAACGGGTAACGCTCGATCGGGCTGGGCGGCGGTCCGGTCATCGCCAGCGAAAAGGGTTGCTTCTTCATCTCCGGCTGCAGCCCGCATACCGGCCCGTGCAGCGTGGTGTGGGTGCCGCTCATCGTTTCGTCGCTGAACGCGAAGGTTTCGGTGGACGGCGCGGTGCCCCCGCCCGGGCAGGCCACGCCGTTGTCCTTTTGCACCTTGAACGTCCACAGCATGCTGGACATGCGAGCCCGGCCGCTGAAGTTCTGCAGCTTGTCGGCGGCGCTGATCTGCTCGTTCGTAGAGCTCACGATGTTCAGCGCGCAGTTCATCGCGAAGACGATCGGGTCGGAATAGTCGTTCATGTTCCGGGTCCCGGACGGCTGGTCACACAGTGCGGAGATGGTCCAGGTAACCCCGGAGACGCCCGCCTCGTTGTAGGCGTAGGTGCCGTCCGCCGGCGGCCCGAGCGCCTTGGCCGGTTCGCCGGATTGCAGCGCGATTCCCGTTGCGACAGCCGTGAAGACGGCGGCACCCGCGGCCAGTCCGTGACGGAGCTTCATGTGACTCTTTCTCCTTCGCGTGCGACGCTGCTCCCGAGTATCACAGCGTTGGCGCGCCAACACCATGGGTTCCCGGGGCATCCGCGCTAATCGGCGTCATGGGGCCGCGCCTCGGCGAGCGCATCGAGGAATGACCGTGCCCAGCGATCGACGTCGTGGGCGAGCACCTGGCGGCGCAGCGACCGCATGCGCCGCCGTCCTTCCTCGACGGGCTGGTTGAGGGCGGCCTCGATGGCGTCCTTGACCCCTTCGAGGTCGTGCGGGTTGACCAGGTACGCCTGGCGCAGTTCGGCGGCGGCGCCGGTGAATTCGGACAGCACGAGCGCGCCGCCGAGATCGCTGCGGCAGGCGACGTACTCCTTGGCGACCAGGTTCATCCCGTCGCGCAGCGGGGTGACCAGCATGACGTCGGCGGCCACGAAGAACGCGATGAGTTCGTCGCGCGGGACCGGCCGATGCAGGTAGTGCACCATCGGATGCCCGACTTCGCCGTATTCGCCGTTGATGTGGCCGACCTGGCGTTCGATGTCGTTACGCAGCTGCTGGTAACTGTCCACCCGCTCGCGGCTCGGCGTCGCCAGCTGGATCAGCACCGTGTCGTCGCGTTTGGCGCGACCCTCGGCGAGCAGCTCCGAAAAGGCTTTCAGCCGAACGTCGATGCCCTTGGTGTAGTCGAGCCGGTCGACCCCGAGCAGCACCTTGCGGGGGTTGCCGAGCTCGGCCCGAATCTCCTTGGCGCGGCGCCTGATATCGCGGTGCCGGGCCGTTTGGTCGAGCGCACTGGAATCGATGGAGATGGGGAAGGCGCCCACCCGGACGACGCGGGATTCCAGCTCCACCTCGCCGTACCGCGACCGCACCCCGACCGCCCCGCGCGTGGTGTTGGCACCGATCAGCCGCCGGGAAAGGAACAGGAAATTCTGCGCGCCGCCGGGCAGGTGGAATCCGACGAGGTCGGCGCCCAGCAGGCCCTCGACGATCTCGGTCCGCCACGGCATCTGCATGAACAGCTCCACCGGCGGGAAGGGGATGTGCAGGAAGAAACCGATGGTCAGATCGGGCCGCATCTCGCGCAGCATCGCCGGGACCAGTTGCAGCTGATAGTCCTGCACCCATACGGTCGCGCCCCGCGCGGCGACACGCGAGGTGGCTTCGGCGAAGCGGCGGTTGACGACGACGTAGCGGTCCCACCATTCGCGGTGGTACAGCGGCTTGACGATCACGTCGTGATACAACGGCCACAGCGTGGCGTTCGAGAAGCCCTCGTAGTACTCGGCGACGTCGTCCGCGCTCAGCTTGACCGGCCGCAGTTCCAGGTCCTCCTGGACGATCGGCTCGTCTTCGTGGTCGACGTCCTCGTCGACCACACCGGGCCAGCCGACCCACGCGCCGCGCCGACGGCGCAGTAGCGGCTCCAGGGCGGTGACCAGTCCCCCGGGGCTGCGCTTCCACGCCGTGCTGCCGTCGGGAAGCAGCTCCCGATCTACCGGCAACCGGTTGGCGACGACGACGAAGTCGGAATCCCCGAATTTGGCCGCCTTGGAGCCTCGCCCTCCCCCGGGAGCCATTTACGCGTCGAGTTTCGCCGGCCCAATACCCAGCATGGACAGGAAGACCCGGCATTCGTCGGCGTCGTTGGCGTACGCCGCGACGACCCGCCTGGCCTGGCTCGCAGTGCTGTCCGCCACCGGCTCGACGTCGCCGATTTCGCCAGGATCAGATTTCGTAGGCATGACTTAACTGTAGGCGACGCGCGTGATCGGCCGCAGCCCGTCTCACCAGCTAACGGGCGTCGGGCGCATTTATGGCTGGTTTGCAGGGACTCGCCGCGCCGCTCGCGAAGACACGACCGGCCGGGGCGTGCCGCCGATCAAGGGCTCGCGGCGCGTCCCCCCGGCGCGGCCCGGTTACACACTGGCCGTAATCTGTAAACAAGGCCAAATCAACGACGAACGAGGTGGGCGGAATGACAGTCTCCGAGCAAGCCGACACCGGGGCGGCCGACGCCAACACCCCGGAGCTCGTGGCCTACGAAACCCTCGACGAGGGCCGCATCGCGCGGATCTGGCTCAACCGGCCCGAGGCCCACAATGCGCAAAGCCGCGGCCTGCTGGTCCAGCTCGACGAGGCCTTCGGCCGCGCCGAGGCCGACGACACCGTTCGCGTGGTGATCCTGGCGGCGCGCGGCAGGAACTTTTCCGCCGGCCACGACCTGGGTTCCGAGCAGGCACTGGCCGAGCGCACACCGGGGCCCGGGCAGCATCCGAGCTTCCGCTCGCGCGGGGCCACGCTCGAGCCGATCATGGAGAAGCTGTACCACCAGGAATGGCACTACTTTTTCGAAAACACCTGCCGCTGGCGCGATTTGCGCAAGATCACAATCGCCCAGGTGCAGGGCAACGCGATCTCGGCCGGTCTGATGTTGATCTGGGCCTGCGACCTGATCGTCGCCGCCGACAACGCGAAGTTCAGCGACGTCGTCGCGGTCCGGTTGGGCATGCCGGGTGTCGAATATTACGCTCACCCTTGGGAATTCGGTCCGCGTAAGGCCAAAGAGCTGCTGCTGACCGGTGATTCGATCGACGCGGACGAGGCGCACCGGCTGGGCATGGTGTCCAAGGTTTTCGCCGTCGACGAATTAGAGGAAAAGACACTCGAATTCGCGCGACGCATCGCCGAGCGGCCCACGATGGCGTCGCTGCTCATCAAGGATTCGGTCAACGCCGCCTCCGACGCGATGGGTTACACCGAGGCGCTGCGGCACGCCTTCCACGTGCACCTGCTGGGGCATGCCCATTGGGCGGCGTTCAACGAGAACCGGTGGCCGGTCGGCCAGCCTCCGCACGTCGAGGATTGGCGGGACGCGAAGCCGACGAAGGTGGCGCGCCGCGATACGCCGTAGCGCCGCGCAGCCGAGGACCTAACGAGACCGGGGGTAGCGATATTCCCCCCGAGGGCACATGCTTCTATAGCTAGAACCTGTTCCAGTTTGAAAGGGCCTCGCGTGCAGCTTTCTTTCCAAGACCGGACATACCTGATCACCGGCGGGGGTAGCGGGATCGGCAAAGGCGTGGCCGCCGGGCTGGTCGCGGCCGGCGCCTCGGTCATGATCGTCGGCCGCAACGCCGATCGACTCGCCGGGGCCGTCAAGGAGATCGAAGCCCTGCCCGGCGAGGGCTCGATTCGTTATGAGCCCGCCGACGTCACGAACGAGGACGAGGTGGCCCGCGCGGTCGACGCCGCGACGGCCTGGCACGGCCGGCTGCACGGCGCGGTGCATTGCGCGGGTGGCTCGTTGACCGTGGGGCCGATCACCCACACCGACTCGGAGGCGTGGCGAAACACCGTCGACCTCAATGTCAACGGCACCATGTACGTGCTCAAGCACGTGGGGCGCGAGCTTGTGCGCGGCGGGGGCGGCTCGTTCATCGGGATCTCGTCGATCGCGGCCAGCAACACCCACCGGTGGTTCGGGCCGTACGGGGTCACCAAGTCGGCGATCGACCACATGATGATGCTGGCCGCCGACGAACTCGGCCCGTCCTGGGTGCGGGTCAACAGCATCCGGCCGGGCCTGATCCGCACCGATCTGGTCGACGCGAGCGTGATCCAGTCACCCGAGATCAGCGGCGACTACGCGCTGTGCACCCCGCTGCCGCGGGTGGGTGAGGTCGAGGACGTGGCCAACCTGGCCATGTTCCTGCTCAGCGACGCGGCGGCATGGATCACCGGCCAGTGCATCAACGTCGACGGGGGACACATTCTGCGCCGCGGCCCGGATTACTCGTCGATGATGGTGCAGATGTACGGCGAGGAAGCGCTGCGCGGGGTGGTGGCACCCTGACCCGTCGCCGCGCCTAGTGAACGGGAGAAGCGATGAAGCGTCTCGAGGGCAAGCGGATCCTGGTGACCGGCGCCGCGTCGGGGATCGGGCAGGCGACCGCGCTGCGCCTGCTCGACGAGGGCGCCGCCGTCGCGGCCTCCGACATCGCGGCTGAGGGCCTGGACACCACGCGTGCGCGGGCACAAGAGGCCGGCGCCGCCGACCGGTTGAGCACCGTGCCGATGGATGTCGGCAGCGAGGATTCGGTGGTCGACGGGGTGCGCCTGGCCGTCGAGCGGCTGGGTGGGCTTGACTCGCTGGTCAACGCGGCGGGCATCCTGCGGGCCGCGCACACTCACGACACCACCCTCGAACTCTGGAACCGAATCGTCGGCGTCAACCTGACCGGAACGTTTCTGGTGGTGCGCGAGGCGCTGCCGGCCTTGTTGGCGAACCCGCGCAGCGCGATCGTGAACTTCAGCTCCACGTCGGCCTCGTTCGCCCATCCCTACATGGCCGCCTACGCCGCGAGCAAGGGCGGCATCCAGGCCTTCACCCACTCGCTGGCGCTGGAATACGCCAAGCAGGGCCTGCGCGCGGCGTGCGTCGCGCCGGGCAGCATCAAGTCCGGGATCACCGATGCCACCGGCGGATACATCCCGCAGGACGCCGACTGGGCGCTGTTCTCGCGGCTCATGCCGGTCCTGCCGACCACGACGGAGTCCAGCGGCACGGGAATGGCCGGACCCGAAGCGGTCGCCGGGGTGGTCGCCATGCTGGTATCCGACGATGGCGCCTGGATCACGGGCACCGAGATCCGCATGGACGGCGGCACGCACAGCTGATGGCCTAGTTGACGCAGGGCACGCCGCCGCCGTCGATCGGCTTCCCCTGATCGGGCGTCGGGTACGTCGTGGTGGTGCCGTTGTAGTAGTAGGTCTTGGCCTTGGTCGACGTGGTGGTGCTGGTGCTCGTGACGTCGTCCATCTGGGTCTCGTCCGGTGTGGGAATCGAGAAGTTGGTGTCCACCGTCACCCGGATGTGGCCGGGCTGGACGCCGGGGCTGGGCTGGCTGGGAGCGTCGAGGCCCAGCATGGTGGCCAGGTTGCGCGCATCGGTCTGCGCGCCGGCGCCGTACGCGATCGAGCTGGTGGTCGGCTCGCCGGACTCGCGGTCGCGGACCTGGCCCGGGGTGTAGCCCTTCTTCTTCAGCGCGCGTGATACCTCGGTGGCAAGCCCGCTCATGCTGCCCGAGTTGACCACGTCGACGACGGTGGACGGATCGGGCTTGACGGCCGTGGTGGTGGGCGCGGTGGTCGGTGCGTCGGTGCCGATCGCCGCCGCCACCTCGGCCTTGATCGCGGCCGGGTCGACGATGTTGACGTCCTGGCCATCGATGTTGTCGTAGCGCACCACCGGTAGCGTCCGGAATTCCAGGTTGCCCCCGGCGAGCCCGCCGAGCCGTTGGATCATGTCGTCATTCCAGCCGGAGGAGAGCACCACGTCCTTGCGCGCCACCGCCATCAGGTTCTTGAGCTTGTCGATGTTGGTGAAGGTGCCCGCGGCCTGCAGCTCCTGCATGACCGACGAGATGAACGCCTGCTGCCGATGGGTGCGGTCCAGGTCGCCGTTCTCCAGGCCGTGCCGCTGCCGGACGAACGACAGCGCCTCGGACGCGTCCAGTCGCTGGCGCCCGGCCGGGAAGTCGGCGCCGGAATACGAGTCGTAGACGGCGTGGTTCAGGCACACCTCGACGCCACCCAGCGTCTGCGCCAGATCGTAGAAACCGGCCAGGTTGACCTCGGCGAAATAGTCGATCGGCACCCCGGTCAGGCTGCGCACCGCGCGCAGGGTCGCCGCCCGCCCGGCCTCGCGGCCCTTGGTCTCGAGCTCCTTCTGACTACTCGTCCCCTGGTTGGCCAGCTTTTGCGCGACGTACTGCTTGGTCAGCCCGTAGGCCTCTTTGATCTTGATGTGGTTGTATCCCGGGACCCCGGTGAACGGCACCCAGTCGTCGCGCGGGATCGAGAACGCGACCACTTTGTTGTCGGCGCTGACGTGCACGAGGATCAGCGTGTTGGTGTTGTAGCCGCCGTCGTCGGAATCACCCGCGTGCAGGTGCTTGAGGATCGAATACGGCAGGTCGTTGCCGTCCTGATCTTTGCGCGAGTCCAGGCCGATCAGCAGGATGTTCATGTTGTCGCCGCTGGACCGCGGATCGTCGGGCTGCAGGGCGTTGGAAACGGTGATGCCGCCCAGCGCGCCGTGCGCCACGTAGTACCCGGCGCCGGTCAGCCCGACGGCCGCCACGGAAACCAGCGCGCCGAGGGTGCGCGTCAGCCCTTTGCGGAATCGAGAGGGCTGACGGACGGCTCGATGACGGCGATGGGCGCCGCCCGAGCGGGCCATCACAAACCTCTGCCCACACCCAGCGCATCACCGGGCCCCGCAACGGCGGTTAGCGGCGATGTCGCTTCGAGCATGGTGACAAGTATGCGTTAGCCAGCTGTGAAGGCCCCAATCGAGAGCGCCCGCCGGCGGCCGCCGTCACCGGAATCAGCGGGCCCGCTCGGCGCGATTCGCGGTCGCGATCGCCGATCTACCTGCCTGTTTTGGTCGGGCGGTGCCGGTGTGCGCCCCGGATGACCCCCGCCCGGTCTCGAGCGCGAGACGGATCGAGCCGAACTTGTTACCGCACGGATATCGGGCACCGCACCGACCGCCCGGGACCGGCAGCAAACCGTCGCCGTCAGCAGTACAGGTACTCGATGCGCCATCGACCGTCGACGTAGTCGGCGCGGTATTGGCCGCCCAGCGCCGGGTTGGAATCGTGGATGAGGCCAGATCCGCCGACTCCCGGCGTGAAGCCCGGCGGATCCCACGCGATGGACACCGGGTGGGGCGGCATGGTCGGCGTGCATCCGACCTGCTTCTTGACGTAGCCGTCGATGATCGCACGCTCGGCGGCGGCCTGGTCACCGCCGTCGGCCGCGGGGGCGTTGGTGCACAACGCATTTGCGCTACAGGGGCGTTGGCCCACGGCGGCGAGTGCCGGCGCGTTCGGGTGCAGCATGGCCGCTGCGAGCACCCCGACGGCCGCCGTGATCCGGGCAGTTGCGCCGATGCGCATGTCGTCTCCCTGCAGTGCTATCGGGCTTTGACCAGGTCCTCGCCCGCGGAGTAAAAGAGCGTGATGTTGGTGCCCGTGACGATTTCAGCGAGGTAGACGCCCGCCGGTTCGACCTCGTAGTAGTAGTGGGTGTTGCCCTCGTTGTCCAGCGTCGACGCGCACGGGTAGCCCGGCGCCCCGCACCGTTGCTTGATCGGTATCGCGAAGACGGCGAGCAACACGACGACGGCGATTCCGATGCCGAGCGGGACTTTCTTCACTGCCGACCTCGTTTGCGCCAGATCTACCACGGTTGGAGTGTAAGCGGCCGGGCCGCCCCCGGCACCCGGTGCGCCGCGGGCGTTTTTCCAGCCCGGCAGCGTTTGGAGGCCCGGGTGCGGCGGGTACGCGGGTTTGAGCCGATTGAAGGACTGAGCATGAGCGATACGGACCTCAGGCCGCCTTCGGCGAAGCGGCCAGGCGATTCAGAGCCACCCGAGCCGGGGACACCGGGCGAGACGCCGGAGCGGCTCACGCCCACCGAACCGCCCGAACGGCTCACGCCAACCGAACCGCCGGAGCGCTTGACGCCATCGGAACCGCCCGAGCGTCAAACTCCGGAATGACAAACGCGACCGAGCAGGATCGGAGGACAGACATGCGCGCCGAGGAAGGCGACGAATCGGTCAAGGACTACGCGAAGGAAGGCCGGGAAACCTTGGGCCGCATCAAAGCTTCCCAACATGCGGGGGGCCGGCTGGGTGACATCGCCCGTCGGTTTGCCGGGTTGTGGCGGGGTGAGCGCGGCCAGCAGGGCACCGAGCCGCCAGCTGAAACCTCTGACGGCGGCGGCTAATTCGTGCCCGGGGCCGGGTATCGGTGAGCCCACGGGTTCGCCTCTTCGAGTTGGGCGGCCAACTGGAGGAGCTCGCCGTCGGCGCCCAGCTTCCCCACGAACTGAACACCGAGCGGAAGGCCGTTCTGCGTCCAATGCAGTGGGACGCTGATCGCCGGGCGCCCGGTGAGGTTGGCCAGCTGCGTGTAGGGCACCCAGCCCAGGCTCTCCTGGATGAGGTCGTCGAGAATTCCGCTGAGCCCCATAAGTTTTCCCGCGCGTAGCCTGCTGATCACTCGGGCCGCGCGCTGCAACACCGCCGACGTCGCGGTGGCACCCACCTCCAGGGGCGGGGTAGCCAGAGTGGGGGTCAGGAAGTAGTCGTAGGCGCCGTGAAACTCGGCCAGGGACTGGATGTAGTTGTTCCTGTTTTCCAGCGCGGACATGACCGCCAGGACACCACCGGATCGGCCGAGTTCGCTGACGGCCAACGTGTCGGCCTCAAAGTCGCTGTCGCGGGCGCCGGTTCGCCGCTTGATGTCGGCGACCTGGTGGTGAAGCTGTGCGAACCAGATGGTCAGGAAGTCACGGCCCAGTGCGGCGTCATCGTACGGCGGCGCGACCTCGTCGACCTGATGGCCCAATTCGCCCAGGAGCACCGCCGTCTTCTCGACCGCGGCGACGGCCTCGGCGCTGGGCCGCGGGTTGATCGCCGAGCGCGCCGAGTACCCGATTTTCAACCGCTCCGGACGACGCTTCACGAGCTCGCTGAATGGCTTGTGGGGCAACGCAACTCGGTAAGCGGAACCCGGATGGTGCCCGACGATCGCGTCGTAGAGCGCGGCACTGTCGCGCACGGTGCGCGACACCACCCCCTGGGTCGCCATCCCCAACAGCATCTCGCCGGTCTGCGGGCCGTAGGGAGCCAAGCCCCGGCTGGGCTTGAGGCCGACGAGTCCGCTGCAGGCGGCGGGGATTCGGATCGACCCGCCACCGTCGTTGGTTCCGGCGGCCGGAACGATGCCGGCGGCCACCGCCGCACCGGATCCGCCCGAAGAGCCGCCTGGTGTGTGCCGGATGTTCCACGGGTTGCGGGCCGGGCCCCAATAGTCGGGTTCCGTGACACCCTTGGCGCCGAATTCGGGCGTATTGGTCATCCCGAAAATCACCAGGCCCGCGTCCAGAAACCGCTGCGTGATCAGCGCGTGCCGGTCGGCCACCTCATTGGCCAGCGAGCGCGATCCGCACGACGTGGGAAAGCCGCGGTACTCCTGGCCCAGGTCTTTGAGCAGGAAGGGAACACCGGCGAACGGGCCCTTCAGGCTCGGATCGGCGGCGCGGGCGTCGGCGACAGTGTCGAGGCGACGGACGATGGCGTTCAAGTGCGGGTTCACCGCGTCCGCTCGTTGTCGCGCCAACGTGAGCAGTTCGGCCGGGGTGACCTGCTTGCGCTCGACCAGCTCGGCCAAGGAGGTCGCATCCAGCGACATGTACTCGTCGAGATGCATGCCTTCCTTACCTTTCTTGCAGGGTGGTCGTGGCCGAGGGCCTTAGGCTTCGAACTGCCCAGGGACGTCGGGTATGGCTTTCATGCGTTTGCCGTCTGTGATGGCCGAAGGAGATTGGCCGCCCAG